>RCUS01000960.1_pt1 | contig 16325 bp, 9 predicted proteins | sample 2166221 | NCBI WGS metagenome assembly RCUS01 (sample SAMN09932758, study PRJNA488358) | compost metagenome | isolation source: compost soil in cyclohexanecarboxylic | place: Germany: Experimental Botanical Garden | reverse complement strand
TCCCAGCCCCGCCAATTTCTGAACATCTCCGTAAGCTCCGGCACAGTCGGCTTCCGGTCCATATCGAGCAGGGAACGGACCGCGTTATGCAGCCCCACATCGGTCACCGGAAAAGCGCCGGCATCGCGCAGGCACCGCATCCCTACATACCGCGCCGTCCAGGGGCCGATCCCCCGGATGGACGTCAGGCGCGCCTCCGCCGCTACCGAATGCGGCAGCGCCAGCAGCTCCGCCCGGCTAAGCTCTCCGCCCGCAATCAAGGCGGCGACGGTGCGGATCGTCCGCGCCTTTCCCCGGCTCAGCTGGAGGGCGCAGAGGTCCTCCTCCGAAGCCGCCAGCAGCGTCTCCGGCTCCGGAAAGAGATGATAGCGGTGTCCCGCCCACAACAGCGACTCACCGTAATGCTCCGCGAGCCTCGCCTTCAACCGGTAGGCGAAGGTGAGGTTGACCTGCTGGCCGAGGATGGCCCAGCAGAGCGCCTCGAACAGATCGGGGATGCCGACGATCCGTAGGCCCCGGTAGCGCTCCGTCAATGGACCAAGCAGATGATCGCTCCCGGCCAGCTCATAAAATGGCCGGAGATCGCGGTCAAGGTCGAACCAGTCAGCGATATAGCGGGCCAGGTCCGCCGCCGCGTCCTCTCCCGGCGGCTCCCCGTCCAGCAGCACCGCAGACAGCAGGCCCGGCTCCGGAGAGACCAGCCGGATCAAGAGCGGCTTCCCGTCTCCGCGAAGCAGGCGGGTCACTCCCTCTTCGTCCGTCCGGTACAGGCATTCCAGCGGAGAGCGGGCCATATAGTCCAGGCAGGCCCCCCAGTTGAACAGCTCCGGCAGCGGAAGCTCAAAAAGCAAATCGCTCATGGCCGGCCTCCGCTACATGATGAATACCTTCCAGCTGCAGCAGCTCCTGCTTCAGCTGCAGCCCCCCGGCATAGCCCGTCAGCGTACCATTTGCCCCGATGACCCGGTGGCAGGGCAGCAGGACGGGCAGCGGATTTTTTCCATTGGCGGCCCCGACAGCCCGCATCGCCTTCGGCCGGCCGACCGCGGCCGCAAGCTCCGCATAGGTTATAACGCGGCCGTAGGGGATGCCGCCCAGCGCCGTCCATACCTCGCGCTGGAATGATGTGCCGCGCAGATCGAGCGGCAGACTCTTGAAATCCTCCGGCTTCCCGGCGAAATAATCCTCCAGCCGGGCTACCGCCCCCCATTCCCGGAAGGGGGCCTCCTCGGCAAGGACGAGGCTTCCCGGCGCGAAGCGGTCCAGCCACGCCTGCGCCGTCTCCTCCGTGTCGTGCTGAAAGGACAGGCGGCACAGCCCTTCGCCGCTGCCCCACAGCGTCCATTTCCGGTTCCCCAGCTCAAGGGTGTGCCGGTACATTACATTCGCGTTCATCCGCGATCCCTCCTTGATGTTGTTCCCGGTATGCGGTAGGCGATACACCCTCATGCCGCTGAAACCAGGCGGCGAAGTGCGAGGCTCCGCGCAGGCCGACCGCCCGGCCGATTTCGGACACAGGCCTGCCGCTATCCCGCAGCAGCTCCCGCGCCCGGGCAAGCCTCACCTGCTCCAGCGCAGCGGCCGGAGTCACGCCGGTCACCGCTTTGTAGACGCGGTGAAGATGGGACGGGCTGATCTTCAGCCGCTTCGCCAGCTCCGGCAGTGTCAGCCGCCGGCCGTACTCGGCGGCGATGACCGCATCCGCCTGTGCCGCAAGCACGGCATCAGGCCGCAGCGTCCCGCCTTCCTCAGGCCGGCACCGCTTGCAGGGGCGGAACCCCGCCTGAAGCGCCTCCTCCAGCGAGGGATAGAAGGTTACGTTGTCCGGCTTCGGCGTTCTCGCCCTGCATGAAGGCCGGCAGACGATGCCAGTCGTCCGGACTCCGGTATAGTAAAGGCCGTCATAGGCGGCGTCGCGATTAACGACCGCCCGGTAGACAAGGTCGAACAGTTCCTGCTCCATGCGAAAATCCCTCCACAACGCCCATTATACACGGTTAGCGTTCCCCGGAGACGGCCCCGAAATAGGATAGCAAGATTTCGACAGCCGGAATAAGCTGTGCACCGGACAAAGCGCTGCACTAGAAGCGGATGACAGCGACGCCCCTGCGATTCATTGAATCATGATTCGGAAAGGGCTGAACGTACGCTGCAAAGGAGCACATCACAATGAAAATCTCAAGCGCCAAGTGCCCTGATTCATCGAAGCAAAGTCCGGCAAGCAGCACGGCGGAATGCACATAGCCGTCCTGCTCCGGCGGAAATAGCGGACCGGGCGGCCGCTTGCGCACCCGGTCTACGACCACGGACCGATCCTAGAATCGGCTCCCGGACGGTTTGGCCGGGCAAGAGGCCGGCTTATACTTGAACGGTAGCCAAGGAGCGGAACGTTATAGAGTCCCGGGCCTCTTCTGAGTCCGGTCCGCTCAGGGACGGCCGGTTTAAACTGCGTTTACAGAGATGCTGTTAAATACTCTCTGTTCCGGCCTGCCTTCATGAGGCCATCCATTCTGATTCGAGGTGATTTCCATGAATTCCGGCGCTTTATCCGCCAGAAACAACAAAGTTCTGGTCATGGCCGGCCTTCTGATCGGCCTGATCTTCACGGAGCTTGACGAGACCGTGGTATCGACGGCGATGCCCACCATCATCCGCCAGCTCCACGGTCTGGCCCTGTACGGCTGGGTGGCCGGCATCTACATGCTCGCCCTCACCCTGTTCATGCCGATTCTCGGCAAGCTGGCCGATCTGTACGGCCGCAAGCGCATCTACTTAAGCTGCATGACGCTGTTCATCGGCGGCTCACTGATCAGCGGGCTCGCCCAGTCCATGACGATGCTGCTCGCCGGCCGGGCCATCCAGGGCATCGGCGCGGGCGGCCTGATGCCGCTGGCGCTCGTCATTATCGGCGAGCTCTTCCCCCTGGAGCAGCGCGCCAAAATCCAGAGCCTCTTCGGCCCGCTCATGATTATCCCGCAGCTGCTCGGCCCTACGCTCGGCGGCTACATCGTCGGGCATCTCAGCTGGCATTGGGTGTTCCTGATCAATCTGCCGGTAGGCGTTCTCGCCGCCATTCTGCTCTCCAAAGGGCTGAAGGAGACCCGCAGCGAAGATAAGCCCCGGATCGACTGGGCCGGAGCAGGTACGCTGATGTCCGCTCTGCTCACTCTGCTTCTGGCGCCTGTGCTGATTGACAACCAGGGCTATGCCTGGTCATCTCCGGTCATCCTTGCACTGCTGGCGGCATCTCTTCTGCTGTTCACGCTGTTTGTAATCATCGAGCGGCGGGCGAGCGAGCCGCTCATCCCGCTGCACCTGTTCCGCAACCGGAACGTCGTCGTCCTCTCCGTCCTCGTCTTCACTCTGATGCTGGGCATCATGGGAGGCATCGCCCTGTTCCCGTTTTTTGCACAGAATGTCATGGGCCTGACGCCGACAGCCTCCGGCTATATGACTCTGGCCTTTATGGCAGGGGCGATCCCGACCAGTATCGTGTTCGGTTTCCTGATCACCCGCATCGCTTACCGGACACTGTTCATCAGCTTCTTCACGCTTCCGATATTGGGATTCTTCCTGCTGTCCCATATCGGCGTACACACCGGAGTCCTGTACATCATCGCCAGCTTCGTCATTCTGGGCATCGGGATGGGGGCGCTGTTCGGAGGGGACAACCTCATCGTACAGGAGTCGGTAGACAAGAAGGACAGCGGGATCGCACTCTCCACCGTCCAGCTGTTCCAGTCACTCGGTGCGACTATCGGGCTCAGCGTGTTCGGCAGCCTGCTGTCCGGACATATCAGCAGCGGTGTCGAGCCGCTTAAAAATCAGCTGCCGCCGGGTACGGCGGACAATCTGGCGGCGGGCGGCATTCCCGCCGGCATTTCGCCGAGCCTTGCGGACGAGGTGAGGGGTGTATTCGCCCACGCTTTCCAGAACATTTTCTCCATCTCGCTGATCTTCGTCATAGCGACCTTCATCATCTGCTGGTTCCTCAAGAAGGAAGTGCTGACTCCGGAGAAGGAGGAAGAAGCCGCGGCCTGACCGGTCACGAGACCAAAGATGCATCACTTTAGCCGGTTCATTCCTGCTGACAAGACCGCAATCCCGCTTCGGATTGCGGTCTTTGCTTGTTTCTAAGATGTGGAGTTCCCCTAGAACATCCAGTCTTGATATGTGCTGCTCTCCTTCATCCCGGCGGCTTCCCGAAGCCCGGGGATGGCTGGTCATGACCCTGGGTTCCATGCGAAGACATGCATCGACATACCCAGTCCTGCAACCCCTGCCGGGCCTTCGCCTGCTGCGCGGGGGCTCACTTTTTGCAACAGTGTGATATAAATCGCAATTCCATACAATTTTCAACAGGATTTTTTGACCTGCCGTCGAATTAACTCCACATATACGGGATATCGGATCAGATATCTGCCTACATATATGAAGGTCGGTTGGACCTATGGGAGGCCTGGAAATGCAAAAACGTCCATATTCGGAAATCGAGCCGCAGCTTCGGACGGGGGATTTGATCCTGTTCAGCGGTCAATATGAAATCAGCAAGCTTGTCGAGAAACTGGAGGGAAGCCTTTGGTCCCATGTCGCTATGGTTGTACGCATTCCGGAAATCGAGGCTCCGCTGCTGTGGGAGTCCACTGCGCTGACGAATTTGCCCGACGCCTTGATGCATGATCACCTGACCGGGCCGAAACTTGTCGATTTGAAGCAACGACTGGAAACCTATGGAAGCGATGTTGTTCCCTACGTGCCTCCCCGCTACGCGGTGAGACCGCTTGAGGTGGAACGGACTGAAGAGATGATCTCCAGCCTGCATGAGCTGTTCACGAAGCTTCATGGCATTCCCAATCCGGGGCAATGGAAGATGATTCTGGAGGTCATTGAGGGGCGGTTCTTTCATATCCGGTCCAAACTGGACAACTATACTTGCAGCGAGCTGATCGCCGAGTCCTTCATCGAGATGGGCCTGCTCGATCCGAAGGCCGTTATCAACGGCTTCATGCCCAGCGATTTCTCCAGCGACGGGCATTTGAAGCTGATCAAGGGACAATTCGGGGATGAAATCGAAATCGATCTCACCGAAAGCTTGTCCCGGAACTGACCGTACGGCGATGAAAGCTCTGCACACTTCCGTAATTAAGGCGGCCGGCTTGATTGCCGCCCTGCCGCGCGCGTTAGCGGGCGGCTTGATTGCGGTTCTGCTATTGCTGACATTCGGTTCCGGGGCGGCTGCAGCTCCCATCGATCAGCCCGATGATTCCGCCTCCCTTGCCGGAAATAACGACCTGCAGGGCATCCTGCGCATCATGGAGGACAAGGACGGCTCGCTGACTCCCGAGCAGGCGGCCGCTCCCGCCATGGATGCCCTTTACGAGCCCTACTCTTCCAGCGGGTTCGCCGGCACCTTGAGCAAGTCCGTCTACTGGGTGAAGCTTGATCTCTACAACGATGCGGCCAGAACCAGAGACTTCATGCTGGAGCTCAGCAAGCCTCAACTCGGAAAGGTTACGCTGTATCAATTCAACGATGAGCGCAAATTATCAAGCGAGACCGTTACGGGCAGAAGACTGCCCTTCTATGAACGCAGCTATATTCACCGCAACTTTATTTTTCATCTTTCTTTCGCGCCAATGACCGGGGAGAAACTGTATTTCAAAATCGAGACCGACACATTCCTCCAGCTTCCCATGAAGCTGTGGGATACACAGAGCTTCCTCGAAAAAGAACAGCACCAAGACCTTCTGTTCGGCGTCTATTACGGCATCATGCTGGTCATGGCCCTGTACAACATTTTCCTGTTTATTTCCATCCGGGAACGGACTTATTTGTATTATGTGCTGTTTATCCTGTCTTTTGCCGTCATGCAAGCGGTTTGGGACGGCTTCGCCTTCCAGTTCCTCTGGCCGGACTTCCCTGGCTGGGAGGCTAAGGCCAATCCGGTATTTATCGTGCTGACCGGCTTGTTCGCCTGCCTCTTCTCCCAGAACTTCCTGGCGGTGCCAAAATACTCGCCTCGCATGGCCCGGATCATGACGTTATTTACCGGTCTGCTCATCTTGTCGCTTCCGGCCATATTGCTGCTGTCGCCTGCTGCCGGTACACGTCTGGCGGTCTGTCTCTCCTCCGTCAGCATCCTTTTCTGTCTCGGGGCGATTCTCGCCGTCCGGTTCCGCATCCGCTCGGTGTTCTTTTACATTTTCGCCTGGATCGTCCTGTTCGCTGGCGCCCTGCTCAATATTTTGGCTGCCTATAAGCTGATTCCCCTGAACTTCTGGTCGCTGTATTCGATCCGGTTCGGCTCGGCCGCCGAGACGGTTCTTCTGTCGCTTGCGCTTGCCGACCGATTCAACGGCATCCGTCATGAGAAGACGCTTGAGGAGAAGCAGGGAGCACTGCTCAAGCAGCTGCACGAGACGACGAAGAGACTGACATCCACGCATGATCTGGACGAGCTGCTTCAATTTACAATGACGAGTCTATCCAAAATTACGGCCTGCGAACATGGCTTTATTCTGCTGGAAAAAGAAGGCGGGTATGAGCTCACAGCCCAGACGGGGGCAGGCCCCTGGTACGGGCTGAATGCTGCGGAACCGGAGAGCGAGGCTTTTCTCCGTCGTCTGATTGTGGAGAAACAGCTGATCCTGCTCTCGGGACATGAGAACCTTTCCCTGCCGGACCCGCTGGCCCGCACTTTTCTCGGCATACCCATTCTGTATCATGACCGCATGATCGGCGCTGTTGTGCTGTACAGCTATTTTGCGAGAAGAATTACGGGGAATGAACGAAGCATTCTGCGCGATTTTGCCGGTCAGGTCGGTATATCCATGGAAAATGTCCGGCTCTTCTCCGAAATCAATCGCCTTGCGTCCATCGACGGACTGACCGGGGTGTACAACCGCTCTCATTTCTTGAAGCTTGCCCGCCGACATCTGGCCCAATGCCGGAATACGGGAGTCCCCCTGTCGCTGATCATGGTCGATATCGACCATTTCAAGAGCATCAATGACAGGTACGGCCATCTTATGGGAGACAAGGTCATTCAGGAGACGGTGAAACGGCTGGCTGAGCTGGCTCAGCCCCGCGGCATAATCGGCCGGTATGGAGGAGAAGAGTTCGTCCTTGTGCTTCCGGGCGTCACCGCGCCGCAGGCGATCCGTCTGGCGGAAATTATGCGCAAGAGCATTGCGGCCTCGCCAGTCTCCATGCAGGGACAGTCTATCAGTTATACGATCAGCTTGGGCCTTTCATCGCTCGGTCCGGATACGCACGAGATCACCTCGCTGGTGGATCAGGCGGACCGGGCGCTGTACCTCGCGAAGGAGAGCGGCCGCAACAGTGTCAAAACCTTATAGGACGCTCTCGATAAGCCGCTCCCGGCAGAGGGGAAAACATGTTCGGGAAAATGGTATAATAGGAAGATCTCAAGATAAACGAGGAGAACACCTTCCATGCAATCGACACCTGTACTTGACGATGCCGGATGGAGCCGGCTGATTCAGGACGCAGCCTATTATTTCGACGATTTGACCCTGAAACGGGGATTTCAATATTACAAGCAGGGACGGGTATCCTCCCTGCAGTCGCCTTCCGCCGGTCTGCTTACAGCTTTCGTGGACGGCAGCGAGCGGTACAGCGTCGAAATGGTGCTCGGCGCCTTCTCCATCAGCAGCTGCAGCTGTCCGGTCCTTGGACCCTGCAAGCATATGGCGGCCGTGCTGATGGAGTATGCCGGATCGCAAGGCCGGCCCGTGCCGCTGCTGGCAAATGCCCAGTCTTCCGCCCAAACGCGGATGGCGAGCATCGGCCGAAGCGAGGCGGGCGGCCCTGCGGGTTCCGGACCGGCAACCCGGATGGAGCCGGTTCCGCCCGGGACAGGCCGCATTGGCGCGGACGAAGCCGGGGGATACGCCGGGCGGCGGCTGCTTGCGGATAGCCAGGATGCCCCGGAGTACTTATCCGGTAGGGGCGTGAAGCCGCATCTTCATCTACCTGTGCCCCCAGGGGGCGGCTCCTATGCGGAGCGGACACCGGGCGCGGGAGGAGCCTCTGCTATGTCCGGTGCTTCCGGTGTGTCTGGCAGCTCCGGTATGTCCGGTATGTCCGGTGCTTCCGGTGTGCCCGGCAGCTCCGATTCGGGCCGCATCCATGTACGGGGCGCCGCCGCCTCGCTTGTGGAGCGGGGACGCCTCATTCCGTCCATGAATATTGCCCAGTGGCATGAACTGTTCGGGCAGTGCCTGTCCAGGCTTGCGGGCGAGACCCGAAATCCCCGCTATGTCGAAGAGGCGCTTGCCGCGATCTTCCGCATCAAGCCGGACCTTGCACCCGAGCTGGAGAAGCTCTTCGCCCTGCATGCGCGCCTGCATGTGCTGGGGACGCTGACGGTCCGCTCCGGAAGCGGCCCCGGCTCTTTCATGCCCTCGCTCGGCTACTATACTCATCTAGCGGTCTCGGAGCTGCAGGACGCTATGGAGGGCATTCTGCAGGAGGAGCTGCAGCTCGTCCAAGAGCCGGCGCTTCACAACCGGATTCTGGATACGCTCGGGCTTCTTCGCCACGAAATGCTGTCCGCAGGCAGGGAACAGGCCTTCTATTTCCGGCTGTACGTCCTGCTGTGGCGAAAATGGATTTTGCCTTCCATGGAGAGTGCCCCCCTCATCCAGGATGAGCTGCGCCGCCTGGAACGGGAACAGGACCGGCTGGCAGGGGCTTACGCTACGGCGGCGCTGACTGCACGCGGCTGGCTGCACCTTCTGCTGGGGGAAGACGGCGAAGCTCTCGATCTGCTGAGAGAAGCGGCAGAACGCACGGGCTTTCACCCTCAGGCGCTTGGCTCCTTCTGGGAGTTCATGGCGGAAGCCGGGGAGTGGGAGCGGCTTGTGCGGTGGCTTAAGGAGGCCAGCGCCTTGCTGACCGGCTATCACCCGCAAATTCTGGAGGAATATGCCGCTCTCTGGGAAGAGGCTGCCGCGCGGCGGCCCGAGGCGGAGCCCTTCATGTGGGAATCGCTGACCGCCATGCTTCCCCTCAGCAGGGACATTTACGAGAAGCTTCTGCTTAGCCGGGGACGCTTGCGGCAGTGGATGGATTATCAGCTCAGCACCGGCAAGGACCCGTTGGACTTCCGGGTGCGCGATCTCCAGCCTCTGGAGAAGGAGGCGCCCGAGCTGCTGCTGCCCTTCTATCACCAGGCCGTGGAGCGGTACGTCGCAGAGAAGAACCGGGCCGGCTACAAGACGGCGGTGAAGCTGCTGAAACGGCTGCAGAAGCTGTACAAAAAACGCAAGGACGAGGAGCGCTTCGGCGGCTTCCTCGGCGACTTCTCGCAGCGCCACAGCAGGCTGCGCGCGCTGCAGGAGGAACTGCGGAAAGGAAAGCTGATTCCATGAACGGACAACTGCTTCACCTTACGGTCCGCGCCGGACTCAGCGAACACGGAGACGCCCTGCTGTACGGGCTGGCGGATAACGGCTCCGCGCTGCCGGGCATGCGGCTGAAGCATCTGCTCTTCGCCTGGCATGAAGCTTCCTGCTACGGCACAGAGCTTGCGGTACACAAGGCAGGGGAAATCGAGCTCGTGGTTCTGCCCGCCGAGATGGTTCTCCCCTTCTTCGCTTCTCCCGACCTGCTGGACCATGTGGGCTGGAGCTGGGAGGAAGAGACGGCGGCGCTTGCGGCATTGGCCCCGCCGCTGCTCCGCTGCCTGGAGAACAGGCAGTACGCCCCCAGTCTGGCCGCTCACCTTCAGGGCCGGCTCCAGTGGACCTGGGAGGACCGGGTTCTGAAGGAGGCCGCTGAAGCCCCCGGAGCTCGCGCTGCGGCGGGAGATTTGGCGTCCGCACTGGAGCGGCTCCGCGAGGACGCGGACTTCGCTGCGGGAGTCCGGGCGGCCTTCTCCGCAGCGGTGAACAAGCTGCGGTACGGCACGGAAGCGCTCGCCGCCGATCTCCGCCGGGAATATCCGATGCTGTTCGAGCGCGCCCCCCGCACCGCGGCGGGACTCGACGCGGACAGCTGGCTTGTCTCCATCGGCTGGAAGGCCGATGTGCTGCCGTTCCGGCCTGCGCTCCAGCTGCTGGAGCCCTTCAAGGCCGGGCCCTGGCGGATTCGGCTCGTCCTTCAGGACAAAGCCGACCCCGCTTCGCTCGTCCACGTCCGGCTGGCCGAGGACGGAACCGCCCGCGGCGACTGGCCTCCGGCCTGGTCGCCGCATGTGGAGAGCCGCTCGGCCGGCTGGCTGGAGCGACTGCGCGCTTGCCTGCCGCCGGTGCGCTTCGCAGCCGGCGGCGATGTATTGGCCCGCCCGCTGGACGGGGCGGGCGCCTGGAGCTTCCTGACGGCGGAGAGTCGCCGTCTGTTGGAGGCCGGCTGGATCGTGCTCCTGCCGGCCTGGTGGGAGGCCGCGAGCCGTCGGAAGCCGCGGCTTCGGGCCAAGCTCCGCCCCGAGAGCGAGAACCGGGGCGGCCGCTCGCACATGGGGCTGAACGCCATCATCGAATTCGATTGGCGCGTCTCGATCGGCGACGTTGACCTCTCGGAAGAGGAATTCGCCGCGCTCGTCGCCAGGGGCGAGCGCCTCGTGCGCTTCCAGGATCGCTGGATTCCGCTCGATCCCGCTCTGCTGGCCCAAATCCGCAGAGCGATGGACGGCATCGACAAATCGGAAGGCATGACCTTCCAGGATGTTCTACAGCTTCATCTGCTGAATGAAGAGGAAGCAGGGGAAGACGATTCCGCCGGCAGCGAGACGATGGCTGGTGAGATGGACAACCGGCTTCAGCTTGAAGTCGAGCTGAACGAGCAGTTCGTGAAGCTGATGGGCCAGCTCGGCGGCCATGAGAGCCTGCCGCAGCCGGAGCCGCCGGCGGGTCTTCAGGCCCAGCTTCGCTCCTATCAGCTTGAAGGCTACGGGTGGCTCGTCTTTCTGCGCCGCCACGGCCTCGGCGCCTGCCTGGCCGATGATATGGGCCTTGGCAAAACCGTGCAGCTGATCTCCTATCTGCTTCACGTCAAGGAAGGGCATGACGGAAGACCGGATACCCCCCGGCCTTCGCTTATTGTCTGCCCGACCTCGGTGCTCGGCAACTGGCAGAAGGAGCTGGAGCGCTTCGCTCCCTCTCTGCGGGTCATGCTGCATTACGGCGGGAATCGGCTGAACGGCGAAGCCTTCTTCGCCGCAGCTGCGGAGCATGACGTCGTGCTCACTTCCTACGCCACCGCGTCGCTGGACCAGGAGCTGCTGTCCGGCCTCACCTGGTCGGCGCTTTGTCTCGACGAAGCCCAGAATATCAAGAATGCGCAGACCAAGCAGTCGATGGCGGTCCGCAGCTTTCCGGCTCTGCACCGGGTTGCCCTGACTGGCACCCCGATCGAGAACCGGCTGGCCGAGCTCTGGTCCATCTACGACTTCATCATGCCGGGCTTTCTCGGCTCGCTGCACGCCTTCCAGGGACGTTTCATCCAGCCCATCGAGAAGGAAGGCGACGCTAGACGAACAGCCGAACTCCGGCGGCTCGTTCAGCCCTTTATGCTGCGCCGCAAAAAGAAGGACCCCGCCATCCAGCTCGATCTGCCGGACAAGAATGAAATGAAGAGCTATATTCATCTGACCGGCGAGCAGGCGGCTTTGTACGACCAGACCGTGAATGAGCTGATGAGCAAGATGAACAAGCTGGAAGGAATGGCCCGCAAGGGCGCCATCCTCTCCTCTCTGACCCGGCTGAAGCAGCTATGCGACCACCCTGCTCTTATTACGAGAGAGGGCGATTCTTCCGAAGACACAGCGGAGGAGAGCGGACAAGAGCCCGGCAGCAGCGCACAGCTCAACGCGAAGCTTATTGAGCGTTCCGCCAAGCTTGAGCGACTGGTCGCCATGGTCAAAGAGCTGCGGGAGGAAGGCGAACGCTGTCTCATCTTCACCCAATATATCGGAATGGGGGAGATGCTGCGCCGCGTGCTTCAGGACGAGCTTGGCGAGCCGGTGCTGTACCTGAACGGCAGCACCTCCAAAACTGCACGGGACCGTATGGTCGAAGCCTTTCAGGCGGGACGGGAATCTCCCCTGCCTCCCGGCTCATCAGACAGCACAGATTCCGGCTCTGGCTTGGCGGACAGACCTTCCGGCGTGTTTATCCTGTCGCTGAAGGCAGGCGGCGTCGGCCTGAACCTGACGGCCGCCAATCATGTCTTCCACTTCGACCGCTGGTGGAACCCCGCCGTGGAGAATCAGGCGACTGACCGCGCCTACCGTATGGGCCAGACCCGGGATGTGCAGGTTCACAAATTCATTGCCCTTGGCACGCTGGAGGAGCGGATCGACGACATGCTGGAGAGCAAGCAACAGCTCAGCGACAGCATTATGGCAAGCTCTTCCGAGAACTGGATTACCGAGCTGTCCACGGAAGCGTTGAAAGAGCTGTTCTCGCTGCGGCGCGGATTGTATTCGGAACCACAGAAGCCATGCTCCATTTAAGGCGGAGCATGGCTTTTTCCAACTGTATCAGCGGTCTTCACCGGATCTCACAGGCTAGTGTTTCCACACATCTTCATATTCGGGATTTCGTCTGAACTGAACGCCGACATAAGAGCATTGGGGAATGATCTTGGCTCCCTCCGCCCGCGCCTCCTCTGCCAGACGCTTAAGCAGACGCTGGGCTATATTGCCTCCCCGGTAGTGCGGCGCCACATAAGTATGATCCGCCACCCAGGTATGCTCGTCCTTGGGAATGTACGTGATTTCGCCGATTGGCCCTTCCTCCGTGCGGATGACAAAGGCATTCCGTTCCTTGTAAATGACACCGATCTCTTCGGTCTCCCTGTTGTCCATGTGTCTCCCTCCTTCCGGAACCGTTCAGGTCCGTACTGTTACTTTACCCATCTGGCACACTTTTTTTCATGTTGAATTGGATTAAGTGCAGTCGAGCTTTCCATCTATATTGCGGCTTTTGACGAAAACCTGCAGCTTAAGAATCTCCCTTTACCTAAATCGGCATAAAAATTTACCCGGATATTAACGCTGCAGCTTTTCCCGAGAACGCATATTCCTATTTAGATTCCAAAATATGTTCGTAGATTCCATCCATTCTTTGAATATGGCAGACAACCTAACCTATCTCTCTTTGAATCAGATCTTTCCCCTCAATCTCTCTATGACCCTGCGCATAAATATTGCTAGATCTTTCAGCATTAAACCTTTAAATTCCATCATTTCTTTCCATCTATATCACATAGTAAGTTATATTTTTCACAAATCTCGAATTTTCTTCTGGATTTTACAATTAACCGATGGTAAAATCTTCTTAATCTTTTTTCCTACTATCCAAGGTGGAAATAAAAATAGAATTAATAGGAAGGAGAATTCTACATAGTTCATTCACCCGGGTTGGTAGGCTCAATCTATTCACACAAACATTCGGGAGGGATTTTTTTGGAGTGGGGCAAAATTTCTCGCAAGCTGTCCGTGACGGCTCTGGCTTTGGGAGTAACAGCCGGAACTATACCGGGCGCGGCATTCGCCAGCGGCTTGCAATCGCAATCATCAATCAATAACTATCATTCTCTGATTCTCGATGCTCAAAAAACCTATATTTCGCCCAAGATCAACACCAAATCGTCCGCCAATGTACATGTTATCGTACAGCTCAGCGGCCAGCCGACTGCCGTCGGCAAATTTGCAGCCAAGCAAGGGATGAGCGCTCTGGCGGAATCCGCGTCTGCATCCGCCGTAGCAAGAGAACAGTCCACTGTACTTAACAAGGCTGAGAAAGCCGGGCTGGACCTTAAGGTCAATTACCAGTACAACACCGTGCTGAATGGGTTCGAGCTTACAATCCCGGCCAATCAAGTACCGGAGCTCGCCGAGATTCCGGGAGTCAAATCCATTTATGAGAACAGCACCTGGTACACGATTCCGGTTGAAGAGGCAGATGCCACTATAAAAGGCACACTGCAATATGGTGCAGCTCCTCTGAACCAGATCGGCGCCAATGTCGCTTGGGAGAAAGGCTTCACTGGCAAAGGACTTAAGGTCGGCGTAATCGACACTGGTGTCGATTATTTGCACCCTGACCTCAAGAACGCCTATAAGGGCGGATATGACTCTTTTGACCAGGACCCGGACCCATATGAAGAAGGCCCTAACGAAGAGACAGGTTACGAAGGCTCCTCGCACGGCACGCACGTATCCGGCACCATAGCGGGCAGACCGGAGAACACAACAAGCGATATCGCCCAAAAAGGCGTAGCTTATGAATCCGACCTCTATGTGTACCGCGTTCTGGGTTACAATCCGGCAACCGGCGACGCTTCAGGTTCCTCAGCCCAGGTTATCGACGGTATCGAACATGCGGTCGAAGATCATATGGACGTTATCAACCTGTCACTCGGATCCGACGCTGAGAAAGACGTGAACTCTCCTGATGCGATCGCAATCAACAATGCTGTTCTCTCCGGGGTTACAGCCGTAATCGCCAACGGCAATGCCGGACCAGGGGAATACACGCTCGGCTCGCCTGCAACCTCGCAGCTGGCCATTTCGGTCGGCGCGGCCACAAGCCCTGCGAAGAACTTCAACGTAGATTTGACGCCAACTGTTGCAAGTGTCACCTACGACACGTATAACGCAAAAGTAATGTCATGGGAGATCGGGCATAGCGATTTCGCCAACATTATCGGTACTCAGCCGCTCAAAGCGGTGTACGCTAAACTCGGATCGGCCAAGGATTTCAGCGAACTTGATCCAGCCGATGTAGAAGGCTCCATCGCCTTCGTATCCCGCGGCTCGCTTACCTTTGACGAGAAGATTGCCAATGCCAAGAACGCCGGCGCCAAAGCCATTGTAATCTTTAACGGCATCGGAAGCGTCGACAAGAACGGCAACTCGATCGTTGATCTGAGCGAACATATCAGCGGCCGTGACAGCTATATCGACAACAATATCGGTGACGTCTTCACCAGCATCCCGACCTTTGATTTCAAGGGGATTGAAGGACGCGCACTTGCGAGAAGCATTATTGATAACTCCAATACCGGCACATCGTTCGTGTTTGGCAGCGATTATCATGAGACCGACTTTGCGGGTGATACTCTCGCCAGCTTCAGCTCCGAGGGTCCGAACGTTGATCCGGATCTCAGCATCAAACCGGACTTCGTTGCTCCGGGTGTAGGCATCCTGTCTACCTGGCCGGCTTATCAGAAATACAACCCGTCCGCAAACTACGACGAAGCTTACAACCGCATCAGCGGAACCAGTATGGCAACACCTCATGTTGCGGGTCTTGCCCTGCTGCTGAAGCAGGCCCATCCGAACTGGGGACCATTCGAAATTCGTGCTGCTCTAGCTAATACAGCTGACGTTCTGGATGGTTACACCGTCTACGAGCAAGGCGCAGGACGCGTTAATGTAGCTAAAGCCATCGACACTCCGGCTGTTCTTGAATCCGCCGAATTGGAGACGATTCTGGGCAAGGATTTCAAACCGTTCAACGTTGTTAACTACAACGACTCGGCCAACTTTGGCGTAGTTGCGCCAGGAGGAACCAAGTCCCAAGATCTGCTGCTGAAGAACACAAGCGCTGAAAGCACGGCTTACACCGCTTCGGTCGACTGGTATGGCGAGCATGACGGCGTAACGCTTAATCTCAGCCAATCCAATATTGCGGCCAGTGCATATTCCAACCAGGCATTCACACTGAACCTGAGCGTTGGAAGCAGTGCAGCAACTGGATTCTACACAGGCCAGATCACCCTGACTTCGACTAGCGGCAAAGCTGAACTTCACCTGCCGTTCTCGATCTATGTGGGCACAGAACTGCCTGACAGCCCGGTAGGCATTCAGGAAATCAGCGTAACGAATCCTACTATTTATCCGAAACGTTCTACACCAATTACAACCGATCTCAGCTATAAGCTGACAGATCCGGACACCAATCTGTACGAACTCGACGTCTACAATCTGGATGACGAGCTGATCGGTTATATTGATGCAGGCGACACTGTATCATCTGCCACTTACTTTGAGCCGGGCGTCTACACGGTTAAGGACATCGACGGAGCCTATTACAAGTATGATGAAGAAGGCAACGGCGTATACGATGCCAGCGGCAACCCGGTAGTTGGTCATCTGACCGATGGTGTCTACAAGCTGAATGTTATTCATGCTTACTATAATTCGAGCACTCATAAAGTATCCAATGTCCTCAATGGATTTATTTCTATCCTTGTTGATAATTCTACAACCAGCACCAGCGGCGGCAGCACTGGCGGTGGCGGTTCCTCAACTGGCGGAACCGATACAACTACTGTAACAACCAGCCCGGCAG
>RCUS01000955.1_pt1 | contig 16451 bp, 17 predicted proteins | sample 2166221 | NCBI WGS metagenome assembly RCUS01 (sample SAMN09932758, study PRJNA488358) | compost metagenome | isolation source: compost soil in cyclohexanecarboxylic | place: Germany: Experimental Botanical Garden | reverse complement strand
GCAAGCGTCCAAATACCCAGAGGTTTCTGATCATGGTCATCGACTTCAGTCGTTTAAATAACTCTCCGTCCGTCACGGGCGGCGTGCGCGGCAACACCGCGTCCGGCAACACCGCGTCCGGCAGCGCCGAAAAACCGGCAGCCAGCCAGGAAGCGGTGAAAGACACCAGCGCCAGCGGAGAGGCGGTACACCTCAGCCAAGAGGCACAGCAGTTGCAGAAGATCAGCGACAAGCTGCGCGACGAGCCCGTGGTCAACAGCGCCCGTGTGGCCCAGTTGAAGCAGGCAATCGCCGACGGCAGCTACCAGGTCGATGCCGGCCGGGTCGCCAGCAAACTGCTCGATTTCGAAGCCCAGCGCTGACCGTTCGGCGCGCTGACTTCACGGACGCTAGAAAAGCCAAGAGTTAGCCATGCACGACACCACCTTGCTGCAACTGATCGAAGATGACATTGCCCCGATGCAGGAACTGCTCGACCTTCTGCAGAAGGAGTCTGTAGCCCTGCATGGCCGCGATATGGCGCCACTGGAAAATATCCTGGCCCGCAAGCAGTCTTTGATCGTGTTACTGGAGCAGCAAGGCCTGCGGCGCAACAACCTGCTCACCAGCCTTGGCCTGAGCGCAGATCGCGCCGGCGTGGAGGCTGTGGCGGCCCAATCGCCTAACGGTGAATTGATCCTGCAACAACTGGACGTGATCAGCCAGTTGATGCAAGCCTGCCAACAGCTTAACGAAACCAATGGCCGGATCATCCAGGTGCAGCAACACGTCACCAACAACCAGATCCGGATCCTCATGGGCGGCGACTCGCCTTCGCTCTACGACAGCCGTGGCAGCACCTCGCCGCTGGCCAAGCCGCGCGCGCTCAGCCAAGTGTGATTTTTCTATCAAGGCACAGAACATAGTGGCAAAATGCCGTTACTTGCGTGTGTCGCTTTTGCCTGGAGAACGAAAAGCTGTGTTCAATGAATCCGATGCCCCGCAACCACCCAAGGTGTTGAGCACCCCCTTGGAGATTGCGGCCAACTTGCGGCAGCTGCAGGAAAGCCACGACCCCCTGATCATCACCTTCCATGACCGCAGCCAGCGCTTCCAGAGCTATGTGGTGCACGTGGACCGCGAAAGCAACACCCTGGCACTGGATGAGATGATCCCCCGTGACGGCGAGAAATTCATTGAGAACGGCGAGCACTTCCGTGTCGAAGGCTTCCACGATGGTGTACGCATCGCCTGGGAATGCGATCACGCACTGAAAATCAGCGAAGTCGACGGCCACCGTTGCTACAGCGGCGCCCTGCCGCAAGAGATGACCTATCACCAGCGCCGCAACGCCTTCCGCGCCGCACTGAAGCTATCGCAACTGGTCGATATCATCCTCGACGGCGCTCACCTCAAGGGCAACGGCGCCATGCGAGGCAAGCTGCTGGATATCTCGGCCACAGGCTGCAAACTGCGCTTTGAAGGCAATGTCGAAGACCGCTTGCAACTGGGCCAGGTGTATGAGCGTTTCAAGGCAGGCAACCCACTGGGCCTGGTGGACACCATGGTCGAGCTGCGTCATCTGCACTATGAAGAGCGCATCAACACCACCTTTGCCGGCGTGCGCTTCCACAACCTGAGCGGGCAGGCTCAACGCAAGATCGAGAGTTTCGTGTACCAGCTGCAGCGTGAGGCGCGGCGGTTCGACAAGGACGATTATTGATCGTCGGTCGGTAAAACAGAAAACGCCACCTGCTGAGGTGGCGTTTTCATTTGTGTTTCTGCTGGGCTGGCCTCTTCGCGGGTAAACCCGCTCCTACACCGACTTGCTGACCTCTTCAGGCGCCTGTTGCTGCGCGCCCTTCTCTTCATCCTCGGTGTCTTCAGCCGCCACCGGCGCCTGCATCACGTCCTGCACCGTCTGCTCATCCACTCGCGGGTCCAGCGCCGCCGACAATGGCGAACCGGCCGCCGGCATCGCCACGTGGCCCAGCGGTGCGTCCTGCACCTGATGCAGGCCGGTAACCGCTTTCGGCCGAATGCGCCAGACCAGCACCAGGGCAAAGAACACGAAGAAGGCATACAGCATCTGCGCGCCCAGCACTTTCATCAGAACGCCTGCCGCCAGCGGGCCGACGCATGCACCCACACCGTAGGTCACCAACAGCATCGCCGTCAGCGATACCCGGCGCTCGCTTTCCACGTGGTCATTGGAAAAGGCAACCGCCAGCGGGTACAGGCAGAACTGCAGCAACGAGATCAGGAAACCGATACCGAACAGCAACTCCAGCGGCACACTGGGCAGTATCGCCAATGGCGCAGCAGCCAGCGCCAGCCCCACTGCCACACTCCGAATCAGCACCGCCCGGTCATAACGGTCAGACAACCAGCCCAGCGGCCACTGCACCAGCAGGCCGGCAAAAATGCAGCTACCCATGAACAGACCGACCTGCTCGGTAGTCATGCCCTGACTGGAGGCATACAAGGGCGCCAGGCCATAGAACGAGCCGACGATCAGCCCCGAACCCAGCACCGTGCTGAGCGACTGCGGCACGCGCTTGATGAAGAACTTCGGCTCCATCGGTGCCGGGCGCAAGGGCGCCGGGTGAATACGCCGGGTCATCGCCACGGGCACCAGGCACAGGGCAAAGCACATCGCCACCAGCATCAGCAACTCAGGGCCGAGCTGCGGGTGCACCACCAGAATCAACTGGCCAAGCACCAGCCCCAGGTACGAGGCAATCATGTAGCCGCTGAACACCGCGCCCCGGTGTTTCACATCGGCCTGCTCATTGAGCCAGCTCTCGATGACCATGTATTGGCACATCATCCCCAGGCCGACGATCATGCGCAGCCCGACCCAGGCCGGCAGCCAACTGGTCAGGCCATGACCGAGCACCGCAGCGCCGACGATACCGGCACAGGTGGCATAGGCGCGTATGTGCCCTACCCGTCCTATCAGCCGGTGACCAACCTTGCCGCCAACCGCCAGACCAAAGTAGTTGGCCGCCATCAACGCACCCACCCACAGGCTGTCGACGTGGTCGGCAGCCAGGCGCAGGGCCAGGTAGGTGCTGAGCAGGCCCGAGCCGATCAACATCATCAGCGCGGCGAAATACAACGACTGAAACGGCTTCCATACATTTCGCATACGTCCCGTGGAGCTCCCTGGTCAGGTGGCAGTTTTGGGTACTAGCAGCATAAAGGCAAAAACCGCCTGGCGCAGGCCCCCGACAGCTATTTGGCACTGCGGGGGCGTGCCCGGTGCAGGTTGTGTCGCGCTCAGGCCTGTGCCGCCAGGACCCGGCGCTCCCACGGCGTGATCTCGTCGAAGAAATCGCTCAGCTCAAGGGTCTTGCTGGCAATGTAGCCTTCGATGAACTCGCTGCCGAACAGTTCCCGCGCCAGCGCGCTGCGCTTGAGCCTTTCAAGGGCCGCGTGCAGCGTGCACGGCAGGCTCAGGTGCTCGGGCACTTCGAATTCGCCCTGGATGGCCGGCGATGGCTGCAAGCGCTGCTCGATGCCATGCAGCCCGGCGGCCAGGCTGGCAGCAATGGCCAGGTACGGGTTGGCATCGGCGCCCGGCAGGCGGTTTTCCACCCGTCGGGCGACCGGTGCACTGGCCGGAATGCGCAAGCCAGCAGCGCGATTGTCCTCGGACCAGCACGCATTGTTCGGCGAGGCATAGGGGTGGCACAGGCGCTGGTAGGAATTGACGTTGGGCGCGAACAGCGCGGTGAAGTCGGCCATGCACGCCTGCAGGCCACCGATGAAATGGTGGAAGGTGTCGGTCGGCCGGCCTTGCTCGTCATTAAACACGTTACGCCCGCTGCCGGCCTCGACCAGGCTCTGGTGAATGTGCATGGAACTGCCGGGCGTACGCGCCAGCGGCTTGGCCATGCAGACTACGGTCAGCCCGTGCTTGAGCGCCACTTCCTTGAGCAGGTGCTTGAACAGGAAGGTCTGGTCGGCCAACAGCAGCGGGTCGCCGTGCAGCAGGTTGATCTCGAACTGGCTGACACCCATTTCGTGCATGAAGGTGTCACGTGGCAGGCCAAGCGCGGCCATGCAGTGGTACACCTCCTTGAAGAACGGGCGCAGGCCATTGTTGGAACTGACACTGAACGCCGAATGGCCCAGCTCGCGGCGGCCATCGCTGCCTACAGGCGGCAGGAACGGTTGCTGCGGGTCGGTGTTGGGGGCAAAGACGAAGAACTCCAGCTCGGTTGCCACTACCGGCGCCAGGCCCAGTGCCGCATAGCGGGCTATCACGGCTTTTAGCTGGCCCCGGGTGGACAGTGCAGAGGGCCGGCCATCCAGCTCGTTGGCATCGCAGATGGCCAAGGCGCGGCCGTCATGGCTCCAGGGCAGACGGTGGACCTGACTGGGTTCGGCCACCAGTGCCAGGTCGCCGTCGTCACTGCCGTAGAATTTCGCCGCTGGGTAGCCGCCCATAATGCACTGCAGCAGCACTCCCCGGGCCATCTGCAGGCGACGGCCTTCGAGGAAGCCTTCGGCGGTCATCACCTTGCCGCGCGGGACGCCGTTGAGGTCGGGGGTGACGCATTCGATTTCATCGATGCCCTGGAGCTGAGCGGTGCTCATGACGCTTGTCCTTGTTGTTGTAGGCTGACAACAACATAGGCTGCGGGTGTTTAAAATATCAAGCAGCCTATATAGGTGCCTGTGTCGGCCTCTTCGCGGGTGATCCCGCGCCTACAGGTGGGTGCGACCCGTGTAGGCGCGGGTTCACCCGCGAAGAGGCCGGCACAGCCCCCTACTCCCGCAAGGTCATGCCATTGGCCGGCAACGGCAACGCCGTCTTGTAGCGCACCTGCTTCAGGGCAAAACTCGAACGAATATTGGCCACCCCCGGCAAGCGCGTCAGGTAATCGAGAAACCGCTCCAGCGCCTGGATGCTCGGCAGCAGCACCCGCAACAGGTAATCCGGGTCGCCGGTCATCAGGTAGCACTCCATCACCTCAGGCCGCTCGGCGATCTCCTCTTCAAAGCGATGCAACGACTGCTCCACCTGCTTTTCCAGGCTGACATGGATAAACACATTCACATCCAGCCCCAGCACCTCAGGCGACAGCAAGGTCACCTGCTGGCGGATCACCCCCAGTTCTTCCATGGCCCGCACCCGGTTGAAACAAGGCGTGGGCGACAGGTTCACCGAGCGTGCCAGCTCGGCATTGGTGATGCGGGCGTTCTCTTGCAGGCTGTTGAGAATGCCGATATCAGTACGATCGAGTTTGCGCATAAGACAAAATCACCGGTTTTTTGTGTTTATGCGGAATGTTTATCTGCCCCGCTCAGCAAAGGCAATCAACTTGAGAGAAAAATTCTCCTGCCGGGCCACTAAGATGTAGGTGACGCTGACTTACCAGTCACAAGCCGGTACTCAGCGGCGGCCGCTTCAGAGCTCACAAAAACAAATACCCGAGCGAGCGTAAAAAGCATGAACGAGTACGCCCCCCTGCGTTTGCATGTGCCCGAGCCCACCGGCCGGCCAGGCTGCCAGACCGATTTTTCCTACCTGCGCCTCAACGATGCAGGTCAAGCCCGTAAACCCGCGATCGATGTCGATGCTGCCGACACTGCCGACCTGTCCTACAGCCTGGTCCGCGTGCTCGACGAGCAAGGCGATGCGCAAGGCCCCTGGGCCGAAGACATCGACCCGCAGATCCTTCGTCAAGGCATGCGCGCCATGCTCAAGACGCGGATCTTCGACAGCCGCATGGTGGTTGCCCAGCGCCAGAAGAAGATGTCCTTCTACATGCAGAGCCTGGGCGAAGAAGCCATCGGCAGCGGCCAGGCGCTGGCGCTGAACCGCACCGACATGTGCTTCCCGACCTACCGCCAGCAAAGCATCCTGATGGCCCGCGACGTGTCGCTGGTCGAGATGATCTGCCAACTGCTGTCCAACGAGCGCGACCCCCTCAAGGGCCGCCAGTTGCCGATCATGTACTCGGTGCGCGAAGCCGGCTTCTTCACCATCAGCGGCAACCTGGCGACCCAGTTCGTGCAGGCGGTCGGCTGGGCCATGGCATCGGCGATCAAGGGCGATACCAAGATCGCCTCGGCGTGGATCGGTGACGGCGCCACCGCCGAGTCGGACTTCCACACCGCCCTGACCTTCGCCCACGTGTACCGCGCGCCGGTGATCCTCAACGTGGTCAACAACCAGTGGGCGATCTCCACCTTCCAGGCCATCGCCGGTGGCGAGTCGACCACCTTCGCCGGCCGTGGCGTGGGTTGCGGCATTGCCTCGCTGCGGGTTGACGGCAACGACTTCGTCGCCGTGTACGCCGCCTCGCGCTGGGCCGCCGAACGCGCCCGTCGCGGCCTGGGCCCATGCCTGATCGAGTGGGTCACCTACCGTGCCGGCCCGCACTCGACCTCGGACGACCCGTCCAAGTACCGCCCGGCCGATGACTGGAGCCACTTCCCGCTCGGCGACCCGATCGCCCGCCTGAAGCAGCACCTGATCAAGATCGGCCACTGGTCCGAGGAAGAACACCAGGCCACCACTGCCGAGTTCGAAGCCGCGGTGATCGCCGCGCAGAAGGAAGCCGAGCAGTACGGCACCCTGGCCAACGGTCACATCCCGAGCGCCGCCTCGATGTTCGAGGACGTGTACAAGGAAATGCCCGACCACCTGCGCCGTCAACGCCAGGAACTGGGGGTTTGAGATGAACGACCACAACAACAGCATCAACCCGGAAACCGCCATGGCCACCACTACCATGACCATGATCCAGGCCCTGCGCTCGGCCATGGATGTCATGCTTGAGCGCGACGACAATGTGGTTGTCTACGGCCAGGACGTCGGTTACTTCGGCGGCGTGTTCCGCTGCACCGAAGGCCTGCAGAACAAGTACGGCAAATCGCGCGTGTTCGACGCGCCAATCTCCGAGAGCGGCATCGTCGGTACCGCCGTGGGCATGGGTGCCTATGGCCTGCGCCCGGTGGTGGAGATCCAGTTCGCCGACTACTTCTACCCGGCCTCCGACCAGATCGTCTCCGAGCTGGCACGCCTGCGTTACCGGTCGGCCGGCGAGTTCATTGCCCCGCTGACCCTGCGCATGCCTTGCGGCGGCGGCATCTATGGCGGCCAGACTCACAGCCAGAGCCCGGAAGCGATGTTCACCCAGGTCTGCGGCCTGCGCACCGTGATGCCGTCCAACCCTTATGACGCCAAAGGCCTGCTGATTGCCTCGATCGAATGCGACGACCCGGTAATCTTCCTGGAGCCCAAACGCCTGTACAACGGCCCGTTCGATGGCCACCACGACCGCCCGGTAACACCGTGGTCGAAGCACCCGCACAGCGCCGTGCCCGACGGCTATTACACCGTACCGCTGGACAAGGCCGCCATTACCCGCCCTGGCAATGACGTGACCGTGCTGACCTACGGCACCACGGTGTACGTGGCCCAGGTGGCCGCCGAAGAAAGCGGCGTCGATGCCGAAGTGATCGACCTGCGCAGCCTGTGGCCGCTGGACCTGGACACCATCGTCGAGTCGGTGAAAAAGACCGGCCGCTGCGTGGTGGTACACGAGGCCACCCGCACCTGCGGCTTCGGCGCTGAACTGGTGTCGCTGGTGCAGGAACACTGCTTCCACCACCTGGAGGCGCCGATCGAGCGCGTCACCGGCTGGGACACCCCCTACCCTCACGCACAGGAATGGGCTTACTTCCCAGGGCCTTCGCGGGTAGGTGCGGCATTGAAACGGGTCATGGAGGTCTGAATGGGCACGCACGTCATCAAGATGCCGGACATTGGCGAAGGCATCGCGCAGGTCGAGTTGGTGGAATGGTTCGTCAAGGTCGGCGACATCATCGCCGAGGACCAGGTGGTGGCCGACGTCATGACCGACAAGGCCACCGTGGAAATCCCCTCGCCGGTCAGCGGCAAGGTGTTGGCCCTGGGTGGCCAGCCCGGGGAAGTGATGGCGGTCGGTAGCGAACTGATCCGCATCGAAGTGGAAGGCAGTGGCAACCATGTGGATGTGCCTCAGCCAAAACCGGTAGAGGCCCCGGCGGCCCCCATTGCAGCCAAGCCGGAACCGCAGAAAGACCTAAAACCCGCCGTGTACCAGGCGCCCACCAACCACGAAGCTGCGCCCATCGTGCCGCGCCAGCCGGGCGACAAGCCGCTGGCCTCGCCTGCCGTGCGCAAACGCGCCCTGGACGCCGGTATCGAACTGCGTTATGTGCATGGTAGCGGCCCGGCCGGGCGCATTCTGCACGAAGACCTCGACGCCTTCATGAGCAAGCCGCAAAGCAATGCCGGGCAAGCACCTGGTGGTTATGCCAAGCGCACTGACAGTGAACAGGTGCCGGTGATCGGCCTGCGCCGCAAGATCGCCCAGCGCATGCAGGACGCCAAGCGCCGGGTCGCGCACTTCAGCTATGTGGAAGAAATCGACGTCACCGCCCTGGAAGCCCTGCGCCAGCAACTCAACAGCAAGCACGGCGACAGCCGCGGCAAGCTGACCTTGCTGCCATTCCTGGTGCGCGCCCTGGTCGTAGCGCTGCGTGACTTCCCGCAGATCAACGCGACCTACGACGACGAAGCGCAGATCATCACCCGCCATGGCGCGGTGCATGTGGGCATTGCCACCCAAGGTGACAACGGCCTGATGGTGCCCGTGTTGCGCCACGCCGAAGCGGGCAGCCTGTGGGCCAATGCCGGCGAGATTTCGCGCCTGGCCAACGCTGCACGTAACAACAAGGCCAGCCGCGAGGAGCTGTCCGGTTCGACCATCACCCTGACCAGCCTGGGCGCCCTGGGCGGTATCGTCAGCACGCCGGTGGTCAACACCCCGGAAGTGGCGATCGTCGGCGTCAACCGCATGGTCGAGCGGCCTGTGGTGATCGACGGCCAGATCGTCGTGCGCAAGATGATGAACCTGTCCAGCTCGTTCGACCACCGCGTGGTCGATGGCATGGACGCCGCCCTGTTCATCCAGGCCGTGCGTGGCCTGCTCGAACAACCCGCCTGCCTGTTCGTGGAGTGAGCATGCAACAGATTATCCAGACTACCCTGTTGATCATCGGCGGCGGCCCTGGCGGCTATGTAGCAGCCATCCGCGCCGGGCAACTGGGCATTCCTACCGTACTGGTGGAAGGCCAGGCACTGGGCGGCACCTGCCTGAACATCGGCTGCATCCCGTCCAAGGCGCTGATCCACGTGGCCGAGCAGTTTCACCAGGCCTCGCGCTTTACCGAACCCTCGCCGCTGGGCATCAGCGTGGCTTCGCCGCGCCTGGACATCGGCCAGAGCGTCACCTGGAAGGACGGCATTGTCGACCGTCTGACCACCGGTGTTGCCGCCCTGCTGAAAAAGCACGGGGTGAAAGTGATGCATGGCTGGGCCAAGGTACTGGACGGCAAGCAGGTCGAGGTCGATGGCCAGCGTATCCAGTGCGAGCATCTGTTGCTGGCGACCGGTTCCAGCAGTGTCGAACTGCCGATGCTGCCGCTGGGTGGCCCGGTGATTTCCTCGACCGAAGCCCTGGCGCCGAAAGCCCTGCCGCAACACCTGGTAGTGGTTGGCGGTGGCTATATCGGCCTGGAGCTGGGCATTGCCTATCGCAAGCTGGGTGCACAGGTGAGTGTGGTGGAAGCACGTGAGCGCATCCTGCCGACCTACGACAGCGAATTGACCGCCCCGGTGGCCGAGTCGCTGAAGAAACTGGGCATCGCTTTGCACCTGGGCCACAGCGTCGAGGGCTACGAAAATGGCTGCCTGCTGGCCAGCGACGGCAAGGGTGGGCAACTGCGCCTGGAGGCCGACCAGGTACTGGTGGCCGTTGGCCGCCGGCCACGCACCAAGGGCTTCAACCTGGAATGCCTGGACCTGAAGATGAACGGCGCCGCCATTGCCATCGACGAGCGCTGTCATACCAGCATGCACAACGTCTGGGCCATCGGCGACGTCGCTGGCGAACCAATGCTGGCGCACCGGGCCATGGCCCAGGGCGAGATGGTCGCCGAAATCATCGCCGGCAAGGCCCGACGCTTCGAGCCGGCAGCGATTGCCGCCGTGTGCTTTACCGACCCGGAAGTGGTGGTGGTCGGCAAAACCCCGGAACAAGCCAGCCAGCAGGGCCTGGACTGCATCGTCGCGCAGTTCCCGTTTGCCGCCAATGGCCGGGCCATGAGCCTGGAGTCGAAAAGCGGTTTCGTGCGGGTGGTGGCGCGCCGTGACAACCACCTGATCGTGGGTTGGCAGGCGGTTGGCGTGGCGGTCTCCGAGCTATCCACCGCGTTTGCCCAATCGCTGGAGATGGGCGCGTGCCTGGAAGATGTGGCCGGCACCATTCATGCCCACCCCACGTTGGGTGAAGCGGTGCAAGAAGCCGCCCTGCGCGCGTTGGGCCACGCCTTGCATATCTGACACTGAAGCGGCCGAGGCCGATTTGGCCCGCTGCGCCGAGAGGCGCTGCGGGTCTTTTTTCATTCAGGCCATCCAAGCCTCCAGAAAACAGCGCGCTCTTTGAGGGGCTAGTGTGGTGTTTTGCAAATACGGCCAATAACTCGCGAGCGATTTTTGCGCTCAGGCAAGGCGTCGCGACGAGTCGTAGCCCAGCTACGGCGAGGAGCGACAACGCCGCATGAGCGCAAAAAGCGCCGCGAGTTATGGTCGTTATTTGTGAAACACCACACTAGCTACTCGGCAATTGCGTTCTTGCCTGTACCCTTGGCCCTGTAGAGCGCCTTGTCGGCACGCGCCAGCAGCGCGTGCTGGTCCTCCCCTTCCAGCCATTGCACCACGCCATAGCTCATGGTCAGCCGGCAATCACCCACCGGCTCCACCTGCTCCAGCACCTGGCGCAAGCGCGCCGCCACATCCAGCGCCTCCCCCAACGCGGTCTGCGGCAGCACGATGACGAACTCGTCGCCGCCCCAGCGCGCCAGCAGGTCCAGTTCGCGCAAGCAGGTGCGCAGGCTTTCGGCCACCCGGACCAGCGCCGCATCGCCACGGGCGTGACCGTAGCGGTCATTGATCGGTTTGAAATCATCCATGTCCATGGCGATCAGCGACAACGGCTGGCGAAAGCGCTGGGCGCGCTGGCACTCCCGCTGCAACGCGCTCTCCAGCCGGTAACGGTTGGCAACACGGGTCAACGCATCGCGTTCGGCCAATTCACGGTTTTCGTCCAGTTGCCGCTGCAACTGCTGGTTCACCCAGGACAACTCACGGGTGCGTTCGGCCACCTGAAACTCCAGCGACTGGTTCTTCTGTTCCAGTTGAGTCACTAAACGCTTGCCAGCGTCGATATTGCGGTGCGCACCCAGCATGCGTGCCACGGAACCGTCCTCGTTATGCGCGATGACGTAGCCGCTGTCTTCGATCCAGATGTAGCTGCCGTCCTGACAACGGCAACGGTATTCAATGCGGTAGCGCTCGTTGCGCTGATTGATATAGGCCTCGAAATGGGCCATTACCCGGGGGTAGTCTTCGGGATGGATCACGCTTTCCCAGGTAAATACCGAGTTGGCCATGGAGTGGCTGGCATAACCCAGCATGTTGTACCAGCCCGGGTTGCGATAAACGTAGCCGGTATTGGCATTCCAGTCCCAGATGCCATCGCTGATCAAATCGAACAAGGTGTGCAACTGCTGTTCACTGAAGCCGGCAGGTACCGGCTTGGTGTCTTGACTCATGGACGCTCTCCCTGATGCCCAGCAACTGCGCTCCGATCAAGGGGCTGCCGACAGTGGTGTTGATTGCCGCGAGCGGCAAAATGATGCCTATCACGGGCAAGCATATGCCCACCCGCGTGCAACCGAAATAGTGCCAACGCCCTGATTTCGACCGGCAAAGCGCTGGCATGGCTTTTGCGCTTGGTACCTGCCAACGAGATTTCCAAGGAGGAAACATGATAATCGCCCCTAACGGCGTCAGCTGGCAGCCCACGCTCCATCAGCCTCGGTCCACCAGCGATGAGCAGGCAGTGGCCCAGATTGCACCGGTCCGCACGCCAATATCCACCGCCAACACGGCGAGCCAACAGCAGAATGGAGGCAGCACCGCTCAGCAAAACGCAGAGGATGCTCGTGCAGAAGCCTTTGCCAAATTCAAGGTGATGCTGCAAAACCTGAGTTCTGCGACCACCGAGCCGGTCATCGGAGAACCCCTGCCGTCCAAGACTGCCCGGCAGGAATTTCACGACTTCATGTCCAAGTCGCCCGGCGAGATGATCAAGGAAAAACTGCTGCGTGAAATAGGCTTGACCGAAGAAGAGTACGACGCCCTGCCGCCCGAAATGAAAGCAAAGGTCGACGAGTTGATCGCACAGCGTATGAAAGAAGACATCAAGCGCAAGATCGAGGAGAAAGCGCAAGAGCAGGTCGCCAAGGTGGACGGCGGCGTGGATGAAGAGCAACAAGCGGCAAGCCCGGTGTGAGGGAATGCCAGCGGCCGGTAAGGAGAGCGCCGCGGTTCGTCCAAGGTGCCCCAGCCTGAGCGGTTTGAAGGCGTGCAGTGGCGTCGATGTTCAGGTGGTGCATGGCTTCGTCAACTGCAACGCTAACGGGGCCATCACCGGTCTCAGGAAAAATCGGCAGGATGTTGTGCAGAGAATTCGTTTGAGGTCCTTGGCCTTATTGTCCAGGGTGGCAGGCTGGTAGCTATTTGCCACGCGTGGACGCAGGCGCATGACGATGCCTGCGTAGGGGGACGGTGTCGGATCCCTCCTAAAATAAGAGAGGACAAGGAAATGCAATCACACGGTTTGAAGCAAAGCCTCAAGCAGCGGCATATCACCATGATCGCGCTGGGCGGGGTGATCGGTGCAGGGCTGTTCATGGGCTCGGGCTCACTGATCGCATCGGCAGGGCCCGCGGCCATACTGTCGTATTTCATTGGTGGCCTGGTGGTCACCCTGGTCATGTTCATGCTGGGCGAAATGGCCTGCCGCAACCCGGATGCAGGGTCGTTCTCGACCTACGCCAACACCTACCTCGGTGACTGGGCAGGGTTTGCGGTCGGCTGGCTGTACTGGTTCAAGTCGATGATGACCATCACCCTGGAAGCGGTACTGCTGGGCGCCATCCTGCATGACTTCCTGCCCTGGCTACCGATCTGGGCAGGTGCCTTCCTGATGCTGGTGACACTCATGGCCAGCAACGCCTACTCGGTGCGTTCGTTTGCCGAAGTCGAGTATTGGCTGGCCGCGATGAAGGTCGCCACCATCCTCATCTTCATGCTGCTGGGCGTCTCGATCCTGCTCGGCCTGCACAGTGAGATTCCCGCCCCCGGCCTGATCAACCTCACCGCCCATGACGGCTTCATGCCCAACGGCCTGTCACCGGTGATGGCCGGCGTTATCGTGGTGATTTTCTCCCTGGGCGGCAGCGAAATTGCCGCTGTGGCCGCGGGTGAGTCAGAGAACCCGCGACAGAACGTGATCCGTGCGATCAAGAGCGTGATCCTGCGGGTGATGCTGTTCTACGTAGGCTCTGTGTCGATCCTGATCCTTTGCCTGCCCTGGACCGACAAGGCCAACCTGGCCTCGCCCTATGTTTCGCTGTTCAGCCTGGCCGGGTTCGGTGGTGCTGCAGTGGCCATGAAACTGGTGCTGTTCGTCTCGTTCATGTCGGTGATGAACTCGTTCATGTTCTCCAACTCGCGCATGCTGTTCTCGCTGAGCCAGCGCGGTCACGCGCCCAAGCTGTTCTCACGCACCAGTGCCAAGGGCGTACCGATCAATGCACTACTGCTGAGCCTGTCGATCTGCACGATGATCCTGACCGTACACTTTGTCAGTGGCGGCGACCTGTTCATGACCTTGGCCAAGAGTACCGGCAGCCTGGTCATGGTCGTATGGATCTTCATCATCATCGCCCACGTGGCGATGCGCAGGAAAACCCGCCACGAAGCGGTCGCCCCAAACGCCTTCCGTGCCTGGCTGTTCCCCTACACCAATATCATTGCGCTGTTCGCCTTGCTGGCAGTCATCGGCACCCAGGCGTTCGACCCGGCATCGCGTTTCCAATTCTGGTTCACGGTGCTGACGGTACTGCTGGTGGTGGCGGGGTACTTCCTGATGCGTCAGCGGCTGGCCCCAAGCGCGGCGTTAGCCCACGGACGTGATGCATGACAGCGCTGGCCAAGCGCAGGTGCTGTCAACAGCAGCACGACGGCGACAAAGGCGACGAAGACAATAATGGGAATGACGAGAATGGCGTCCCAGGCAGGAATTGAACCTGCAACCTTCCCCTTAGGAGGGGGATGCTCTATCCAATTGAGCTACTGAGACGCTACGACCGGCAGCGAGCGCTGCACAGCGGGATGGCCAGCATGTTAACCAGCATGCTGGCGTTTGTCATGCCTGAACTGGGCTTTTTCGCGTAATCCTTTTCTGCGGCTGCTATCCCCGCGGTAGCACGCCCTGATGGCGAAGCAGCGAAACGAATGCGGCGACCGCCGCCTGCAGTGTGGAAGAATTATCCAGCACATGCACCGACGGGTCGGCTGCAGCTTGCAAGCGTGCACTGCGCGCCAGGCGTTGCTCCACTTCTTCTGCGGTTTCCCGGCCCCGGGCCAGCAAGCGCTGGCGCAGCACCTCAGGCTTGACCTCGACCAACACGGCCAACATATCCGGGTAGCGCTGACGGGCTTCTGGCAGATAAGCCCGTGAGCCATTCACCAGCACTGCCCTCCCCGCCGCCAACCACTGGTCCACCTGCCGGGGTATGCCATAGTCCAGGCCATTGGCCCGCCAGTGCATGGCAAACGCACCCTGCGCACGCAAGGTATCAAACTGCTCGTGCGTGACCCCTTGGGCAGCTTCGCCCTTGGCTTCGGCCGAACGGGTGATGACCCGGCGGGCAATTTCTACCCCGGCGAGGGCCAGTTGCTCACGCGAAGCGTCGATCAGGGAGTCTTTCCCGGAACCCGACGGCCCAACCAGAAATATCAACCGGCCCGTCCCTGATCGGCGGTCGCTTGCGTCATGTTGCATAGCCACTATGCTCTATGGAGAGAACCGGCGCATTCTAGGGCTTTTCTGGGCATTTTTCTGCGTTTTACCGATTATTGACGGCAAAAGACTGACGGCCAGGCTAGCCAGAGCATGTAAAACTTTTCAAACCAGTGCTCATTTCTGATAATTGGTACTGGCATAAAGCCTTTATCCGGCTCACTATTTGTCACATAATTGACGCCAAGCAAACGGCGACCATGAGGCAAGATGAGCATCCATTTTTCACTGGCGGTTGAACATTTTGTCGTCGCCACGGTCGTACTTCCATCCCGTGCGGCCAATTTGAGAACCGCTTCCCCTGAACCAAACTCTGGTCAATTTATATGCGCCCAATGAAACAGGCTATTTATTCGAGCCGCACTGCTGACAAGTTCGTCGTCCGCCTGCCTGACGGAATGCGTGAGCGCATTGCCGAGGTAGCGCGCAACCACCACCGCAGCATGAACTCCGAGATCATTGCACGCCTGGAACAGAGCCTTATCCAGGAAGGTGCGCTGGGTGACGAACTGAGCATGCGCCTGGACAGCCCTGAACTGTCCCTGCATGAGCGCGAGTTGCTGCAGCGTTTCCGCCAACTGTCCCACCGCCAGCAGAACGCTCTGGTCGCCCTCATCGCTCACGATGTGGAAATGGCCGCAGACGCCTCCTGAGGGCTGCAGCGAACACGAAAAAGCCAGCGTAAGCTGGCTTTTTTGTGGGCGTCTGACTGGCAGCAAGGCCATTTCCCTGCGGGATTGTTCCCACAGGGAGGATTGGCTTACAACAGGAACAGCGTCGCCAGCCCAAGGAAGATGAAGAAACCACCGCTGTCGGTCACAGCAGTGATCATCACACTCGCCCCCATCGCAGGGTCGCGCCCCAAGCGGGCCAAGGTCATCGGGATCAGCACGCCCATCAGCGCCGCCAATAACAAGTTCAAGGTCATCGCTGCGGTCATCACCACCCCCAGCGACCAGCTGCCATACAGCCAGAAAGCCACCGCACCAATCACTCCGCCCCAAACCAGGCCGTTGATCAGCGACACCGCCAACTCCTTGCGCATCAAGCGGCTGGTATTGCCTGGCGACACTTGGTCCAAGGCCATGGCGCGGACGATCATGGTGATGGTCTGGTTACCAGAGTTGCCACCAATACCCGCAACGATCGGCATCAACGCAGCCAACGCCACCAGCTTTTCAATCGAACCTTCGAACAACCCGATCACTCGCGAAGCAACAAAGGCGGTAATCAGGTTGATGGCCAGCCACGCCCAACGGTTGCGGAACGAACGCCAGACCGAGGCGAAAATATCTTCCTCTTCACGCAGACCCGCCATGTTGAGGACTTCGCTCTCGCTTTCCTCACGGATCAGGTCAACCATTTCGTCGATGGTCAGACGGCCGATCAGGCGTTCGCTCTTGTCCACCACAGGGGCGGATACCAGGTCATAACGCTCGAAAGCCTGCGCTGCATCGTAGGCATCTTCCTCGG
>RCUS01000954.1_pt1 | contig 16452 bp, 15 predicted proteins | sample 2166221 | NCBI WGS metagenome assembly RCUS01 (sample SAMN09932758, study PRJNA488358) | compost metagenome | isolation source: compost soil in cyclohexanecarboxylic | place: Germany: Experimental Botanical Garden | reverse complement strand
TGCAGCAGGTCGAGTACTTCGACGTCATCGTCGACAATCAGCAAATGGCTCACACACAGGTACCGCGGACAAGGGCAATTACCGCGTACTTTAAGGCTATCCCGACGCTGGCGTCATTTATTTCAACTTGGAAACAAAGTGTCAGCCAGGCGATAAATCAGACATTCCCAGGCAATCAATCGCACGCAGCATCGGCGCCAGTTCTCTTCAGGAATGCGCCATGTCCACCTCTGACTCCGCCCCCCTATCAGCCCGAAGCGCGGTGCTGGCCCTGTCGCTGCTTGCCGCGGGCGGGTGTGCTCAACGCGAGCCCTACCCTGCCAATGCCTGTGGTGGCGTTGCCTATCAGGTCAGCGATCCGCTGGAGCCGGCCAACCGCGCCGTGTTTGCGTTCAACCGCAGCCTCGATGACTACTTGCTGGCCCCGCTGGCCCGAGGCTATACCACGCTGCCTGGGTTTGCCCAACAGGGAATGCACAACTTCGCCGGCAACTTCGGCGAACCCAAGGTGTTCGTCAATGACCTGCTGCAAGGCAATGGCGAACGGGCAATGACCAGCCTCTCGCGCTTCATGTTCAACACCACCTTGGGTATGGCGGGGCTGTTCGATGTGTCCGCTGAAATGGGCCTTGCCCGACACACGTCCGACTTTGGCCAGACCTTTGCCGTGTGGGGCTTCGCCGACGGGCCTATCGTCGAACTGCCGGTGCTGGGGACACACAACCTGCGGGACGCAACAGGCAGGGTCCTGAGCCTGGCGCTCGATCCGTTTGGTGACAACAGCGATACGGTAGATACCCTGGAAAGTGTGGCCGCGGCTGGGGGATTGGTGGACCGACGCGCCGCAGCACTGCCGCTGACGGACTGGCTGCGTGAACTGCCTGACTACTACCTGGCAGTGCGCGACTACACCGCCCAACAGCGCAGCAACTTCGTGGCTCAGGGCAAGGCGGGAACGCTCGGTGGCTGGTCGACACGGTGCGCTGGAGGATCGGCCCATGAATGATGCGCAGGACGCCGTCATGCTGTTCCGACGCCTGGAAGGTGCTGCCCGGCAGCCCGTGCTGCTGCACGAGCTCGAGGCGCGGCTATCGACGGATGGCCGCCACCTCATCCTCAGCCGCTATCGCGAGCGGTACACGGCCGAAAGCGCACCGCAGCGCCACGAGACTCATCGCAGCGTGCCGATTGCCGCGTTGCTCAGATGGGTAGCAAGGCAGGGGAAGGACTGCTGAGCGTTGCCTGACCGGTTACCTGTGGCGTCACCTTCGTCGGCCCGGCCTCTTCGTCGGCCATCGCCGGGTAGACATGCATGCAATACCGGGGGCAACTCGGCGGGATTGCCACTCGGCCGGGCGATGTCCGAATTGCGATAGTCGCTGCCTGTACGACGTGAGACAGGCATCACTGCCAATGGCTACCCTTTTTCGGCAATGCCTTGTTACGGCTGAGTATCAGCCCGTAGTGCCTCCACTCGACAGAAGAAATACGCCATGACCACTCCTGCCGCCACGTTGCCCGCGCCCTCGACGTCTGCCGATCAACCCCAGGGTTTCCTGGTCCGCATTGTCGGCGCCGCCGCTTTCGCACATCTGCTCAATGACCTGATCCAAGCCGTGTTGCCGTCGATCTATCCGATGCTCAAGAGCGACTTTTCCCTGAGCTTCGCTCAGATTGGTTGGATCGCCCTGATCTACCAGGTCACTGCGTCGTTGCTGCAACCCTGGGTAGGCATGTACACCGACAAGCACCCGCAACCCTACCTGTTGCCAGCGGGCATGCTGGTTACCCTGGTGGGCATTGCCCTGCTCGCCTTCGCGGACAGCTACACGATGCTGCTGGTGGCCGCTGCCGTGGTAGGCGTGGGTTCGGCGACGTTCCACCCCGAGGCCTCCCGGGTAGCGAGGATGGCCTCCGGCGGACGCTTCGGCACCGCGCAATCGACCTTCCAGGTGGGCGGTAACACAGGTTCGGCGATCGGCCCGCTGCTTACCGCCGCCATCATCATTCCCTACGGCCAGTCGGCCATCGCCTGGTTCATGATTGCCGCAGCGCTGGCAGTGTGCGTGCTGCTGCGGGTTACCGGCTGGACCATTCGCCACGGCCAGACACAGCTCAAAGGTTTTGCCGGCCAGCAGGCGCCGGGGCTTTCTCGCCAGGCCATGTGGCGCGCGGTGGGGGTGATCTGCCTACTGATGTTCGCCAAGTTCGTGTACATCGCCTCGTTCACCAACTACTTCACGTTCTACCTCATCGAACACTTCGGGTTGAGCGTGCAGCAAAGCCAGCTCTACCTGTTCGTGTTCCTCGCGGCCGTCGCTGTGGGCACCTTCGCCGGTGGTCCGGTCGGTGACCGCATCGGGCGCAAGGCAGTGATCTGGGTGTCATTCCTCGGCGTCGCGCCCTTCGCCCTTGCCCTGCCCTACGCCAATCTCGCCTGGACGGCGGTGTTGGCAGTGGCCATCGGCCTGGTGATGTCTTCGGCCTTCGCGGCACTGGTGGTCTATGCCCAGGAAGCCGTGCCTGGACGAGTCGGCATGGTGTCCGGGGTGATGTTCGGCCTGATGTTCGGCATCAGCGGTATCGGCGCCGCCGGGCTCGGCGAACTGGCTGACCGGTACGGCATCGAGTGGGTATACCAGGTCATCTCGTTCCTGCCGCTGCTGGGGATCGCTACGGCGCTGCTGCCCGCGACGCGCTCGAAAGCCCGGCCGACCACCTGCTGCTAAGATGGCCTCGGTTGCGCCTGCACGAGGTCACGGGGGCCACAATGCTCAAACCGCTGCAAGACATGCTGGTCGAAGTCGATGAATGGACCTGGGAGGTGGGCAGTCGTGCCACGGACTACCCGCCTGACTGGTACATCGCACCGCACTCGCACGCCAAGCACCAGCTGATCTACGCCATCAAAGGCCTGATGATGGTGGAGTCGCACGCCGAGCGCTGGACCGTGCCGTCCAGCCGCGGCGTGTGGATGCCTTGCGGGCAGGTGCATGCGATTCGTTGCGTGGGTGATGTGAAGATGCGCAGCGTCTTCGTGCGCCCCGACGCAGCGGCGGACCTGCCGCTGCAGAGCAAGGCCATCAGTATCTCGCCGCTGCTCAGCGAGCTGATCAAGGCCTCGGTCGACTTCACCGCGCCATTGGTCGAGGATTCACGCGAAGCCAGGATCATGCGTCTGATCCTCGACGAGATCAGCGTGCTGCCGACCCTGCCGCTGAAGTTGCAGCAACCCCGCGACGCGCGCCTGCAAGTCATCTGCTCGACCTTGCACGCGCAGCCTGACGATGCTTCGACCGTAGCTGACTGGGGCGCGCACCTGGGCGTGGACGAGAAGACCATCCAGCGCCTGTTCCGCAAGGAAACCGGCATGACCTTCGGCCAGTGGCGCCAGCAGGCACGACTGATGCTGGCATTGGAGCGGATCGCCCTGGGCGAGCGGATCATCGATGTGGCCGGGACACTGGGATACGACAGTCCCAGCGCCTTCGCCAGCATGTTCAAACGTCAGTTCGGCACCACGCCCAGCCAGTTCTTCAAGTGACCGGTTGATATCGCAATGACTAGACAGCTTCGCAGTCAACTTGGATGCCGCTCATAAGCCTGGCGCGTCAACTCGAGTACCCATGCCCGCTCCGCCAGAGAACGCTCGGCCTGGACCTGTTGCACCGCATCGAGATAAGCCTGATCGGCCAATGTCTGGCGTTGGTCATACAACGCATCGACCCGGGCGTGGAAAGGCTCGTTCAAGGCGTCGAATGCCTCGGCATGGGCCTCTTGCAGGTAACGCTGCCAAAAGTCGCGTTCGGCCAGTGATCGGCTCAGGGCATCACGCGTCTCGGCATCCCAGACTTCACGCTCGGCAGCGTCCAGGTCGGAGCTGTTGACGCCGCTGGCATGGGCGTAGTTCATGCGTGCGGGTTGCCCCGGCAGGGAAAGGGTTTCGGCCAGCCCTACGCGGTAGGCCAGGTGCACCTCGACATCATCGATGGGCGTGTAAGGATCGCCGGTACGCACACGCTGAATGTGCCGGGTGGCAATGCGGTCCACCTCATCCAGGCGAAACAGTTCGCGACCAAGCCGCAGCAACGGGCGCATGGCCTGTGGGCCTTGCAGGCCGGCGGTGCGTTGGGCGGCCAGGGTACGCACCTCCAGGGCGCTGAGGATCAGCAGCATCTGGTCGGCACAGCTGCGCGGCCCCGCCGCCTGCTGGAACACCGCATCGCGGACCTCGGCATTGAGCTCGCAGGCCTCGATGATGTTCCATACCCGACGACACATTTGCTCAGGTTGCCGGGTGAAATCCCGAGAGCGGGAAAAATCGGTGAAGAAGCGGAACAGATCCTGCGCCCCGTCCTCGGCCGCCAAGGCATCCCACTGCGCCAGACGCCGCGAGCGCTCGGTGCTGCTCACCCCATGCAGCCAACGCAGGCGTTCATCTTCCAGCGAGGCTTCATGGTAACGAACCGGCAGGACCTGTGCTGCATGAGCTTCCAGCAGTTCGCGAAGCCGAGTGACAGACTGTACCGAGAGCGGGTTGTCGTGCAGGCAAACCCGGTAGGGATCAGCGCGCATCAGATTGAAGGCCGCCGGCGAAAGTTCGCTGATGCCATTCTCTCGCAGGTCGATCAGGGTCAACGAGGGCGACTCGAGCAACGCCTGGGGCAACGCGCGCAAACCCGTCGCCCGCAGGTACAGGCTGCGCAGTCGTGTCAGAGCGCTGACATCCGGCGACCTGCCCAACAGGTTGTTGCTCAGGTTCAGCGCATGCAGCCGGCGTAAGGACATGACTCGGCGCTCGCTGGCGGCGGTCAGTGCGATATGATTTTCCGACAGATGCAAGACACCCAGTTCGGCCAATTGCTCGATACCCTCAGGCACCTCCTGCAGCAAGTTGCCACGCAAATCGAGCCTGCGAACAGCGCTGAAACGCTGCAGAAAACTCGTCTCCACAGTGAGCAGGCTCATATTGCGCAAACTCAGGTGCGTGACATGACTGAAATCGACGCTGTCAGGCAATCTTGGTAGCGTCCCTACCCGCCAGCCATGGATGTGCAACTCGCAGTTGCCATGAGCGTCTCGGCTCTGCCGCTGCCAGGCACGCCGAATCGCACGCGCCACCCAAGTGCGGCGCAGCGCCTGGACAGGGTTCGCCGATTCCCGACGCCAGCTGAGCAGCGCATTGTCCAGACTGCGCCATGCCTCCAGCAATCGAAAGTAGCGGTCCCACGGCGTCATGCCATACCGCTGCGAAGAGGCCAGGAAGGCTTCGACCTGACTGTCGCTGTAACCCGGAAACAGCCGCCGCAGCGCATGGCGCAGCGACTCGCTGCTGCTCTCCCCGCGCCCACTCAGCGGATACCCGAAGCGACCATCTGCCAAGCGTACCGGCGGGCGCATGCCTGCGCCGACAGGCGCCAAGCCGAGTAATCCGGCAATCGCTTCACGTTTGTCGAACGCTCGTTGCGCCAGCGCATCCGCCAATTGCGCGGCAGATGCGCCCGCATCGCCCAACGTCAGCCGCTGCGCCTCGCTGAGTTGCCATAGCAACGCCTGTACCAGGTTATCGTCTGCGCGGGCGCCGGCCAGTGGTGAACCCGCGTCATCCAACGCCTGATAACCCCGCTTGGCTTTGACGATGGTGCGTATTTTGGTGGCCGTTGCCGACCCCATCTGCGCCGGCCGCTGCTCGCCCGGAACCTCTTCGCGCAACTCCACACGCAGCGACTCGGGCCATGCCACCCAGTGCGCCAACAGACCGAATGCCAGACGCTCGCTATCGTCATTGACCGCCGCTGCCTGGCGCAACCCTGCGCAGGCCCGATCCAGCCTGCTGTCGCGCACCCACCAGCGCGCCTGTTCAGCCAGGTGCAGCGGCACGCGCTGGTCATCGGTCATGCGCTCGACAAGCCGTTCATCGGCCTGCTCGACCACTTCCCGCGCACCCCGTGCCGTCAATCCGGGAAAGTCGCGGCGCAGCACCTGTTCGGCGCGTGTCGACGCCGCCTGCTGTTCGACCACATGCGCCTCGAACGCTGCGCCACGCAACAGCGGAAACTGCTCGTGCAGTTGGTGGCGCTGCAAGGCGTCGAGCAGGCGTGCCGGCGCGCGACCCGCTTGCAGGTGCAGCAAGCGCAGGCGCTCATCGTTGAATCCTGTGGATTGCATCACCTGACTGGCCACCTGCTCGTCCACTTCGGCCAGCCCACTGCCCAGTCGCCGAAACAGTTCGGCGCCCTGCCACCGCTGAGGCATGTCCAGCTCATGCTGCCAAGCGCCATCGCCATGGTGCCGTAGCCAAGGTGCATAGGCGTCGGCGCGCTGCGGATGTTGGATGACCAGCCGGTGCTCGGAGGGCTCGCCTGTCACTTCATAGGCCGCCTGATGGGTACGCAGGCGGGTCTTGCCGGCGACCGTGACGCGTTGCCCGATGGCCGCCTCGTTGTCTGGCAAGGCATAGGCCCTCAGGCTCGGGTCGATCAGCTTGCGCTGGCCCTGCACGGTTTCCACCGGCGCCAGCCCATCGACGAACGCCGAGCGTTGCAGCAGGTGTTGGGTGACAGCGCCGGCGCCAAGGCCAATGCCAGCCTGTACCCCATTTGCGGCAACGCTGATCACGTGTTCCAGTGCGCCCTGGCGATCCCCCAGCTGCCAATCGACATAACCTTCGTAGACATCGTCTGCCACCTGAATAGCGCCGATACCCAGGATAGGCAGGCCCAGCCCCGGCACGAAAAAGCTGGCCAGACCCAGCAGGTCGAGACCGAAACGGGCGTAGAAATGCAGGCGCTGATCCCGCTCGATGCTGTCCTGGACCTGCGTTGGCACGGCCAGCAGCTTGGCGTCATCGAACAGCGTATCGAGCTGCGTACGGCGCAGGTGCTGGAACAGCGGCTCGCCAATGACTTCATGGCGACCGTCGAGCACCACTGGCGTATGCTCGCCACCCTGGGCCATGGCATGCGCGAGCGCCACGGTAAACCGCTCGCGATCTCGCTCGCTGATGAAGCGCTGGAAATAGGCTGCATAAGCGGGTAGGCGAAACTGCTTGCCCAGCGCCAGAAACAGCGCCTCCCACGAGGCATACTCGCTCAGCGCGCCGTGAGGATCATCAGGTAGCCAGCACAGCACGCCTGCAAGTTGCCCCGAGGCCTGGCCATCTCGATGCATTTCAAAGGCCACCGCGCCGCGCACACGCTTACCCAGTACCCGCAGGGCCATCGGGCGCACATCAGAGGTCAACTCGCCCGCCATGGCCGCGAGGCATCGTCGATACGCCGTCTGGCCAATTTCGCCCTGCAGCACTGCCAGTCGCAGTGCGCACTCCAGCGCAGCGCGTTGCCCCTGTTCAAGCAGGGTGGAGACCTCCTTCTCCCGCTCGTCCGGCGCTTTCAACTGGCTCATGAGATAGGTTTGGTACCGACCCCCGAGGTCGAGCGTGCGGCAAAGTTCGGCGAAACTTCGCGGTGACAGTGCCAAGGTCTGTCCTTGCTCGTCGGTCAGTTTGCAGCCTTCGCTCAAACCAAAACTGAGGGTCTCGCCGTGGCTGAAATTGTGCAAAGCCGCCGCCAGCAGGCTGTGCTGCAACGTGCGTTCGCGCACCGCACCGGGCAGTTCGGCACGGTCGGGAACAAAATGCTCGAGCAGATGCAAGTGCAGGGTGGCCTTGCGCACATCCAGCGGATGCTGCAGACGCTCGGCCAGCGCTGCTTCCAGCAACGGTGCGGCGAAGGCGTCCAGCGGCGTCAGCTTGCCGAGCAATGCCTGCAGGCGCGGCTGCAGCGCCTGCTGCTGGCGCAGACTGTGGTTCAGGTCGACCAGTTGCTCGATGGAAGCGTGCGTCATCCAGGCCGGCAGCCGGCTGGCGATCAAGGTATCGATAGAGTGTTCGATCAGCGTGGGGGTAGGCATGCTGGGCCTCTCCTTTTTGGAAAGCGACCATCACAACCTGCTGGCTTGGGGCGCCGTGGTAGTTACCGCTGCGCGCTGGCTGATCGAGTAACCGTTCTTGTCAAAGAACCGCAGCAATGCCCGGGCGGTGTACAGTAGTCCCACAACAAAGCCCCTCAGGAGCCTGGCAATGACCGTGACGCTGTCCCCCCTGCAGATCGACTGCGATTTCGACTCCGGCAACATCCAGGTGCTGGATGCCAGCAATCCGAGCCACGTCCACCTGGCCATCCGACCCGATACCCACAGCGGCCATTTCCAGTGGTTCCACTTCAAGGCCAGTGGTCTCACGCCAGGCCAGGCCCATCGTTTCAGCCTCGACAACGTCCACGCCTCCTCCTACAGGCACGCCTGGAGCGGCTACAACGCTGTGGCCTCCTACGACCAGCAGCGCTGGTTTCGGGTACCCAGCCACTTTGATGGCAAGGCGCTGACCTTCGAAGTGACGGCGCAACACGAGAACATCTGGTTCGCCTATTTCGAGCCCTATTCGCGTGCTCGCCACAATCAGTTGATCGAACGGGCGCAAACGATCCCCGGTGTCGAACTGCTCGCCAGTGGTCGCAGCGTACAAGGGCGCGATATCCCCCTGCTGCGGGCCGGCGATGGCGCCGCAGGCAAGCGCAAGCTGTGGCTGATCGCCCAGCAGCACCCCGGTGAGCACATGGCCGAATGGTTCATGGAAGGTGTGATCGACCGCCTGCAGGCCAACGATGCGGTCGTTCAACAGCTGCTGAGCGACGCCGACCTGTACCTGATTCCGAATATGAACCCCGATGGCGCCTTCCTTGGCCATCTGCGCACCAACTTCAAGGGCAAGGACCTCAACCGCGCCTGGCAGGACGCCAGTGTCGAACTCAGCCCCGAAGTGTTTTTCGCCCAGGCGCAGATGCGCCAGTACGGCGTGGATGCGTTCATCGATGTGCATGGGGACGAGGAAATCCCCCATGTGTTCACCGCAGCATGTGAAGGCAATCCGGGCTACACCCCGCGCCTGGCACGGCTGGAGGAGCAGTTCCGCAGTACCCTGTGCAGCGTGACCAGGGATTTCCAGACGGTGCATGGCTATACGCGTGATGAGCCGGGCCAGGCCAACATGACCTTGGCCTGCAACGCCGTAGGGCAGGCCCATGACTGCCTTTCACTGACGCTGGAAATGCCTTTCAAGGATCACGATGACGCGCCTGATGCCCTTACCGGGTGGTCGGGCGAGCGGTCCAAGGCCTTGGCGGCAGCGGTGCTGGATACACTGGGCAAGATGGTCAAGAACCTCCGATGAGCAGTAGCGGCCTGTTCGCAGGATAGGGCTTGACCCGCGAACCGGCCGGCATGAGCAACAGACGCCATCAGCGCGTTTCCAGTCCGACCTTCAACAGTGCCCCATCCTTGGCGTCGGTCAACACGTACAGATAACCATCGGGGCCGACCCGCACATCACGAATACGCGCCTGCAGATCGCCCAGCAAGCGCTCTTCATGGACGATCTTGTCGCCATCGAGTTGCAAACGGATCAGCTCCTGAGTCGCCAGCGCACCGATGAACAGGTTGTGGTCCCAGGCTTTGAACGTCGGGCTGTCGTAGAATGCCATGCCGCTGATGCCGGGCGATTTTTCCCAGACGTGATGCGGATCGACCATGCCATCCACATGCTTGCCCTTGGCCTCGGGGATCGGCAGCATCGAGTAGTTGATGCCGTGGGTGGCGACTGGCCAACCATAGTTCTTGCCGGGCGCCGGGATGTTGATTTCGTCGCCACCCCGTGGGCCATGCTCGTGGGTCCAGAGCTTGCCGGTCCACGGGTTGAGCGCCGCACCCTGTTGGTTGCGATGGCCGAACGACCAGATCTCGGGCCGAACGTTGTCTTTGCCAACGAACGGGTTGTCCTTCGGCACTTCACCGTCGGGCAGAATGCGTACGATCTTGCCTTGCAACTTGTCCAGGTCCTGGGAGGTCGGGCGCTGATTGTTCTCGCCCAGGGCGATGAACAGGTAGCCGTCGCGGTCGAACACCAGGCGCGAACCGAAGTGATTGCCCTCCGAGAGCTTGGGCTGCTGGCGGAAGATCACCGTGAAGTTTTCCAGTCGCGCACGGTCCTCGGACAACTGGCCACGGCCGACCGCTGTTCCGGCCTTGCCGTCATTGCCCTCCTCGGCATACGACAAGTAGACGGTGCGATCCTCGGCGAACTCAGGCGACAGCACGACATCCAGCAAGCCGCCCTGGCCTTCGGCCCAGACGCTGGGCACGCCACTGATGGCGGGGCCGACCTTGCCTTCGGCACTGATCACCCGCAGATTGCCAGGGCGCTCGGTGACGAGCACGTCCTTGCCTCCGGGCAGAAATGCCAGGGCCCATGGGTGACGCAGGCCATCGGCCACGGTACTGACGATCAGTTGCCCTTGTTCACTGGGCAAGCGCTGTTCCGGCGCGGCTTGCGCCAACAGGGGCAGCAGCGCAAGGGCTGACAACGTGCAGAGCCAGGGGGATCGGGTCATGCAGGGTTCCTTCCAGTGGGGATCACGGCACACGCAGGGAGTCGCGGGGTGGCCGGGCAGGTTGCAGATTCGGGGTCTGCTGCTGACGACGCAGGTTGTCGCCATTGCCGATGCCACGGTTGTCCAGGCTCGGCGTGCGCAGGTTGGGTTCGGTCGAAGGGCCACGCACCGGCGGCGTGGCAGGCATGCTGCCTTGACGGCTATTGGGATTGGCGCGCTGAATCGGGCTGTTGTAAGGATTGCTGTTGCTGGCGGCAAGTTGCAGCGGCGCCGTGGGCGCTGCGTGTACGGGCAGGCCCAGCACCAGGCCGAGGGCCAGGATTGGCAATGTGGGATTCATGCTTCACCTCCTGTACGAAATGACGCGCCTTGAGCGTTGGATAGCCTAAGGCGCGATGGGTTCGCTGCAAAAGCGTGAATGCGGTTGAGGTTAATTCCTGATATTTCAGTATGGACCCGAATGCCTGCTTACCGAGGCTTGTCGACCTTATGCCGCGCGGCATACAGACACAGCATCTCCATCGCCAGCGTCGCCCCCGCCAACGCCGTGATATCGGCATGATCATAGGCAGGCGCCACTTCCACCAGATCCATGCCCACCAGATTGATGCCGCGCAAGCCGCCGAGGATCTCCAGCGCCTGCACCGTGCTCAGGCCGCCGCACACTGGCGTACCGGTGCCTGGGGCATAGGCCGGATCGAGACAGTCGATGTCGAATGTCAGATATACGGGGCGCTCACCGACCCGCTCGCGGATTGCCGCGATCACCGCCTCGGTGCCCTGCCGATGGACGTGCCGGGCATCGACAATGGCAAAGCCCTGGCTGTCATCGTTGGTGGTGCGCAAGCCGATCTGGACCGAGCAGGCAGGGTCGACCAAGCCCTCACGAGCGGCATGCCAGAACATGGTGCCGTGGTCGATGCGCTTGCCCTCCTCGTCCGGCCAGGTATCGCTATGTGCATCGAAGTGGATCAGCGCCAACGGTCCATGACGCCGGGCATGGGCCTTGAGCAACGGATAGCTGATGAAGTGGTCACCCCCGAGGGTGAGCATCGCGCAACCAGCTTCGAGAATGTGTGTGGCATGGGCTTCGATGCTGTCTGGCACCGTCTGTGGCGTGCCGCTGTCAAAAGCGCAGTCACCATAGTCGATCACCGCCAGGTGGTCGAAGGGGTCGAATGCCCACGGCCAATGCCGGGCCCAGGCCTGTTGTACAGAGGCCGCGCGAATGGCCCGCGGTCCGAAGCGTGCGCCTGGGCGGTTGCTGGTTGCGGTATCGAACGGCACGCCGCTCACCACCACATCGACGCCACGCAGATCGCGGCTGTAGCGCCGGCGAGAGAAACTGGTAACTCCCGCATAGGTACTTTCCGCTGCAGTGCCATACAGGCTGTCGCGAGTCATGGCCTGGTCATTGTTCGAAGCTTGGTCCACGGTTGGGCTCCTTTATCGTTATCGGTCATTGACGGCTACGGAAGGCCGTCCACAGGCGGTTACGTTGGCGCAGGTCGGCAAGCGCCATGCTGCGGTCGGCGTACAGACGTTCACGCACCTCGCTGGGCGGGTAGATGTCCGGGTCGTTGCGCACGGCATCGTCCACCAACGGGGTGGCCGCCTGGTTGGCGTTGGCGAAGAACAGCGTGTTGGTCAACGCGGCGACCGATTCCGGCTTGAGCATGAAGGCGATGAACGCCCGCGCGGCCTCAGGGTGCGGAGCGTCCTTGGGGATGACCAGGTTGTCCTGCCAGACCAGCGTGCCCTCGCGGGGGATGCGATAGATCAACTCGAACGGTTTGCCGGCGCGACGCGCCTGATCGGCGGCCATGGCCGCGTCGCCGTTGTACGTCAGGGCAAGGCACACACTGCCGTTGGCCAGGTCGTTGATTTGTCGGCCATTGGCAACGTAGCTGATCGAGGGTTGCAGCTGGTTCAACAGCGCCTGCGCTGCGGCCAGATCAGCCTTGTCCTGGCTGTAGGGATCCTTGCCCAGGTAGTGCAAGGTCAGGCCGATCACTTCCTGCGGCGAGTCGGGCATGGCGATCCCGCAGTCCTTGAGTCGGCTGGCGTACTCCGGCTTGAACAGCAGGTCGAGGCTGTCGACTGGCACATCACCCAGTCGCTGGCGGATGGCCTCGACATTCACCCCCAGGCCAAGGGTGCCCCAGGTGTAAGGCACTGCGTAAAGGTTGCCAGGGTCGGCTTCGGCCAGTTTGGCCAGCAGGTCCTTGTCGAGGTTGGCGTAGCCCGGCAATGACTGAGCGTTCAGCGGCTGCAGGGCATTGGCCTTGAGCGCCCGCGCCAGCACGGTCGACGACGGCACCACGACGTCGTAGCCACTGCGGCCGGTCAGCAACTTGGTCTCGAGGACTTCAGTGGTATCGAAAGTGTCGTAGCGCACCTTGTAGCCGGTTTCCCGCTCGAAGCGCTGCAGGGTCTCGGGGGCGACATAGTCGGCCCAGCTGTAGAGGTTGACGACCCTTTCCTCTGCCTGCAACGGCAGGGCCAGGACCAGGGAAAGCAGGCACAACGATCGACGCATGATGGACACCTCGGCATATGGGTGGATGCCGCCAGCATGCCAGCCGGGTTACATTGCAAGAATGACAAGTTTGCAAAGCTGACATTCATCGGGAGCAATGTGATGCTCGGACAACTGCACGACCCTGACCTGCATCTGTTGCGGCTGTTCGTCACTGTAGTCGAGGCCGGTGGCTTCAGCGCCGCCCAAGGCGTCCTGGGGCTGAGCCAGCCCACCATCAGTCAGCGCATGGCGCAGTTGGAGGCACGCCTGGGTTATCGCCTGTGCAGCCGCGGCAAGCGCGGATTTCGCCTGACTGAACAGGGTGAGCTGCTGCTCGACGCAGCCCGCTTGCTGCTGTTGAACATCGAGCACTTTCGCCAGCAGGCCAACGGGGTGGCTGGGCGCTTGTTGGGGACGGTACGCATCGGCCTGGCGGAGAATCAGGACGCAGCCGTCAGCTTGCGCATCGGCGCAGCCATTTCACGTTTTCGCGAGCGCGAGGAATCCGTGCAACTGGAACTGATCAGCGCACCGCCTGCAGAGCTTGAAAGGTTGTTGCTGGAACAACGCCTGGATTTTGCCATCAGCTACTTTTCCGGTAACCAGGCGGCGTTCGATTACCAGCCGCTGTTCGAAGAGCGGCAACGGCTGTATTGCGGCAAGGGACATGTACTGTTCGCCGCGAACCAGGTGACGCGCGAACAGTTGCTGGAAACGGATCAGGTTCGCCATCCCTATCGGTTTCTCAAGGGCGGTGAGCCGTTTCAGAGTCAGGCCAGCATGGCGGTCGCGGAGCAGATTGAGAGCGTGCTGACGTTCATCCTTTCGGGGCGGCACATAGGCTATCTACCCTGCCATTACGCCGAGGCCTGGGAAACCAAGGGCATGCTGCGGGCGCTGGACCCTGGCCTGGACTTCGTGGTGCCATTTACCTTGGCTCGGCACCGGGCGCAGGTGCCTGGAGCGGCGCAGCAAGCGTGGGTGGAGGATCTGCTGGCAGTGTTCAACCCCTGATAATACGCAGCGACGCCTTGCTCAGCGACCACCGTTTGCAGCTGCCATCATCTTGTTGACTTCGCTACGGACCATACTGGCGTATTCAGGCGGCGACAGGGCATCCAGTTCGGCGCGCACCCACTCGGCCCACTTGCCCTTGCGCCGCGGTTTTTCAGCGATCAGCCGGGCAGCTTCGCCCTTGGCCTTGCCCAGGTTGTTTTGCCACATGTGGAACAGCCGGGCCTTTTCTGCCTCGATCTGCGCCCGTTCCGCAAAGCTCTTGTTGGCCAGATTGAAGCTCATGATGGTACCTGCCTGTGAAAAATGGCCGCTATCTTACACCCTGGCGATGGATCATCGGTAAGCCGCCGCAACTTTCCCGGCGCACGGGCATCCATTGTTCACCCCCCCCATCGACGAGGATGAGTTCATGGCCCGAAAAACCGCCACATTGATCGACAGCGATCAGATCAAGGATCAGGTGTTCAGCGAGCTCCAGGCATTGATCGAAGAGTCGGAAAAGCTGCTCAACGACAGTGCTTCACTGGTTGGCGAGGAGGCCGAAAGCTTGCGCGCGCAGGTCAGTCTGAAACTGAAACAGGCTCGCGAGGCCACCAGCAATATGCGCAGCAAAGCGCAACCGGTGGTCGATGCCACACAAGACTACATTGGTGGCCATCCCTGGCAGACCGTGGCAATTTCCGCGGGCTTCGGCCTGGTAATAGGGCTGTTGCTGGGTCGCCGTAACTGATTGCTGAGCCGTCGGATGTGAATCAGGCGGCCTGCGCCATTGGAATACCACTGTGGAAGCGCAGTTCCTGGTCTGGGGACTGGATGAGCTCTGCTTCCGCATCCCTGACCAAGGCGACCCGATGGGCAATTTCGGCCTGGTCGCCATACTGATAAGCCAGCTTCAGGTAACCCTGATAGTGGCGCGCTTCGCTTTTCAGCAAACCGTGGTAGAAGGTTCCCAGCTCTTCGTCCAGGTGCGGTACGAGTGCGGCGAAGCGCTCGCAGCTACGTGCTTCGATGAATGCGCCTACCACCAGCGTGTCGATCAGCTTGACGGGCTCATGGGCACGTACCAGGCGCCGCAGGCCTGAGGCATAACGCCCAGCTGAAACCGGGCGCAGTGGTACACCCCGACGCTTCATGAGGCGCAGTACCTGCTCGTGGTGTACCAGCTCCTCACGCGCAAGGCGCGACATCATGTTGATCAAGTCCACATGGGTGTTGTACTTGGCGATCAGGCTCAATGCCGTACTGGCAGCCTTGAACTCGCAGTTCTTGTGGTCGATGAGCAGGGTTTCCTGATCGGCAAGCGCCGCTTCGATCCAGGCGTCTGGGGTTGGACAGCCGAGAAAAGCATCGATTTCGGGGATCAAGGACATGAGCAAACAACCACACAGGACTGGCAGGACCGGCGATTATACCGGCGGCGACGCGCAACGCCAGCGACTATGCTTGATGCACATCAAGCGGCAATGCGAGGGGCGCCGACTATAGTCAGGCATTGGCCGCCAACTTTGAGGGAGCTCACGCCCATGCAAGCCGTCCGCAGTATTCTCGTTGTCCTCGATCCTGACCATGCCCATAGCCGGGCACTGACTCGAGCCAAGCTGATTGCCGGGGTGACCGGTGCCCGCCTGCATCTGCTGATGTGCGACAAGAAGCATGATCATAGCGCATTGCTCAGCCTGCTCAGCAGCCAGCTGCACGATGATGGGTATGACAACGTGACCCATGAGCAGACCTGGCATGAAACGCTGCACGAATCGATCATCGCGGTGCAGCAGGCTGAAGGCTGTGAGCTGGTGATCAAGGAGCATCGGCCGGACAACCCACTGAAGAAGGCCCTGCTGACACCTACCGACTGGAAGCTGCTACGCCAATGCCCTTGTGCGGTGTTGATGGTCAAGAGCGAGCGGCCGTGGACCGGCGGTGTAATTCTTGCAGCCGTGGATGTGGGTAACCAGGACGAGGACCATCGTCGGTTGCATGGGAGCATCATCGATCATGGTTATGCCATTGCCGGTCTGGCAAAAGGGGATTTGCATATCGTCAGTGCTCACCCTTCCCCCATGTTGTCGGCAGCGGATCCAGCCTACCAGCTCAGCGAAACCATCGAGAAACGCTACCGGGAAGCCTGCAGTGCATTTCAGGCCGAGTTCGACATCAAAGAAGATCGCTTGCACGTCGCTGAAGGGCCAGCGGACGTATTGATTCCTTATACTGAAAAGAAACTGGATGCGGTCGTTACGGTGATAGGGACCGTCGCTCGTACTGGCATTTCCGGCGCCTTGATTGGCAACACTTCGGAAGTGGTGCTCGACGCATTGGTAGGCGATGTACTGGTGCTCAAGAGTGAAGAAGCGACCGCGCACCTGGCCGAACTGGCCCGAAACTGAGGGCAACGCGCGCGGAGAAGTGGCTTAAAAGACAAAACCCCTACCTGCATGCGCAGATAGGGGTTTTGCGAAATGAATCTTG
>RCUS01000953.1_pt1 | contig 16482 bp, 8 predicted proteins | sample 2166221 | NCBI WGS metagenome assembly RCUS01 (sample SAMN09932758, study PRJNA488358) | compost metagenome | isolation source: compost soil in cyclohexanecarboxylic | place: Germany: Experimental Botanical Garden | reverse complement strand
GCTTTAGGAGATGTACCCATAATTTTGGTGAATTGACGAGTAAAATAGTTGCTGTCATTGAATCCGCTCTGATAAGAAATTTCCGAAATCGGAAGGTTTGTTGACTTCAGCAGCCTGCATGCGTGTTCCAAACGGAGCTGTTGAAGATAGGCAAAAGGCGTAGTTTGGTAATAGGACTGGAAAATCCGGTTCAAATGTCTGACAGAAATATTCGATTTGGCTGCGATTTCTTCGCGAGAAAGAGGCTGAAGATAATTGTCCTCCATAAATGAAATTGCATTTGCCAAATGGATCAGATTGTTCTTGCTTCCCTGACCGTCTTGCTTCTCATATTGCCTGGATAAATAGACGCAGAGTTCAAAAAAACGTGCACACAAGAGCGTCTGGTAGCCCTTCTGCTTGTCTGCATATTCCTCGATCATAAAGGCAATGTGGGAGGAAACGTAATCCAGGCTTGAAATAGGCAAGCTCATTTTGCCTAATAGATGATTGATATTGCGGTAATATGGCTCTAATACAAAGAGCGCCTGAAAACCATTGGTTTTTCTCAAATCGGGACCGGCCCATGCTAGCAGATCAGGTTTATACATAATGTTGCAGATCCGGAATTCGTGAGGGTCCTTGTATCCGTGGGAGGTCGCGCCGTCAATGACAAACACGTCCCCCTTCTTGATGAAAGATTCCTCTGTATTCACGATATGTGTAGCGTTTCCATGTAAAACAATGACGAGTTCGGAGAAATCAACATGACGGTGTACATACATGTCTTCATCATGTCCACCGTATTGAATAAAGAACTTAAATTGGTCATCAGCAGTAAACCAATTCAAATGAATGCTTCTCACATGGATCCCCCCAGACATGGTTTATTAAGATCATGTGTCCTAATCATGCTATTCTCAAGCAATAAAATCAAGACTTCAATAGATTTACTCTACAATGTTCTGCTGCCTCAAAAAATGCTCCCCATATTGCAGAAGGTTATGATTACTTGACCTGTCTACTATATGGGGAGTGTATCAAAAATACATTAGGAACTGCCTTTTGATTTATTGAATGTCCTTCCCGGTGAAGAGCGAAACTCTTTCTTTTACAAGTTCGGTATATTCTTTTTCCATTTTCTCCGCGCCAACTTTATTCAGCTCATCGATAAAATTGTCATAAGTCTTATCAAAATCAGCTGTTTTAGACAAAATGGCTTCAGGAATCCGCTTCCGGATAATATCCTGCGTTTTTTGATAAATGACTTGATAATCGCCATCCGTCGGCACCTGCATATTGTACAAAGCACCCCACTCTTTAACTGGAAATTCCTTTTCACTAGGGAATAAATCTTTCCAGGTTGTGGCATGGTAAGCAGCCAAAGCATCTTTCTCGGCTTGTGAATAGTTCGCGATAATTTGCTCTGGGAAGTTAGTTGTGTAGTAATTTCCTGTGGAATCCTTCACACCGTCACCGTAGAAGGGGGCTAGTGAATTATACAAACTAATACCGGACTCCTTGGTAAACTTCGCCGTGTCGTTAACTTTTTTGTTTTGAATGTCCTGCGGAATGACGCGTGTTCCATTTTCAATATTGTACTGTTTGCCCTCAACCCCCCAGTTTCTCAGCACCTGGCCTTCATCCGAAGCCAACCAGTCGATAAACTTAATCGCCCGAACCGGATCTTTACAAGCGTCAGTAATGCTGATTCCAAAACCGTCAACGCCAAAGGACTGCAAGGCATGGTCCTTGTATTGATCAGTCAACGTCACCGGGAAATGCGCATAAGTGTAATCTGACTTGCCAGCTGCTTTTAACGCATTTTCCGCATCTGAGTATTCCCATTCATCGGAACTCAAGCCAAGTACGCGGCCGCTGGCAATTTTGGCTTTATATTGGTCATCCTTTTGAACGAAGGAATCTTTATCCAGCAGCCCTTCATTGTACATGTGGTTTAACCAGCGGAAATATTCTTTTTCTTCCGGCCGTTTATAATGAAGGATGGTATCATAGGTTTTCGGATCTACAAAATACTCGCCGTCATACTCGCCGCCTGTTGTATTGGTAGCTTGATTGGTTACCGTTATCATGATTTTCCAATCATCGGCATTGATCGTATACGGGATAGTAGGTTGTCCATCTGTTGTCGGATGCTTGGCTACGTACTCTTTCAGCACATTCTCAAAATCCTGAACCGTTTTGATTTGCGGATAGCCAAGCTCCTTCAGCACGCGAAGCTGAATCTCGAAACCGCTGGTGACATCAAAGAATTGCTGGCCCACCCCAATATTTGTAGGAATCGAATAAATGGCCTGGTCTTCCTTACTGTATTTCATACGATTCATGTTTTCGTTCATTACTTTTTTAATATGCGGAGCATATTTATCAATAAGATCGGTCAAGTCTATGATCGCTCCAGCATCAACCAGCTTGCCTAGCTCCCCTTTGGCGTAGATAAGATCCGGATATTGGCCGCTTGCAGCCATCAAAGAGATTTTACTTTGTCCGCCGCCGCTTCCCACATCATATTCCGCGTTAAGCGTTACTCCCGTTTTTGCCGTAATTTCTTTGCCAACGTCGTCCTGCATATTATTCCAGTTTGGACTGGCATCGGCACCAAAGAAACTGAACGTAATCGGCGATGTACCATCCTCCGAACTTGCATCACTACCGTTGTTAGAAGAATCACTTGTATTATTGCCGCTATTCCCTCCACAACCGCTAAGCAAGAGAATGCCAGTCAAAGTCAACACAGCAAGCGATTTGGGATTATTCCATTTCATTCATCTTTCCTCCTCAAAGTTAATTAATCCAATATTGTACATCAGGCCATGCCTGGCTATACCATAACCGTTCTTTTCGTTGAGGGCCATCTATACTTGTATTCGAGGCGCTGGATTGTGACCGCTTACAAACAACCATTGACCTTTTGCCATGGTTGAAATTATTGTTGAATGGCTTGGTAATCAAACCAGTCGAAATATGCCGGCTCCGTGTTTTTCATTCCGTTACCAGTGGCATATAGTACGATGTAGATACCTGTAAATCGCCCACCAACCTCGGTCGAAAGATAGTGAACCTCTCCGGAACCCATACTTCTTGTTGCTCTTCCTTCTCCTTCGGAATAACTGAAGCTATATGTATGGCTATCGGCATCCAACTGCAACAAGACGCTGGAGCTCTCATAGTCTAAACAATTTTCAACTTTCCATAAGGACCCGATACGTCTTCGGAAAATGATTTTCTTTTTCCCATTTAGCTGAGTCAGCGCAATTTCATAATGGTGATCACAGTTGAGAAAAATGCTTAGCCCCGCCTCTTCGCCATCATTTTTCGGTTCAAATTCGAGCAGGGTTCGAACGGAACACTCCATATGCTCTTGTCTTCTGCCGAGCCAGGCCGAGGTTTCCTTATCGTCTAAACTGATTTCGTTTCCTTTTAGCGTCAGAAAGCCTTGTCGGTCGTTCAGGGACCATAGCTTTGGATCAGGATTATAGATAAAGTTCCAGCAGTAATCCAACCGGCTCTCCTCAAAATCATCCCGAACATTTCGTTCGGCAAATTTGAACTCCGGCAAGCAATCGGCTTCCATCTCCATATCAATTGTTCCATCATTCCCGATAATAGGCCATTGATCGTCGTCCCATTTTACCGGAGCCAGGAACGTTTCTCGTCCTAAATGATGTCTGTCGGGATAAGGAACAGGGCGAATTCCCAAGCAAACCGCCCACCAGCTTCCGTCATGTGCCTGAATAAAATCCGTATGTCCCGTTGCCTTGATAGGCAAAGGCATGCTTCGGTTGCTAAGAACCGGATTTCTAGGACAAGGCTCATAAGGGCCCCAAATGTTCTTGCTTCTTGCCCCCGTTATCATATGGCCTTGGGATGTCCCGCCTTCTGAGATGAATAAGTAATAGTAGTCACCAATTTTGTACAAATGCGGCCCTTCGGGGTCCGCTGCACCCGTTCCTCCCCAAATACTCAAGGGATCACTGAGGACCTTGCCCGTATTCAAATCGATCTCACACATGAAAATGTCTTTGTAAGCGCCAGTATAATAAACCTTACCGTCTTCCCCAAAAAAGAGTGAAGGATCTATTCCCGGTAGATCTATCCATACAGGATCGGACCATTCTCCGTAAGGATCATTCGTACGTACAACAAAATTACCGCCTTTAGCCAAGCCGTAAGTAATATTGGTGGTAATTACGTAAAAGTAACCCTCATGATAACGAATGGTTGGCGCATAAATACCCATACTGTTTGGAGCCGCTTTTGTCAGTTCGATTTGGGTACTCCGATTAAGACAATGCCCGATTTGTCTCCAATTTACCAAGTCTTTACTGTGGTAAACAGGAATCCCCGGAAAGTATTCGAAGGAGCTCGTCACCAAATAGTAATCGTCTCCTACTCTACACACGCTGGGATCAGGGTGAAAGCCTGAAATAATGGGATTGCGGTACTTCATTATTGTCTCTCCTTGCAAATATTAAGATGTTCTATAAGGTTAAACTGTATCCAAGTTGTATTATAGTTGATCGTTCGTCCTTAATCCTTGAAAAATAGGTCTAATAATAGCATGAAAGGGACCAAACATGCTCAACTAGGATTCTATAAATCGCCGCAATACAATGACCGGTTGATGAGGGTGATAGGACATGATTGAGGAAGTCGCGGAGTTTTGCCGCCAGTTTCATGACAAAAAAACCGCCAAGCTATAAGCAAAGCGGTAAAAAAACTTAATGAAATTTTTGTAGTTATATATACTACTACGTATTGCCAAAAAGTTGTTAAGATTTTCTATATCCTACAAATCAGTTTCACTTCCTTTGTTTTTATTTTGCTTTGTGAATTTTTTCATTTCTTCATAACTAGAATCGTATCTAAGATATGAATCCCCATCGTACGTGATTGTAGTGTTATTTTTCACCCATCCTGTGAAATGGTCTACAGTTCTAATTGGTTCCCCGTATTTTTTTTTCAATTCATCTATAATTCTTTTTGAAGCCTCGTCATCCATATCATTAAAATAGTAATTGGCACTTTCTAAGCGAAAATCATCCAGCGCGTAGGATTCTGGAAGATTATCGTACTCATCTTGATACTTTTCTTCAAGTTTGTTGAGTTCATTAGATAACATTTCCTTTCGTGATTCAGAAATTCCATCTTTATTAAGTTCGACAATAATTTCCTTTCCTTTCTTATCATTATCGTATATGTACTGTGAGATATATGGTTTGTCAATTTTATTTACAAAAGTATATTCCGCCTCACCTAATTGACCAGAAATAACAATGTCACTAAATTTAATAGTAATATTATCTGTGTCAACATCAGTCTCAGGTTTCTCATTACCTTGTGCTTGCTCTGCCGCAATAACTTGATCCATAGTATCGCCCCAATTTGCAACACGGAAATCATATGATTTTTCACCGGAGCAACCCACAACACTTAACGAGGTTATAGAAAACGCTAATAACATCAAGGCCTTCATCCTATATCTCCTAGTGAAGTAATTAATACTAAAGCTTTTCAATTTCATTGTAATACCCCCTATTTTTTACCTATAGATTATCATGGGATACAATAATAGAAAAGCCTCAAGCAATGGATCATTCAATTGGCAATCGAAACTCAACTCATAAACGGCGATTTAGTCATATGTTAATTGAATAATAAGTTACACCATCAAGCTCCTCCTTGCTCCCCTTTAAGACAGCATCATCGTAAGTTAAGGCTACACAATTAGGATCTTTAGCATTTTTTCCGAGAAATATTTGTACATTTGAAGTGTGCCCCGTTTGATAGGGGATTGCCTCTTCATGAACAATTTTTTTGTCCAACACAAAAATCAGTCCAGTCATTAAATCCATTGGAGCTTCATACTTGACTCCTAAAGGATTACTAGTTTCCTCATCAGAGCTTCCGGCCTGTGAAACGATCACCTTATCCCACTTAAAAGCAGAAACCTCCTTAAGCGAGATATTGCAATCGCCATTCAAAGAGTTACCATAAATTTGACCACTTTTCTTTCATTCGACGTCTGGCTATTGGCTACAATGTGAATGCAATTACCGGTAATCAACTATTAGTAAAAAATCCCCATCAGGCGATGCCGAACGGGGATTTTCTGATTGAGTTATCGGCTTTCGTCCACAGTGACAATTTGCCGGTTTTACGCCCCAGATACAGTGAGGGAGACGGCCTTCAGTGACGGGGAAGTGCAGCTGCCGATGAATCTGGGATCGCTGCCCACCGTTTCAATGCTGTTCAGAAGCTCAAAGAAATTGCCGGACACGGTAATTTGGTTGACCGGCCTTACGATGGCGCCTGCTTCGATCCAATATCCGATTGCCGCCAGCGAGAAGCTGCCTGATGTGGCGTTGGTTCCGGCATGAAGACCCTGCAGTTCCACGATCAGCAGGCCTTTATCCGTTCCGGCGATCATCTCCTCCAGGCTCTCTGTGCCTGGCGCGATATACAAATTGTGATAGGACACTCCAATTTTGCCTTTGTATCCGCCTTTTGAAGCGTTGGAGGTATTGGCCGCCCCCGCTTTGCGCGCCGTCGCCCGGTTATGCAGGAAGGTGATCAGTCTGCCTTCCTTCACCAGCTCATGCCGCCCGGTAGCGCTGCCTTCCGCATCGAATGCTTTGGCGGAAGGAGCGCCCGGCATCAGCGGGTCGTCGATAATCGTCACATTGCTCCCCCCGATAACCTCTCCGAGCCGCCCCTTTAACAGCGAGAAACCTTTGTCGACTGACTCGGCAGAGAATACCGAAGCGAAGCTGGATAGAAGCGAGGTCGCAGCGTCATTCCGGAAAATAACCGGATAATTATCCGAAGGCACCGTGGTCGCCCCAAGCTTGGATACCGCTTCCTGCACTCCGGTAAGAGCGACAGCTTCCACATCGATATCGTCAAAGCTGCTCAGCGAATAATCGAACCAGCCCCCCGTCACTGTCTCCGCAGCTTCGGGAGATTCCTTCGCAAGCACATAAATGCTTGCTGTAGCGCTGCTGCTTCGCCGATGGCAGTTCAGTCCCTTGGTGTTGATAATCGATACTTCGCTCTCGCTCACTGCAGCTGCGGAGCGTCTGACCATTTCAATCCGCAGATCGGCGTTCAGCGCAATTCGCTCCATGGCAAACGCGGCTTCAATCAGTTTCTCTGGCGGCGTCTGGATGATCTCCGCCGAATAGCTGTCAACTTCATGATAGCGCTCCGAACCCCCGAACAGCTCCTCGTCTTCGTTCAGCTCCAGAACCTCTGCGTTCCCTGCCGCCTCGGTCAGCAGGAAGGGAATGGAGGTGTCATCAAGCGCCTCAGTAGAAGCGTAACCCATCTTTCCGCCGATCAGGCCGCGGAAGGACAGTCCGCCGCTCTCTACGATTTTATAAGCGTCGATTTCGCCTTTCACAACAGATACGGATAAGGATTTCCCGCTTGAATAGTAGATCTCCATATCCGTGAACCCGGCTTCCCGGCCTTTGCGAAGCAGCGCTTCTTGAAATTCAGCGATGTTCACCGCCTACTCCCCCTTTCTTCCGCCGACCGTCATCTCGGACACCCGGATTGTCGGCTGTCCGCAATTCACCGGAAGGCTTCCGCTGATCGAGCCGCACATTCCCTGCCCATGCTCCAGGTTGTTGCCGACCATGTCAATCCGGCTCAGGATATCGATGCCTTTTCCGATCAGGGTCGCCCCTTTGACGGCCTCCGCTATCTTCCCGTTCCGGATCATGTAGGCCTCCTGAACGGCGAAGTTGAAATCGCTGGTCGCCGGATTGACCGAACCGCCGCCCATGGATTTGGCATAAATACCGAACTCCGTATCCGAGATAATCTCTTCACGGGTGGAGCTCCCGTTGCAGATGAAGGTATTGTTCATACGGGAGGCCGGTGCGAACTTATAGGACTGTCTCCGTCCCGATCCGGTGGCAGCCATGCCCATTTTACGAGCGCCCAGCTTGTCGATCAGATAGCCTTTCAGAATGCCATTCTCGATCAGCACATTGCGCTGGGTCTTCGCCCCCTCGTCATCGATGTTCAGCGAACCCCAGGCATTGGCGATCGTTCCATCATCCACAGCCGTGACAAGTTCAGAAGCGACCCGTTGCCCCAGCTTGCCGGCGAAGACGGATGAACCGGGAGCAACGGAGGTTGATTCCAGACCGTGACCGCAGGCTTCATGAAACAGCACGCCGCCGAAGCCATTGTCAATGATGACCGGAATGCGGCCGCTCGGAGCATAGCCTGCCCGCACCATCGTCACCGCGATCCGCGCGGCTGTCCGGGCATGCTCTTCTATATTCAGCCCTTCCAGGAATTCATGTCCCGCATAGGCGCCGGGGCCGCTGAAGCCAGACTGCTTCTGACCGCCTTCTTCCGCTACGGCGCTGATGCCAAGCCTCGTATAGATCCGCATATCCTCGACCAACAGACCGTCACTGTTGGCGATCAGCACATGCTGGCGCTGATTGCTGGCATAGATACGCGTCTGAGAGACGGCAGGATCGTAGCCGGAAGCTTCCTGATGAGCGCGCCGCATAATCTCGATCGTCCGCTGTTTGAGTGAGCTGTCCGGCAGCGTCCCTATGTAGTGGCGGTTGTCTATCACCGCACGCCGGAGATCAATCACCGGAATGACGGCTCCGCCGTCCCGAATGGCTGCTGCCGCTGAACGCGCAACCGTAATGAGATTGGCCTCGCTGCTGTCATTCGTGTAGGCATAGACTGCGAAGCTGCCCTTCAGAATCCGGACGCCGACCCCGTAATCTCTGCCTGACAGCGAGCTGTCGACAAGGCCGCCCACCATTTCAAGTCTGCCATCCGTCCGGTCCTCCGCGAACAGCTCCGCGAAATCGGCTCCCGTTTCTAGCGCAGCGCCAAGCACTCTCTGAATCACTTGTTCGTGCAGCATCATATACCTCCCTCAAGCCTCATTTGTCTATCATGTGCATCCATTATAGCCCATAATGCCCACAGCTGTCGCACTGAGCTTTTCACCGGAAAATTACCTCCCGGACATAGACTCGGCCTGAAATTGGGACCGCTCATGTGTGATCCTCGGGCAGGCTCTTATGCTGACCGACAGCGCAAAAAGCGCCCTGGCCGTAGCCGGGGCGCTTACTTATTCATCAGGCGATACCTGTACTCCCTATTAGGACTTTCTTCTGCGGCTCAGCCAGCGGTTCAGCACAAGCCCGATCAGGATAAGGCCAAGTCCGCCCATATAGATCGGCATCGAGCTGCTTTCGCCGGTCTTTGGAAGCTTGCCGGAGACAGGGTTTGAGCCCGCATCCGGGTCCTCCGGACCTCCTTTAGGAACATCTTCATCCGGAATTTCCACGCCGCCGGAAGGCACTTCATCGACGATCGGCACCTCGGATGGCGTTGCCGCAGGCGTCGGCGAAGGAACCGCCGAAGGTCCAGTAGAAACTGCCGGTCCAATTGGAACATTCTCATCCGGAATGATCACCTCGCCGCCGGTTGACGGCGTTGGCGAAGCTGAAGGAATGACGCTCGTCGGAGCTGCAGTCGGCGTTGCGGTCGCACCCGCAGGCGGCGCCGAGAATGGAGCTTCCGAAGGTGCTGCCGACGGATTTTCCGATGGAGCGGACGATGGCGCCTCGGATGGCGATACAGAATCCGAAGGAGTAGGCGTCGGCGATGTTGTCACTGCCGAAGCCGATGGAGTCGGCGTCGGTGTCGGCGTGGCCGAAGGCTCCGGCAACTCCAGCTTCTTGTTCGTTACGGGAAGCGTAATCGCCGCGCCCGCACCCAGGTTGACCGCATGCTCGGTCGAGTCAAGCGTGTAGCCTTCCGGTGCCTGAGTCTCCACCAGGACATAGCTGCCGGACAGAAGACCGTTGAACACGGCTTTGCCGTCCTCATCTGTCACCTTGCTTCCAATCAGCAAACGCTCATCTCCGTTAAGACGATACAGGTTGAATTCAGCGCCGGCCAGCAGCTTCAAGTGATCGGTCTCATCCAGCTTCTGGACCGTCAGCAAGCTGCGTGAGCCATTGCCTGTGCCGGAACCGCTGGAGACGCCGACAATGACTTCGGTCGAGGTTTCTTTGGTCACCTCAACGACATTATTGCCGCTTAAGGTTGCCTTGTTGGTTACGGTCTCGCCGCTGCGGGCGGCGATCAGCGACTGATATTCCAGAACATAAGCCGACCGGATATCGCTGAGGAAGCTCAGCACAAAGGTCTGCTTGCCGGTATCCGATGTAACGATATCCAGGTTATAATCCGTTCCTTTTACCAGCTCGGGACCCGATTTGGATATCGTGCCATCAGCGGTTACGACAGTCGGATACAAATGGAAGGAATCGGCCAGCAGCAGTTGATTCGGGCTGCCCGTATCGGAAATCTTCGCATCCTTCACATAAGATTGCCCACGGTTGATGTTGATCGTCCAGTTCAGCTTATCTCCGGACTGCGATCCGCTCTTGGAGATATAGTCGCCGCCGTGCGGGATCGTCACTGAAGCTGTCAGATCGCCGGACACCTTGCTGTTGCCATCGAAGACGGAGGCGGTGTTATTCGCCTTATCGCTGTCAATCAGCTGTCCTTCCAGACTCGTCTTGAATTCGACGAAGAACGGATAATTGACCGGTTCAGGGAAGCTAACTCTCAGCACATTGTCGTCGCCGATCGTTACCGTGTAGGGTACGTTCAGTTCGGACATTTTAGTTGTATTGCCGTTGGGCCACAGATACATCTGCTTCACCTTGACGGAGCCGGGAACCAGCTTCTGCGGAGACTGAATCTTGTCAACGACAACCGCGTTATTCAGCGTCATGCCGTTGTAGTTGCCACCAACCGACCAGGTGATTTCCTTGCTGACGGCATTATATTCACCGGATTTGAAGCCGTTGTTCTTCACTTCAGAGCGTGGATCGAAGGATGCGATCGCATATCCTGTCGTTCCGTCCCAATACAGATAGGAGGTATTATAGAACTTCTCCTTGCCTGAAAGGGCGCTGTAATCGAACTTCGTTTTATAAGAGATCGTATATTTGCCGGTAATCGTATCATTAAAGCTTAATGTGAAGCCCTCTCCGGGCTGAACCGGCTGGGTATAGTCCAGCGTATAGGCCGAGGCCGGAACCTTTTTGCCTTTGGCGTCAAGGACGACGAGGGTGTCAGGCAGGAACGTAAGTCCTCCGTACGGAACGACATCCTTCACAACAACATGGCTCATCGGATAGCTGTCTTCATTCAAGGTGATTTTCCAGTTAACGGTTCTGGCGACATAGTCCGCATTCGCGGCGTCCGCCGTCTTCGTAATAACAACCGGGAAAATATCCTTGTTGAATTCCGCCTTGTACGTGCCTGAGGTAACGGTGTTGTAAATGCGCTTCGCCTCGAACAGCCGCTCCTTCGGTTTCGTCTGGTACTGGACATCATAAGGCGTCGTTACATCGCGCAGAAACTGAAGCACGAAGCCGGTCTTGCCGTTTGCAGTCGCCGGTGCCAAGGTATAATCCGTTCCCGGAGTGAGTAGCGAGCCCACGCTTGCTTTGCCGCTGGCATCGACGCTTACGTTATACACCTTAACCGATCCGTCCACCAGCACCTGGGTATTGTTGAACAGGTCGGTGAGGCTGGCCTCGGACTGCGGGATAAAGCCGTAGTTGTAGTTGTATTCGATCTTCCACGTTACTGTCTGAGTGATCCGGTCGTAACCGATATCGTATTTCTTCAGACTCGGTGCCCGGAGAACCGTAACGGTGGAGGAAGCGCTAACCGGGCTCAAATTCGTACCGGAGAAGGTCGCCGTATTGGTGAACTGGGTCTTGGTCAGGTCGGTGATCTCAGTCGAGTACAGGATCCGGTAAGCACCGGTAATTGGCGAAGCCTTGAAATTCACCGAAAGCGTACCACTCTGGGTGTTCAGCTCGTATTGGGACGGGTCCACCAGGATGCCCTGATTAACGGTGCCGTCCAGCTGCACATCCAGCCCATAGACAGCCACCGTCACCGGGTCAATCGTAAGTCCGGATGGAATCGGATCGCTCACGGATGCGCCGTACACAGAGTCAATCGTCTTGTTCACATCTACCGACCAGTGAATGGAGGTCGCATTAAAGCGGTCGGCCGTTCCCTGCTTGTCGATCGTGGAAGCGACGTCAGGCTTAAACCTGACAACGACGACCTGGGTATCCCCATTGACCGGAAAATAAATCTGCTGTGTGGTGCTGCCCTTGATTACTTCTTTATCAAAACGGGTCGAAATATTCAGAGTGCCATGGACATTGTCATGACTTTGAATGAATTCATTAAAGGTCATCGTTACCAAATGGGTCGCCTGGCTCACTGTAAAAGTGCCGAAATCGCCTTCATCGGACTCCAGCGCTCCCCCGATATCGTTGTACAGCTTGAACTGCTCGGGCAGTTGAAAGGTGAATGTATCTCCGGCCTGATAGCTGTGTCCGTCCGGCAGGGACCATGTATAATTGAGTTTCACCTCAGCCCCCTGCTCGTATACGTCTCCTGTAACCGTTTGACCGTCGGGGCCGTATACCGCCATGGATACGCTCGTAATAATATTCGTGTCACTGTCGATCGCAGCCGCTTTGGCATCGGTCATGAAACCGAGCCCGTAGCTGTACTGGGCAATCAGCAGCATGATCACGAGTCCCATGGCAAACCTTTTCCTCAACATTCTCCGCAGCGTCATCCTTTATATTCCCCTCTTCCCTTATGTTTTGCCGGCACTGTACCGCTGGTAGATTATATAAATGGAGTATTCTGCAACAGGGAGAATTATTCACGGGCTGCCGGGCTCTTGCCGGGCAGTCAACCGCTTTTTTGTAAGCGTTATGCAAGGTGAGTCTCTTGATGCCGAATTGTCAAGAACGGGGAGCGGCAGTCTTGGCGGTGTCTTGAAATCGTTCGCCTCCGTCCGTTATGTATCGCATACTTTAACGCTTGAATTGCTCCCGGTGTGCAATATCCATTTAACGCCGTATAATCTGTAGACTTAACTCTGTTGTCGCGGCTTCCTCACGGTGTGCAGGGACGCGAGAACGTCGCGCCGTCTTTTGTTCTCTGAGTTGTTCTGTATTGAGAACACCTACTCATAGCTTATTACCCACAATTTAATCTGTCAAGCCAGAGTACGAAGACTTATTTTCCGGATAAAAAGACAACGAGCCCCCGCAGAAACCTGCGGAGGCTCGGGCTTGCAGCTTATTCGATTACTGCCTGGCTTGCTGAAAAAACTTAGGCTTCGAAAACTTCAACCGAAGTCATTTTGTCACGGCCCTGGAAGGCGTCGACATATTCCATGCCTTTTACGACCTTGCCGAATACGGTATGTTGCCCGTCAAGGTGAGGCTGCGGTGCATAGCAGATGTAGAACTGGCTGCCGCCGGTGTTGCGGCCGGCATGCGCCATAGCCAGAGTGCCGCGCTCATGCTTGTTCGGGTTGATTTCGCAGTTGATGGTATATCCAGGTCCACCAGTACCCGTTCCGTTCGGACAGCCGCCTTGGGCAACGAAGCCCGGAATTACGCGGTGGAACACGAGTCCGTTGTAGAAGCCGTCGTTCGCCAGCTTCTCAAAGTTGGCAACGGTATTGGGAGCGTCCTTCTCGAACAGATCCAGCAGCACTTCGCCGCCGTTCTCAAGTGTAATCTTCGCTTGTTTAGCCATATGTAAATAGCTCCTTTCCATATTAACGAAATGTGTAGTACGCGTTCACGCCGATAGGTAGGGGATTATCGATAGATCTCACAGACCCAGGCTGAAGACGTACTAGTCCAGTGTACTATGAAACCCGGTTCAAAGCAAAGCAGAGAGCTGCCAGCCGGAACCCAGGTTGAAATCCAAAGCCCCTCTCCCGCGAGCATAACAGAAGCCCGCTGCGCAATGGCAGAGGGCTTCCCATGACATATAGACGGGACTATGCTTCTTACTTCGTTACCGCCTGCTTCGTCATACGCGCCGGCACCAGATCATTGGCCACAATATCGCCGTGGCTTTCACGTTTGACGACCAGATCACTTTGCCCGTTCTGGACGAACACGACTGCCGGACGACGGATGCGGTTATAGTTGCTGGCCATGGAGTAGTTGTAGGCGCCTGTGCAGGCGACCGCAAGCAGATCGCCGCTCTCCGCAGCCGGAAGCTCCACGTCGAAAATGAGCATATCGCCGCTCTCGCAGCATTTGCCGGCGATGGATACTGTTTCGGACACAGGCTCATTCGCGCGGTTCGCCAGCAGTGCCTCGTACTTCGATTCATACAGAGCCGGACGCGGATTATCGGTCATGCCGCCGTCCACGGCGACATATTTGCGAACGCCCGGAATGTTCTTGCTTGTGCCCACGGTGTAGAGCGTCGTTCCGGCATCGCCCACGATACTGCGGCCCGGCTCCACCCAGATTTCGGGAAGGCTCTCGCCGATCCCGGCAAAATATTTCTTCACCGCGTTCGTAATTGCGGCGACATATTCCGATACCTGAAGAGGCGTATCGCCTTCGACGTAACGGATGCCGAATCCTCCGCCCAAGTTGACGACCTTAAAGGAGATATTCAGCTCGTTTTTCACGCGGCGGGCAAAATCGGCCACTCGTTCCACAGCCATCTCGAAGCCTTCCGTCTCGAAAATCTGCGAGCCGATATGGGAATGAACGCCCAGAAGTGTCAGATTCTCCTTGGCTGATGCAAGCTGCACCGCCTCGAAGGCGGAGCCGTTGCCGATGTCGAAGCCGAACTTCGAGTCGGTCTGGCCCGTTGCGGCATAGGCATGATGCGCATGCGCTTCAACACCCGGCGTAACGCGGAGGAGAACATTGACTGTGACTCCTCTGCCAGCAGCGATGGCCTGGAGCAATTCAAGCTCCGTGAAGTTATCGACAACGAAGCAGCCAATGCGTGCGTCCAGCGCCATTTCGATCTCATCCGGCGTCTTGTTGTTTCCGTGGAAGTGAATGCGTTCAGCAGGGAACCCGGCCTGCAGCGCCGTGTACAGCTCGCCGTCGGATACGACATCCAGAGACAGCCCTTCTTCGTCCGCGATCCGGCACATCGCCATGACCGAGAACGCCTTGCTGGCGTAAGCAACCTGGAAGCCCAGCCCGCTGGCTGCGAAAGCGTCCATATATTCACGGCAGCGGCGGCGGACCAGCTGTTCATCCATAATATATAGAGGCGTTCCGTATTCGGCCTTAAGCTCGGTAACGTCGCACCCTCCGATTTCCAAATGACCGGCATCGTTAATCCGGCTCGTCCCGTGTAAGAACATATTCTACAATCCTCCGATTTCATATTTGGAATATCCATTACATTCGTCCTGTGATATCCAGTATAGCAGAGGATGGGAAAGTTGTAGAATGGACAAATGCACAGTTCATTTGTATTATCCTACGATTCGTTATTCTGGATTTTCGGCGGACCGATGCGGGTGTTGTCCCGTGTTTTGTTGGAGGAAGGCCTTGTCTTGGAGGCCATTACCTCCCGCCGGACCAGAATGGCCCCTAGAGCCTTTGCATTAAAAGGTATAAAGGGCCATAAATAAGACGAGTTATAGGACCGGTTGAGCGTCAGGAGCACAATCAGCAGCGTCGAACCGATGACAAAGCCGGGTACGTGGAAGAAACCCGTCGCCATCAAGAGCAGAAGCCTGACGATCCGGTTGGCCAGACCGAGCTCATAGCTTGGGGTGGCGAACATGCCGATCGTTGCCAATGCCATGTACAAAATAACCTCGTTGACGAACAGACCAGTCTTCACCGCAATATCCCCAATCAGGATGGCTGCGATCAAGCCCATCGCCGAGCCGAGCGGAGTCGGTGTATGAACGGCTGCCATCCGCAGCAGATCGACGCCGAGCTCGATCATCAGGAACTGGGCGAGCAGCGGGATTTTGGCCATCTTCTGCGGACCGATAAACTCAAGAGACGCAGGCTTAAGCTCGGGATGCATGACAAACAGCATCCAGAGAGGCAGCAGAAAAATTGAGCACAGAATCCCTATAAAGCGGACCCACCTCAGGTAAGATCCAACCAGGGGCGTCTGCCGGTTCTCCTCCGCATGCTGGCACAGGTCAAAGAATGTGGTCGGAATAACCATGACACTGGGCGACGTATCGACGAATATGACAACCCGTCCTTCCATCAGGTGGGAAGCCACAACATCCGGACGCTCGGAATACCGGACCATTGGATACGGGTTCCAGTTCTTGCCGACGATCGCTTCCTCCAGCTGCTTGTCCGCCAGTGGTATACCGTCTATATTGATCGCTGCGATTTTCTCTGAGACCGCCTCGACCTGGGACTTGTCCACGATATCGTCAATGTAGGCAATAGCCACATCCGTATTCGTCCGGCGGCCGACCTGGTGCAGCTTGAAGGTAAGGCCCGGATCTCGAAGACGGCGCCGTACCAGCGCCACATTGCTGAGCAGCGTCTCCGTGAATCCGTCGCGGGAGCCGCGGACAACACGCTCGATTGACGGTTCGTCCGGGGATCTGGCCGGATA
>RCUS01000952.1_pt1 | contig 16486 bp, 12 predicted proteins | sample 2166221 | NCBI WGS metagenome assembly RCUS01 (sample SAMN09932758, study PRJNA488358) | compost metagenome | isolation source: compost soil in cyclohexanecarboxylic | place: Germany: Experimental Botanical Garden | reverse complement strand
TCGCCACCGGCAAGGTGCTGCAGACCATCCCCGACAAGACCATCGTGATGACCGGCGCGCTCAGCCCGGCCCGCTTCCGCGGCTCGGATGCGGAGTTCAACATCGGTTGTGCCATCGGCGCGGTGCAGTCGCTGCCGCCGGGCGTGTTCATTGCCATGAACGGCCGCATCTGGGACCCGACCCGCGTGCGCAAGAACGTGGACGCCAATCGCTTCGAGGCGGTCTGAGTGGCCAAGGGCACCCGCGCCAATGCCGCACTGGACAAGGCCGGGGTCGCCCACGGATTGCATGCCTACGACTACTCGGCCGATGTCGACAGTAAAGGCCTTGCCGCCGCGCAGGCGCTGGGCATCGCGCCGGCACGGATGTTCAAGACGCTGATGGCGTGGGTGGACAAGCAGCCGGTGATCGCGGTGATCCCCAGTGACCAGCGCCTGTCCCTGAAAAAACTTGCCGCCAGTTGCGGCGGCAAGCATGCACAGATGATGGAAGTGCCCGAAGCCGAGCGTCGCAGCGGCTACAAGGTGGGCGGCATCAGCCCCTTCGCACAGCAGCGCCCGGCCACCGTCCTGTTTGCCGATGACGTGCAGCAGCACGCGTCGGTGTACATCAATGCCGGCCAACGCGGCCTGCTGCTGGAGATCACCCCGGCCGATGCACTGCGGTTTCTGCAGGCGCGGTGTGCGGACATCCTTGAGGGTTGAGTTGGACTGAGCTCGAAGCTTGGGCTTGGGCTTGGGGTTACTTTTCCAGCCATCCTTCAGGTCGTCATTCCCGACATTCGTCGGTTGAAAGCCCCGCCTGCGCGGGAATGACGGGGCCGAAGATCATTCCATGATCCATAACGAGCTGAAAGTCACTCCACCCCGCCGTCCCTGACTACCTCCCCAACGCCGCAGCCACCGCAGCCTGTGCATTGACGATGCCCACACCGATCGGCTTGTCCGGCGTGGCCGGGAATGGTGTCACCGTGTTTTTCAGCAGGGCCTCCACCTGGGCCGGCGTCCTGATCGGATTGGATACCGATTGCACCAGTGCCACTACGCCCGCTACATGTGGCGCGGCCATCGATGTGCCGTCATAGAACGCATAGCTCTCGGCCACCGGCCCTTGGGTGCCGCTGTTGATCGTGGACAGGATGCTGCTGCCCGGCGCGGCCAGGTCCACCGTCGCCCCGTAGTTGGACTGCTGCACACTGCTCCAGATGGAGCGCTTGCCCGCGTTGTCACTGGCGCCCACCGCGATCACATTGCTGCAGTTCGCCGGCGAGCTGAGCGATGCATTGGTGTTGCTGTTGCCTGCGGCGACAACCACCGTCGTTCCGCGTCCCACCGCCGCGTTGATGGCGTTCTGGAACGTTCTGCCGCAAGCACCCCCGCTGCCCAGACTGAGATTGATCACCTCGGCAGGATTGGCATTGGTCGGCGCTCCCGAAACCCCGCCACCCGAGGCCCAGACGATGGCATCGGCGATGTCGGAGTCATAACCACCGCAGGTTCCCAACACACGAACCGGCAGAATCTTCGCGCCGAACGCAGTGCCGGCCACGCCTTTGGCGTTGTTGGTCACCGCCGCGATGGTGCCGGCGACATGCGAGCCGTGCCAGCTGGAATTTTCCGCACGGTTGCCGCCCGGGCATTGGTTCAACGTGACCCAATCGCCGGGGTCGCTGGGATCGTCGTCACGGCCATTGCCGTCATTGGCAACAGTGGTGTCGGAGATGAAGTCATAGCCCGGCAGCACGTTGGCATCAAGATCACTGTGACGGGTAATGCCGGTATCCAACACGGCCACCACCACGCCGTTGCCCTGCGTTGTATCCCAGGCCTGTGGCGCCTTGATGCCATAAACACCGGTGTAGCCCCATTGCTCGTTGAAACGGCTGTCGTTGGGTGTGAAGTCGATGGTGTTGAGACGGTCCACTTCCACGTACTCGACGTTCGGATCCGCCGCCAGTTTGCGCAGCAAGGTCTCGGCCTGCGCGCGATCCAACGGGGTGTCCGTGCGGACCACGTCCGGGCCGATGGCCAGACGCCGCAGCCGTTGCAGGCCGATCTGTTTTCCGGCCGTCGTCGGCAGCGTCCGTGCGGCCGCGGCCAGGCTCCGCGCCAATGCGGTTTCCCCGGTTGGCTGGCGGCTGTCCTGCCGGTATTTGATGATGAAACGTTGATGTGTGGGCGCCGATTCCAGCCCTGACAGGTTCGCCTCTCCGGCAAACGCCGGCAACGCCAGGAACAGCGACAGTGAAACGGTACCGGCCACGACAATGCCGTGGTCAGGTCTGCGGTGCGATCTGCGTGACATGGTGAGCCCTCTACGATGCGGGGAAGCCGCCTGCGCGGCACGGATTTCTGTCGCGTGATATGGAACACCACCTTCGACAGCAACAACCGGATCGCTCTCCCCAGGTCGATCCGCAACCAGACCGTAAGCGTCATGCGCATCTACGGAAAGTGCGTCACAACGCAGAACCGCGCTCATTCCAAAATGCAATGAATCGCCTGAAAACAAGGCGAAATCGCGTTCTGTTCCGGATCGGAACAACGCCTTCGCGCATCGATTGAACACGCCGAAGTCATGCAGCACGAAAACAAAAACCCGCCACGTCACCGCGGCGGGCTTTTCCAAAAAAAAAACAGCGGCGCCGAAACGACGCCGCTGCCATTACCGCATCAGAACGTGACCGACCAACTGTTGATACGACCGGTATCGCCACTGGCCTTGTCGTTGACCCGCAGCTTCCAGGTGCCGTTGAGCACCTCGCTGGACAGGTTCACGTTGAAGGTCTGCTTGATGTTGTCGGCGCTGCCGCCGGCATAGTTGCTCAGTACGTATACGCTGCCATCCGGTGCCACCAGATCCACCTTCAGGTCCCCCTTCCAGGTGTGGCTGATATCCACCGCTACCGGCGTGGAAGCCGGGGCATTGCCGCTGCGTCCGGAGACCGCGATGGCACTTTCGACCGTCGCGTTGTCCACGATGTTCACACCCGTGGCATTGCTGTAGGTCTGCGAGCCACCACCGCCACCACCCGCACCCCAACTGGCCTGCAGGCTCACGCCGGAAAACGCCGAATAGGCCGACAACATCACGTGGTACGTGCCCGCAACCGGCGTAGCGAAGCTGCAGCTCTCCGCGTTGCCGCTCTTGTAGGGCCGGCAATCGTAGGTGGAGGTCGTGGGTTGGCTGCCGGCACGCACGTACAGATCGGCATCACCGGTACCACCGGAGGTGGCGATGACCAGGTTGGTGGCACCGGCAGGCACCTGCACGGTGAAGTACTGCGTGCTGCCAGTAGCGCCACTCAAGCCTGTCACCGGCACGCCGTTGGCCAAACCGTCACCCGGATCCGGCGGATTGGTGCCGCCATTGACCGCATCAACCACAGCCTTCGCATTGAGGATGCCCGGACCGATGCTCTGCGACGGCGTCGAAGGGAACGCCGTCACGTTGGCCTTGATCAACGCCTCCACCTGGGCCGGCGTTTTCGGCGTCGTTGCCTGCGCCTGGATCAAGGCCACGACGCCGGCGACATGCGGCGTCGCCATCGAGGTGCCGTTGTAGGACGCGTAGGACTCCGTGCCCGGTGTGGTGGTGCCGCTATTGAGCGTGGACAGGATGTTCGAGCCCGGGGCGGCAATATCGATCAACGCACCGTAGTTGGAGAAACTCGAACGTGCGCCGGTACTGGTGGTGGATGCCACCGCGATCACGTTGCTGCAGTTGGCCGGCGACGCATTGGAGACATTGGTGTTGTCATTGCCGGCAGCGATGACCAACGTGGTTCCGCGGCTGACCGCACCATTGATCGCGCTCTGCGTGGTCGTACCGCAGGCACCGGAGCCGCCAAGGCTGAGGTTGATCACTTCCGCCGGATTGGCGTTGGCCGGTACACCCGACACCGTGCCACCTGACGCCCAGACAATGGCGTCGGCGATATCCGAGTCGTAACCGCCACAGGTACCCAACACGCGCACCGGCACGATCCTGGCGCCATAAGCCACGCCCGCGACGCCCTTGGCATTGTTGGTCACCGCCGCGATGGTGCCTGCGACATGGGTGCCGTGCCAGCTCGAATTCTGCGCGGCATGGATGCCACCGCACTGGTTGGCGGTCACCCAGTCACCCGGATCGCTGGGGTCGTTGTCACGCCCATTGCCATCGTTGGACACCGTCGTGTCGGCGATGAAGTCGTAGCCGGGCAGGATGTTGGCGTTCAGATCACTGTGGTTGGTGATGCCGGTATCCAGCACCGCGACCACCGACCCGGCGCCGCTGGTCACGTCCCAGGCCTGGTTGGCCTTGATGCCATACGTCCCCGAGTAACCCCACTGCTCGCTGTAGCGGGTGTCGTTGGGGGTCAGGTTGATGGTGTTCAGGCGATCGACTTCGACGTACTCCACGTTCGGATCCGCCGCCAGCTTGCGCATCAATGTCTCGGCTTCAACACGATCCAGCGGCGCATCCACGCTCACCACATCCGGGCCAACGGCCAGGCGCCGCAATCGCTGCACGTTGAGTGCTTTGCCGGCACGCGCAGGCAGCACGCGCGATGCGGCGGAAAGACTCTGTTTCAGGGCGGTTTCGCCGGCCGGCTGACGGCTGTCCTGGCGATATTTGACGATGAAGCGCTGGTGCGTGGTCGCGGAGTCCAGTCCGGCCAGATGCACCTGGCCGGCAAAGGCCGGCGTACACAGGAGCAGTGAAGACAGCGAAGCAGTACCAACCACCACTACGAACCTACGGCCAAGCCCACGGTGCGATTTGCGTGACATTGTTGAACCCTTCTGCATTGGAATGCCGCGAACGCGGCGTCGGTCCAACCCGGGCCTTGAAGTATCGATAACGCTGTTGCCCGGGTAGAACTACCCGGACCAGTCCCCTGTCACCGATCCGTCCGCGGAGCCTAAGTGCGGCCAAGGCCCCTGCCAAGAGGGTTTCAACGGAAACCGTCACACATTTGACATTGCAATAAGTTGCTGAAAAGAAACAAGAACGGGCGAGCGTCCCGATCTGTAACCGATTGCTCACTCGGCCCAGTCAGGGAAGGGCACCCAGTGCCGGGCCTGGAATACCTCATGAAAAAACCCGCCACGGCAATCACCGAGGCGGGTTCTGTCGTCTGCCTGGCGGCAGGACTCAGCCGTCCAGGCGCACCAGCCAACCGTGGCGGTCGGGCTGACGGCCGTACTGGATGTCGGTCAGCTCCTTGCGCAGCGACATGGTCACTTCGCCAGCCGACGCGCTCAGGTCGCCGACCGAGAAACCCTCGCCCTTGAGCTGGCCGATCGGGGTGATCACCGCGGCGGTGCCGCAGGCAAACACTTCGGTGACGTCGCCGGAGGTCACGCCCTGCTTCCACTCATCGATGGTCACCTTGCGCTCTTCCACGGTCATGCCGCGGTCGCGTGCCAGCTGCAGGATCGATTCGCGGGTGATGCCTTCCAGGATGCTGCCCGACAGCGCCGGGGTGACCAGCGTGTTGGTCTTGCCGTAGACCAGGAACACGTTCATGCCGCCCAGTTCTTCCAGGTACTTGCCTTCGACCGGGTCGAGGAACAGCACCTGCGAGCAACCCTGCGCCTGCGCCTGCTGCTGCGGCAGCAGCGAGGCGGCGTAGTTGCCGCCGCACTTGGCCGCACCGGTGCCGCCCTTGGCCGCACGTGCGTAGTCGGTGGACAACCAGATCGCGACCGGTGCCACGCCCTTGGCGAAGTACGGGCCGGCCGGGCTGGCGATCACGTAATAGCTCGCCTTCTGCGCACCGCGCACACCGAGGAACGCCTCGTCGCCGATCATGAAGGGACGGAAATACAGGCTGGCCTCGTCGGCATCGGACACCCAGTCCTTGTCCAACGCCACCAGTTGCTTGAGCGACTCGACAAAGATGTCGGCCGGCAGTTCCGGCAGCACCAGACGGCGCGCCGAGCGCTGCAGGCGTGCAGCGTTGGCTTCCGGGCGGAAGGTCCAGACCGAACCATCGGCGTGGCGGTAAGCCTTGATGCCTTCGAAGATTTCCTGGCCGTAGTGCAGCACGGCAGCGGCCGGGTCCAATGCGATCGGGCCATACGGCGTTACCGCCGCATCGTGCCAGCCGGTGTCCTTGTCCCAACGTACGGCCACCATGTGGTCGGTGAAGTACAGGCCGAAGCCCGGCTTCTCCAGAATCTTGGCGCGCTCATCGGCGCTGCGCGGGTTGGCCGAACGGGTGACATCGAAGCTCAGGGAAGACTGGGACACCGGATATTTCCTTCCAGATTGCGGGATGGGCACCGGTGCCGACACAGCCACCGGTTGATTGCGAGCCGGCTTCAACGCCCTGCAGATTTCCAGTCAACACCGGTACTGCAGGCGCGAGCCAACCGTTACAGCATGCCAGTTTCCAGGCGCGCCGCCTCGGACATCATGTGACGCCCCCACGGCGGGTCGAACACCAGGTCGACGTCGGCCTGGGCCACCGTCGGAATCATTTCCAGTTTGCTGCGCACGTCGTCGACCAGGATCTCGCCCATGCCGCAGCCGGGCGCGGTCAGGGTCATCTTGACGTCGACCTCGCGCTGGCCATCGTCCAGGTGCTTGATGTCCACTTCGTAGATCAAGCCCAGGTCAACGATGTTGAACGGGATTTCGGGGTCGAAGCAGGTCCGCAGCTGCTGCCAGACCAGTTTCTCGACGTCCTCGTCGGCGGCGCCTTCGGGCAGTTCCAGCCCCGGCGGCGGTTCCTTGCCGATGGCGTCGCCATCCTTGCCGGCGATGCGGAACAAGTTGCCTTCGACGAACACGGTATAGCTGCCGCCCAGTGCCTGGGTGATGTAGCCGTAACTGCCAGCGGGCAGGGTCACGCTATCGCCCTGCGGCACCATCACGGCCGGGCAATCACGTTCGAAATGGACGGGTTCACTGCTACGCGAATACATGTGGATCGATATGGGGACGCGGGGGCTGCCCGCAAGGTGCGTCATTTTATCCGACTGGGCGCCTCCCCCGCTGAAGGCGCTATGCTGCGTGACCTGTTTGAGAATCCCCATGTCCCCTGTTTCCTCGTCGGCACGCTCCGTCCATCACTGGCTTTGGCCACTACTGTTGCTGCTGGGGAGTATCACCATCACCGTCGCGTGGCTGCTCGCCGCGCTCGCCACCGGCACGCAGGCCGGCTGGATGGCGGTGCTGGCCGCGCTGGAAGCCGCATGGATGCTGCGTCTTGGCACATTCCGCGCCGGCCCGGCCCGGGTCGCCGTCGCCATCGCGGCAACGCTGCTGATCGCCTTTGCCGCCAACTGGGCAATCGCGGCTGCCTACATCGGCGGCCCGATGGGGCTCACTCCGTGGGAATCAGCGTTTCGTATGGGGCCACATCTGGCCTGGACGTTGTTCTCCCTGGCCAATGGTCTGGGCGAAGGCATCTGGATGATCATCGCCCTGTTGGTGGCCTGGCGCGCAGCGCGCTGATCCGGCGCCAGCGACAGCGGCTGACGGCGACTGCAGAGCGGCTTGAGCCGCGAAGCGCCTGATCCAACCGCGTAAAGCTTCACCCCTCCCCTTGCCTTCGGCAAAGGGAGGGGGCAGAGCCGCCAGCTGTCGTAGGAGCGGCTTGAGCCGCGAAGCGCCTGATCCAACCGCGCAACGCCTCACCCCTCCCCAGCCCTCCCCTTGCCTTCGGCAAAGGGAGGGGGCAGAGCCGCCGGCTGTCGCAGGAGCGGCTTGAGCCGCGAAGCGCCTGATCCAACCGCGTAAAGCCTCACCCCTCCCCGGCCCTCCCCTTGCCTTCGGCAAAGGGAGGGTGCGAAGCCGTAGCTCCGGTCGCCCCTACATTCGTTCATCAATCACCCCAATCGCTCAGGGTAATTTTGGTTACACAAAATTACACCCATGGTGTAACCAAATGTCATTTTCGGCACATTTTTCTGTGCCGGAACAGCACATTCAATAGAGTTAAATATTCGTAATTTCTTGGCTCCCCTGCATCAACACTGCGGAGTCAAATGTGAGCACCCAGCCTCTGAGCCAAGCAATTCGCCGTGCCCTGCTGCCCATGTCCACCGCCGCTCTGGCCCTGGGAGCGGCCGGTAGCGTTCTTGCACAGGACGCCCCGCCCAAGGAAGAGGCCACCAACCTGGACCGCATTCAGGTCACCGGTTCGCGCATCAAGCGCGCCGACCTGGAGACCTCCAGTCCCGTTTTCACCATCGACCGCCAGAACATTGAAAGCTCCGGTGCCGCCACGGTCGGCGAATTCCTGCAGCGCACCCCAGCCATCGCCGGTGCTGCGACCAATCCCCAGGTCAACAACGGCGGCGGCGCAGGCGCGGCGACGGTCGACCTGCGCGGCCTGGGCGTGAACCGCTCGTTGGTGCTGGTGGATGGCAAGCGCTGGATCGGCACCATCTCCAATGCCAACGGCGCGGTGGACGTGAACTCCATCCCGATGGCGCTGATTGAACGCGTCGAAGTGCTGAAGGACGGCGCCTCGGCCATCTACGGCTCCGACGCCATCGGCGGCGTGGTCAACTTCATCCTGCGCAAGGATTTCGAAGGTCTGGAAGCCAGCGCCTTCTACGGCATTTCCTCGCGCGGTGATGCGGATACCCAGCGCTTCGATGCCACCTTCGGCATGGTCGGCGACAAGGGCCGGATGATGCTCGGTGCCAGCTATGACAAGGAGGATTCGGTCAGCGCTGCCGACCGTACCTATTCCAGCCAGCCGTATCAGTTGTATGCCGGCGAACACGGCATCGGTGGCACCAGCCGCATCCTCACCGGTCGTTACGTGGTGCCGCGCACCTCGGCCACTGGCGTGGACCTGACTGATCCGAACTGTGGCAACGGTGACAACGTCACGCTGACCCGCATCGACGGCCGTCCCGGTAGTTCGCAGTCGGATTTCCGTTGCTTCAATCCCGCCACCGATGTCTACAACTTCCAGGCCGACGGCAACCTCAACCTGACCCCGCAGGAACGCACCGCGTTGTTCATGAGCGGCACCTACCAGCTCAGCGACAACATCGAAGCCTTCATGCTCGGTTCGTGGCTGCGCACCGAATCCTCGTTCTTCATCGCACCACTGCCGTTTGACGGACGCGCAGCGGTGGACAATGTGCCGATCAGCGGCGACAGCATCTACAACCCGTTCGGCGTGGACATCACCGACGCGCGCCTGCGCCTGCGTGATTTCATCCCCACCCGTACCACCCGTTTCGAGACCGAGACCTATCAGATCACCGGCGGTCTGCGCGGCGTGTTCGGTGACAGCAGCTGGAGTTGGGATGCCTCCTATGGCTACGGCCGCACACCGCAGACGTCCGCGGTTCGAGGCTACCTGTACAGCCCGGGCCTGACCGATGCACTGGGGCCGTCGATGATCGACCCGGCCACCGGCAACCCCATCTGCGTGCGCACGCCGGGGGACCCGGACACCGCCATCGCAGGCTGCCTGCCGGTCAACTTCCTCGGCCCGCCGCCGGATCCGAACACCCCGGCCGGGCAGGCGCAGCTGGCGGCACTGGAACTGATCAACCCGACCATCCACAGCAGCAACGAAAACGACCTGAAGGTCTTCAACGCCAACATCACCGGCGACCTCTTCCGCATGCCGGCTGGCGCGGTATCGCTGGCTGTCGGCGCGGAGCGCCGCATCGAATCGGCCAGCTCGAGCAGCGACTTCCTGACCATCATCCCGCCGGGTGAGACCGTCTGCCTGATCACCCAGGAAGCCTGTACCTTCGGCGACATCAATGGCGAGTTCGACGTCAACGAAATCTACGCCGAAGCCCTGATCCCGCTGTTGGCCGACGTACCGTTCGCCGAGAAACTCAACGTTTCGCTCGGCACGCGCTACTCGGATTACTCAAACTTCGGCGGCACCACCAACTCCAAGATCGGCGTGGAATGGAAGCCGTTCTCCGACCTGCTGGTGCGCGCGACCTACGCCGATGTATTCCGCGCCCCCACCATCGGTGATCTCTATTCGCCGACGGTGCCCAGTGCCAGCACCTACACCGATCCCTGCAATGGCTACACCGGCGGCAACCCGGGCGCGTGTGCCGGCGTGCCGACGGATGGTTCGTTCCGCCAGAGCAACAACCAGGTCACATCGTTCCAGGTATCCAACCCCGACCTGCTGCCGGAAGAAGGCGACGTACTGACCTATGGCTTCGTCTACAGCCCAAGCTGGCTGGAAGGCTTCAGCATCACCGCCGATTACTGGCGGGTGAAGCTGGACGAGTTCATCACCAACCTGCCGGAAAACGTACTGCTCAACCAGTGCTACAACTTCGGCCGCTTCTGCGACACCTTCATCCGCGATGACGCCGGTGATGTCGCGCAGATGACCAACGTCACGGGCAACTTCGGCTCACTGAAGACCTCGGGCATGGATCTGGGCTTCCGCTACATGTTCCCGGAAAACGCATGGGGCAAATTCAGCTGGAACCTGGATACCACCTATCTGGCCGAGTACGAAGTGCAGTTGCTGTCCGGTGACCCCAGCAGCAATGTCGGCGCATTCCCCGGCATCCCCGGCAGCACGGGCCTGGCTGGCACGTTCGTCGACAACGCGTCCTCCGGTTTCGGCAACATGGCCCGCTGGCGCGCGCTCAACGACCTGAGCTGGTCACGCGGCAACCTCAGCGCCAGCCTGACCACGCGCTACGTGCACCACGTGTACGAAGCACCGGACGTAGCCGATGTCACCGAGCCGGGCTATGTCGCAAGGCGCCGGGTGCCGTCCTTCACCCAGACCGATTTCCAGATCGGTTATCGCTTCGAGGACCTGAAGAACAGCTCCATCCAGATCGGCGTGCGCAACCTTACTGACCGCCAGCCGCCGTTGATCTATTCTGGCTTCAACGCCTCGACGGACATGCGGACCTACGATGCAATCGGCCGTTACTACTGGATGCGCTGGACTGCCCGCTTCTGAGCCTGAGTCAGCACCACCTGCATCCGCCGCGGCACCTACCGCGGCGGATGTTCAGGGCAGCGATCTACGCCACTACATCCGCACCTACGACAACAGCCTGCCGCCGGAGTTGTGCAGCAAGCTGATCGAATCCTTCAATACGCTCGCACGCTTCCAGCAACGCAATGGACGCGGAATACGCGCCGGGCTGGAAGACAGTGCCTGGACCGAGCTGGATGTCAGCAAGCTCTCCGATGCAGGCTTTCTCGCGTTCTTCCGGCAGCAGGTCAGCCAGTCGCTGCAGCGTTACAACGCCGATGTCGGCCTGCCCATTGCAATACCTGACAGCCCGCTGCTGAGTCCGTTGATCCTCAAGCGCTACCGCGCCGGCGACGAGGAAAAATTCCAGACACACTTCGATTCGATCAACGAAGTCTGTGATCGCTACCTGGTGTTCCTCTGGTACCTGAATGATGTGGACGAAGGTGGCCAGACCTGGTTCCCCGGCCTGCAGACCGGCGTTGCACCACGTGCGGGGCGGTTGTTGATGTTCCCGCCGTACTGGATGTACGCGCACCAGGGGCAGCCGTCGCCTCGCCAGGACAAGTACATCCTGTCCACTTACCTGCGCTTCCCTCAGCGTCACTCCAGGCCGTAGCCGTAGCGCTGCAGCCATGGCGCCAGTGTGGCCAGGGTGGCGTCGTTGAAGTGCGCGCGATAGCGCTTCCAGCGGTCAACCGCATTGGCATTGATCGGTTGGATCACCTGCGCGTAGCTGGGCGTATTGATCCGCCGCGTGCGCGACGCCGAGGCATGATGCGATGCCAGTTGCGCCGGCTCCGCCGACAGCGACAGGAACGCCATCAAGGCGTCCAACTCAGCGGCCGGCGCCTGCACCAGATCCTCGTAGCGCAGCACATGCACCCGCGCGGGAATGAGCTGTCGCTGCGCATCCCACCAGTCCATCACCACCGCATAGGTGTTGGCGGTGGTCTCCAGTGAGGCGAATGCGAGCGCGCCGCCGTTCATGCCGAACGCCTGCATATGGCAGCTCAGCACGCAGTCGCAGGGATGGCGCAACAACAGCAACCACTGCGCCTGCGGGAACAGCCGCGCCACGTAGGGCAGCCGCGTCATCGTCAGCGGGTACTTGTCGACGAGGCGGCCGTTTGGTTGCAGGTGGCGATGCACCTGTTGCCAATAGAGCTCCCGTGCGCGGGTGATCTGCGCGGACGTCAGCATCGCCAGTGATGCGTCCAGGTCTACGTCGTTCCAACCCGGTTGGCTGCGCAGGCATTCGATGGCCACTTCCAGCGCCGGACGCTCATCGAGTACATCCAATTGCGGATGACCATCGAGCATGCGCTCCAGCAGCGTCGTGCCGGAACGTGGAAAACCCACCAGGAAAACCGGATCAGCAGGCTGCGCATCTTCCATCGGCGCACTCCATGCCTCCGGTGCGGGGCGCTGCATGCGTTGCTGCAGCCAGCCGAGGATTGCTGGCGGTTCGGCATCCGGCATCCGCTCCCGAAAAGCCTGAGCGGATGCGTCATGCGCGAACGCCAACGCCGTCATCGCTTCATCAACCGCACCACATGCGTCGTGGCACTTGGTCTGCTCGAACCACAGCTGCGCTTGCATCGCCAGCGGCATGGGCCGTGACAACGCCGGCAACAGATGTTCCATTGCGTCAGCCACACGTCCTTGCCGACGCAGCACCCGTGCCGAGGCCAGTGCCCACATGCTGCCGGTATCCAACGTCACCGTGCTCAGCGCGTCGGCGGCTTCGTCAATGCGGTTGAGCCGCTCAAGCAGCAAGGCAAGACGCACCCGCGATTCATCGTCCGCGGGTGTCGCCGCGAGCAACTGCTGATAGAGCGCGAGCGCATGTTCATCATTGCCCGCCTGTGCCCATAGCCAAGCCAGCGCGCGTTGTTGATCGAAGCTCAGTGCACCAGCATCGATGTCTTCAAGACACTCCGCCAGTTCATCGAAACGCTCCAACTCCATCAGTGATTGCGCGTAAGCCAGACGCACATCCATTGCTTCCGGCTCGTGCTCGAACGCCTTGGCCAGCACGCGGTGCGCATCGACGAAACGCTGCAGCCCGAGCCACGCAAGCCCCTGCCCCAACAGCACGGCGACATCCTCGCCCGTCAAGCGGCGCGCATGCTGGAAGGCGCCATCGGCGCCTGCGTGATCGCCGCATTCCAGGCATGCATTGCCCAGATTGACCCAGGCTTCGGGCGCATCCGGTTGTCGTTGCGCTGCCTTGTCGAACAAGGTGCGGGCTGCTTCAGCGTTGCCTTGTTGCGCCAGGGCCAGCGCCAACAGCTGCATCGCTGCAACGTCATCGGGCGTAACTTCCATTACACGCTTCATCAGTGCTTCCGCTTCTCCAGCATGCCCACGCTGGAGCAGTTCAAGCGCTTGATCCAGTTGATTCCGGGTCACTGCCACGCCCTCTTCAGTTACGAAGGAAATTATCACCACGAAATCGCAAAAACGGCCTATCGGAATGCAAATCCAGGCATGTCGATCATCTTCGGGCATGAGCAGCATAGAGCTGTCCGGAAACCTGGCAACTCTCTCCCAGGCGCGGCCTTTCTCAGCCCCTCAAACCATCGGGGCAAGCAAGGACATTCCGGAACTGCCCGGGCTTCCGGGCTTCTTTTTTTTCATCAATTTTTCACGTGTGTTTCCGCGAACATGGGCACAGCGAATCCGCTGCGCCATGCACCAGGCATTGGCCGCCAGTCACTGATGTTGCTGCACCTGCCCTGCCTCCTCCCTTGCACTCCATCGTCCACCGGCTTCATGCCGTGCCAGCCACGGAACTACAGTGAGAATCGAGCATCACCTTCTGCATGGTGCCCAGTCATTGGATCTGCACGCGCAGCAACACGCGAACGTGCATGCCACTGTCGGTAACGGCCGTGGGTCGCGACTGTCGATTCCGGCCGGATGGATCAGCATCACCCTCGTGCTGCGCGGCGTGTTGGAACTGGGCAGTGGCGATACTCCCTGGCAGTTGACCTCCCGCCATCAGCAGCTGTGGCTCGATGGTGCCGTGCGTCTTGTCAGCCGCACGCCGTGCTGGTGGCTGTGCGTGGCCGCCCCGGCCCAACTATGGCGTGAATTGCCGCATAGCACGCCTTGCGATACCAGCCTGATCCCGGTGGAAGCCCTCTGCCCTTCGCGACTGGCTCGCCCCCTGGTGCATATCGCACGCACGCGTTGGTTCGACGAAAGCAGCGATGGGGGAGATGTCGTCGACAACATGATCTGGTTGCGCGATGCCATCGTCGAGCACCAGGACACGCAACATCAACAAATGGCCCGCTGCAGCGGGCGCACCGCGTTGCGCCGACACCAGACGCTGTTGCGCCTGCTCCGCGTGCAGCACCTGATCCGCTGCAACGTCGATGACCGCATCGACCTCACCCGGCTTGCGGCCATCGCCAACTATTCACCCACCCACCTGATCCGCGTATACCGCGAGGTGTTTGGCGAAACGCCATGCGAATACGCCGCGCGCCTGCGCCATCAACGTGCGTGGGAGCTGGTGCGTTCCACCGACATGTCGGTCTGCGAGATTGCCGACGCCCTCGGCTTTGAGAGCGAAAGTGCCTTCTGCCGCGCGTTCAAGCATGCCTTCGGTTGCACCACCAGCGAAGCGCGGCGTGGTGCCCGTGCAATGATTTCAGTGCACGGGCATGTTGGCTTGACCTGCGATGAGGCGATGAACATACGTACCGGCGAACCGGCAATGATGCTTTGAGCGTCGGCTCAATGCCCGCCGTCGAGTGCCTTCAACTCGCTGACCAGTGAACTGGCCGCTTCGGCACCGTCGCCATAAAGCATGCGGGTATTGTCGGCGTAGAACAGCGCATTCTCGATCCCGGCAAAACCGGTGCCCTTGCCACGCTTGATGACGATGGTGTTCTTCGAATTGACCACGTCCAGGATCGGCATGCCGTAGATCGGGCTGGTCGGGTCGGTCTTGGCGACCGGATTGACCACGTCGTTGGCACCGATCACCAGCGACACATCGGTGACGGCGAACTCGGGGTTGATGTCGTCCATGTCGGTGATCAGGTCGTACGGCACGCCGGCCTCGGCCAGCAGCACGTTCATGTGCCCGGGCATGCGCCCGGCCACCGGGTGGATGGCGAACTTCACCTTCACCCCGCGCTCGATCAAACGCTGCGCCAGCTCCCAGATCTTGTGCTGCGCCTGTGCCACCGCCATGCCATAGCCGGGCACGATCACCACGCGCTCGGCGAAGGCCATCATCGCGGCCACGTCCGCCGCTTCAATCGGCTTCTGGCTGCCGCTGATCTCCGCGCCCTGGCCGCCGCCACCGAAGTTGGAGAACAGCACGCCGCTGATCGGCCGGTTCATCGCCTTGGCCATCAACCGCGTCAGCAGGATGCCGGCGGCACCAACCATCATGCCGGCGATGATCAGCGCCTCGTTGCCAAGCACATAACCTTCAAACGCCACCGCCAGGCCGGTGAACGCGTTGTACAGCGAAATCACCACCGGCATGTCGGCACCGCCGATCGGCAGCGTCATCAACACGCCCAGCGCCAGCGCCACCACGAAGAAGCTGATGATCGCCACCGGCTGCAGGCTGACCGCCGCCCACACGCCCAGCACCACCATCGCCACGGCCACCAGCAGGTTGAACACCTGCTGCCCCGGGAAGGTGACGCGCTTGTCCAGGCGGCCGTCGAGCTTGGCCCACGCAATGATCGAACCGGACAGCGACACCGCACCAATCGCCGAACCGATCACCGCCAACGCCAGCACCGTGGCCGACGGCTGTCGCGCGGCAAGGTCCGCGATGGCCTGTGCGCTCCAATGACTGGTATCGCGGTTGGCCACATCGGAAAACCGCAGCAGCTCCACCGCGCCGATGGCTGCGGCCGAACCACCGCCCATGCCGTTGTACAGCGCCACCATCTGCGGCATGTCGGTGATGGCCACTTTCTTGGCAGACACCCACGCCAGCCCGGTACCCAGCAGCAACGCCACCATGATCAGCGCGATGTTGTTCAGGCCCGGCAGGAAGAAGGTGGCAATGGTGGCGATCAACATGCCCAACCCGGCCCAGTGGATGCCGCTGCGCGCCGTCCTGGGTGACGCCATGCGCTGCAGGCCCAACAGGAACAACGTCGCGGCCACCAGATAACTCGTATTCACCAGCACCAGCATGCTCATGCACCCGTCTCCGAAATACCGTGTTCCTGCTTGCCGACCTGTTTGTCCAGGCGATGGTGTTCACGCATCTCGATGGCTGTCTTCAGCAGGCCGATCATGCCCAGGCCGAAAGCCACCAGACCCAATGACAGCTGGCTCAATGCCGTGGAATCGGCCAGGGCTGCGCCCAACAGGCCCAGCACGATCGGGACCAGCGCCTGCAGCGTCACCAGCCAGAGCATGACGCGCCCCTTGCGCGGATCCTCCCATACCCTGCGGGAAACCTTGTTCTGCGTCTTGGTGGGGTCCTGCAGCGAGGACATGCCAACGCCCACGCCGGCATACAGCAAGGCGCTGTTGTAGGCATCGAGCATGCCTTCCATG
>RCUS01000951.1_pt1 | contig 16507 bp, 12 predicted proteins | sample 2166221 | NCBI WGS metagenome assembly RCUS01 (sample SAMN09932758, study PRJNA488358) | compost metagenome | isolation source: compost soil in cyclohexanecarboxylic | place: Germany: Experimental Botanical Garden | reverse complement strand
GGCATACTCGGCATGTTCGGCGCTTGCGGCATATTCGGCATGTTCGGCATATTGGGCATGTTCGACGCTTGCGTAATCATCGGCACTTCCTCCTTCGCTTCCCCGGCCGTGCCGGATAGGCGGAAGCCGGGTTATCTTCGTATTTAATCTATGAAGCCCCTCCTCCAAACAGAAGCGAACGCACAAATAAACCCGGTTTTCACGTCAGTTGACATGAAAGCCGGGCCTATGTGTCTGGGTTTGTATGCTTGTATAAATGTTATCCGGGATTATGGGCGGCCTCCGCCTTTATTCGTCCTCTCCCGCCGCCCCGTCATGCTCGTCGCCAGGCGCAGGCGGCTCCCGGTGAATATTGATTCGGGTAATCCGCAGCCGGGTGGCCTCCTCAACCTCGAAGATTACATGATCCAGAACTTTGCGCTTGCCCTTGGCCGGATTGCCTTCAAGCTCCTTGAACAGCCAGCCGCCGATGGAGTCGACCTCATCATCTTCAATCTGTATACCGGTCAGATCATTGACATCCTCGATCAGCATACGGCCGTCCACCGAGTAGGAGCCGCCTTCCAGCTTCTCGACGCTCGGGCGTTCGTCCTCGAACTCGTCATGCAGATCGCCGACGATTTCCTCCAGAATCTCTTCCGCTGTCAGCAGCCCTGCGGTTCCGCCGTACTCATCCACCACGAGCGTCATCTGAGAATGGTTCTTCTGCATCAGACGAAGCGCATGGCTGATTTCAATAGATTCCGGCACATTCAGAATCGGACGGACCAGCTTCGCCAGGTCGCTCTGCTGCTCCGGCGAAGCGAGCAGGAAATCGGTGATATGGACGAAACCGATAATCCGGTCCTTGTCCTCGAACGCCACCGGATAACGCGAATGCTTCGTCTCCGACACAATTCTGAGGTTCTCTTCCACCGACAGATTCGTGTACAGGCAGTCCATATCGGTGCGGGGCAGCATAACCTCGCGGGCAAGCAAATCGGAGAACTCGAAGATGTTATCCATCAGCTTCATTTCATCCTTGTCGATGACTCCGCTCTTGGCGCTCTGATTCATCAGTATGCGGATTTCCTCCTCGGAATGCGCAGCCTCCGCTTCGCTTGCCGGTTCGACGCCGACCATGCGCAGCAGCGCGTTGGCTGAAGCGTTCAGCACCCAGATGAACGGAAAGAACAGCCTATAGAAGAACATCAGGGGAGCCGACAGCAGCAGCGCCGTGCCTTCCGTCTTCTGGATGGCCAGCGACTTGGGAGCCAGCTCGCCAAGTACAATATGTAAGAAGGTAATGATACAGAAGCCTATAACGACCGATACGGTGGAAATAAGCGCGTGGTCGGTGACCCCGAGCTTAAACATAAGCGGCTCGACCAGAAGTTCGGATATTGCCGGTTCGCCGACCCAGCCGAGTCCCAGCGAGGCGAGCGTGATGCCGAATTGGGTTGCCGACAGATAGGCGTCAAGGCGATGGTTCACCTTCAACGCATAAGCCGCCAGCCGGTTCCCTTCAGTCTGAAGCTGGGTTAACCGGGACTGGCGCACCTTCACTAGCGAGAATTCCGCGGCCACAAATACACCGTTTAAGAAGACGAGCACCAGAACGAGCAGAAGATTGAGTACTAAGCTTCCTATCTCAAATTCCGTATGCACCACGATAACAACGCCTCATTTCTACAGAGTGATCGCTTTTCTCGATTTAAAATCCAGATTTTGATAGTACATATCTTTCACCAACAGATTGGGACCGCAGCATCCGGCGGCTTCGCAATGACAGTTCACCGTCTGGTTCAGTGGATGCCGGTCCAGCCATTCCGCAAAAATATCATCCAGCTTCCGAGCGGCGATATTGCCGAAGGCGGGAATATCGGCGAAGTCCGTCACGAATACATCTCCGGTAAACAGGTTGACATTGACGCGATTCCGCCCGTCCGGATCGTTCCGCACCGTTACCTTCTTCTCTGATCTCAGCCGGCGAATCAGCTCCAGATCACGGCCTTCCTCACTGCACGCGAAGAAAGGCAGCGTCCCGAAGAGCATCCACATTTCCGGGTCGCGGGTGTCCAGCAGCTCGTGGATGGCAGCGGCCGTCTCGGCCAGGGACAGCATCGGCAGCGACGAGGCGAAGCTTGACGCGTACATCGGATGAACCTCATGTCTGCGGCAGCCCATTTCGCCGATCAGCCGGTGGATCTCCGGCAGCTTCCGGTGCGTCCGGTAGTTGATCATCGACTCCGCCGAAATGAACATGCCGTCAGCGCTGAGCCGTTCGGCGTTCGCAATCATCGTGTCGTACAGACGGTAAGCCGCTTCCTTGGCGACGGGATGACCGCTGCCCGCGAAGCCGACTTCGTGAAAATCGTCGCCGTTCACATAATTGAATGAAATATGCATGACGTCCAGGTAAGGAAGCAGCTTCTCATACCGGGAATAGGGCATCGTCAGATTCGAGTTGATCTGCGAACGCAGCCCTCTGCTCTTGGCGTATTGAAGCAGCGGAACGATCACCTCGTCGACAGTGGAAGCACGGAACATCGGCTCGCCGCCGGTAATGCTGATCGTCTCCAGATGTTCTACTTCTTCCAGCCGATCCAGCATCGTCTTCAGCGGCAGCATTTCGCCTTCCTTCATGGTTAGACTATCTCCTACCGCACAGTGCTCACAGCGCATATTGCACAGATTGGTGACGGTCATTTCCACACTGGTCAGCGTATGTCTTCCATACTTGCGCAGGGAGACGATCGGGTCCCAGGGATCATAGTCCGGCGATAAGTCGCAGACTTGAGAGGTTTCAGATTGAATAGCTTTCATAGGCGTAACTCCTTCAGATGCAGTAGCTTATTCTCATTATTAACCCAAAAAAGTGCCGGGTTTCTCGGTTTTACTTGATATCATACCACGAACGGAGTGAAAAACCCCAATTTTGCCAGGGAACAGCAAAAGCAGCCGGAAGCGGGAACTTCGAAGACCTACTTGGCGTAGGCTTCATTGTTCACGGTTCCCGCTGCGTGCAGGGCAGCTTCCGGCGGTACAACCGCCCGGATGTTCGGCACTTCCCGCCGCTATTCCATCACTCCGGAAATCACGACGGACAAAACTTGACGCAGATCGATTTCATAGGGGACAATCGGCTCGTTGTCCGGTCCTGTATTGACCCGCACGACCGGTCTGTGCGGAATGCTGGGGTCGATTTTGACGACAACGCCCCGTTCTCCGGTGCTGAGGTTGACGGTAAGGCCGATCGGATAAATGGCCACCCGGTCCCGGAATATTTCGAGCTGCTTCTGCTCGTAGAGCGTTCCCGAGCCGACATACAGCGCCTCGACCGCTTGATGCGGCAGCATGGCTCTTTTATAGACCCGGTTGGAAGTCATGGCGTCGTAGGAATCGGCAACCCCGATCCACTTCGCATATTCGTGAATTTCCGGTCCTTTAAGACCTCTCGGATAGCCCGAGCCGTTAATCCGTTCATGATGCTGCAGGGCGCAGTGCGCGGCCACCAGCGGGATGTTGGGCTCATCCTTCAGAATGTTGAATCCAATCTCGGTGTGCGCCTTCATGTGCCGGAATTCTTCATCGTTCAGCATCCCCGGCTTCTGGACAATTTTGACCGGAATCTGGGTTTTGCCAATATCATGAAGCAGGGAGCCGAGACCGAGTGTCTTAAGCTCGTTTCTGCCATAGCCGTATGCGATGCCGAGAACAAGGGAGTACAGACACACATTCAGTGAATGAATGTACAGATAATTGTCGGTGGTATGCATGTCATGAAGCATAATCATGGGATCTTCCTGAAGGGACATGTCGTCCAGGATTGTGTCCATGATTTTGGAGAATTTTTTGTCCAGATGGTAGAACCCTTTGGTAATGCCCGAGCTGTTCGACATGTCCTGAAACTGGCTGCGGATTGCCTTCAGCGCCTGATTTCGGGTTTCGTCATGCAGCATCTCGGGAATTTCGATGTCATCTGTCAGTTCATCATGTATGTATACATAACCGATATCCATGGCAGAAAGACGGCTAATCAGGGAAGCGGTAAGCTCCACCCCGTCCGCGAGCAGCACCAGGCCTTCATCGTTATAAATTTTTTTGCCCAGCTTCATGCCCTCCTGAAGCCGATTGATGGGTACCAAACGCAAATGGGCTCACTCCTGCCTAACGGTAATAAGGTGCCTAACTGATAATCAACATCTCTTCCTCAACCATACCGTTACTGCCGCATGCGGCAAGGGGTGTCGGGTAGGCCCGGTTAGCCGGGCGATTGCCTCGGCCGCAAGGACCGGAATCAGCGCATAATGAACAGCCAGAAGAAGGCCGCAAGAATGAAGCGGTAGATGGCGAAATGAGTCAGCCGGATCTTCTGGATAAAGTGCATGAACAGCATAACGACCACATAGGCCACAACGAACGAGACGACGAATCCGATGGCGAACATCACGAAGGTGTCCCCGGTAATTTCTTTGTAGGAATCCAGCAGTTCATAACCGGAAGCCGCGCACATAATCGGGATCGCGATGAGGAACGAGAAATCGGCAGAGGCCTTGTAGCTGACCCCGCTCAGCATCCCGCCGGAGATGGTCGATCCGGAACGCGAGAAGCCGGGCCACAGGACGGAGATAATCTGGTACAGGCCGATTGCCAGCGCCTGACCGTAAGAGATGTCATCCATTTCCTGGGCGGTGATGCGGACCTTCCGCTTGTTAACCCACTCTGCCACGATCATCAGAATGCCTCCCGCGACAAGCGCCCACACCACGGTGCTTGCGCTGAACAGGCTCTTGATAAAGTCCCGGGCGAAGAACGCTACGGCGAGCGCCGGTACAATCCCGAGCAGCACGTGGATGAGATTGAGCCGGGAACGAGGCATTACGCCTCCTCTGTCGCGTGATCGTCCGATTCCCAGCAGATTCAGAATACGCTGGCGGTAGACGACCGCAATCGCCAGAATGGCGCCAAGCTGAATGACAATTTCGTAGGTCTTCATTAAATTGTCCTGCTCGCTGAAGCCGAGAAGCTTCGAGGTCAAGATCATATGACCGGTAGAGGAAACGGGAATAAATTCGGTAATACCTTCGACAATTGCCAAAATTACAGCTGTAATGGTATCCATATCGGCCTCCTAAACAATTAAATGTAGGTTACCGGCCTGACGGGCTCCGCCGGCCGGTCTTTCCAGCAGGAAGGCTTTGGACGCTCAGAGCGTTCCTGCCTTCCATCTGGGAATGCGGCATTCTTCCAGGCTGCCCGGTCTCTGCAGTTCGAGCCGAAGCAGATCCCGCAGAAAGTTAGGGAGAAGAACCCGCACATCCTTCCCTTCGGCGATGGACTCATAACCGAGCCGGAAGGTGAACATGTCGATCGTTCCGACCGTGTAGGTCTCTTCATCCTCAAGCGGCTGCCCTTCGACAAAAACTGCAATATTGTCATCATAAGGCATGGCGGCCGGATCGTACAAGATGCTTAATCCATCAACTGCCAATCCGCCGAGATATTTGCCGCGAAATCCGTATCCGAAAATAGGCTTCTCCCGGAACTCGGCACTGAGGCTCTGGCTGAGGGCGGTCCTGATCTCACTGCCCTTCAGCGTCATGATGCATGTATTGATCGGAGAAGGACACAGGCTGTGCAGCATGCCGGTTGTAATCTCCCCTTCAGGAAGATGTCCCAGCAGCTGGCCAGAGTTGACCAGTGAGAACCTGGCTCCCGTAAAACGCCGGATCGCTTGCGCCAGCAAATTGGCGAAGGGCGAATCCCCGCTGTCGTCCAGCTCAAGGCTCCGGTCCGTAATGACGACCGTCTCGCGCAGCGCTTCCCTGCCATGCTCCAGCGACAGCTGCGCCGCCGCCGACACCTCCTCGTCCCGGGCGGCGGGATCGACAGCCAGGCATGATCCTCGGGTGTAGCGGAATGGCCCTCCCGGAGCTTCGCGTTCAAACACGAGACGCCCGAGGTAGCGTCCGAATTTACCCGCTCCGCATACGGCCGTTCCGCCGATCATCAGCGGCTCTTCAAGAAGATGATGCGTATGTCCGCCCAAAATGGCGTGAACGCCCTCCCCCTCCAGCCGCTCCGCCAGCTGTTTGTCGGCAGGCAGGCCCAAATGGGACAGGATCACGAGAAGATCCACCTGGGGGGCAAGCAGACGGCACTGCTCCCGCAAGCATTCCTCCGGCTCCAGTGCGTCCCAGCCAAGAAGAGAGTAGAAGGAAGTGAACGGAACGGTAGCGCCCGTCACTCCGATCTTCACCCCGTCCCTCTCCAGGATGGCATGTCTCTTCATCCACTTCGGCGGCTCCCCCGTCGCGCTCTCCACAAAGTTGCAGCATACGACCGGACACAGAATTCCCGCATAGGCGGCCGCCAGCATGTCGGCGGAGAAGGTAAGGCCTTCATTATTACCGATCGTTACAGCATCATAGCCGGTAAGATTAATCATATCCACGTTGGCTTGCCCACGAGTTCCTTCAGTTTCCGCCGCCACCCTGTCCATATGGTCGCCTATGTCGAACAGCACCACAGGACCGCTGCCTGCTCTCCTCTGCCCTGTTACCATAGAAGCAATCGGGCTCATCCAATCGAAGTGGCTATGAATATCATTGGTATGTAAAATCGTAACTCTCCCGGTTTCAAGCCTCATCTTCCAAGCTCCTTCCGGCCGTACCGCTCATCCCCCAAGGGGGCGGCGGGCTATTTTGTCTATAGTGCCTAGCATAACATTTTCAAAGCCATTATGGTATATTGTAGTCACTATGATCATTTCGAGGTGAATCCAAGATGCACATTTCAATTCGACTTTTTGCGGGTCTGGCCGAAGCTATCGGCTCCCAGGCACTCCGCTTCGAGGTGGACGAGCACTCCATTACCGCCGGCAGGCTTAAAGAGCTGCTGTCCTCCTCGTATCCAGAGGCTGCAGGCCAAATCTCCGTTTCGATGGTAGCGGTCGACCGCGAATACGCGCCAGAAGACACCGCGATCACCGAAGCCTCGGAAGTCGCCCTGATTCCCCCGGTATCCGGCGGCGAGCCCTCCCCTACAGAGGGGGCTTCGCCGGAGAACGGCTTGTACATCTTGACGGAGGAGCCCCTGCACGCGGAACAGATCCTGGATAAGGTGCTGGATAAGAATCATGGTGCTTCACTGGTCTTCGTTGGAACCACCCGAGAAATGACCGGTGAGGAGCGGACAGAAGTTTTATTTTACGAAGCCTATGCCCCAATGGCCCTCGCCAAGCTTGAAGAAATCGGCCGAGAGGTTCGGGAACGCTGGCAGGGCAGCTGCGCTATCTCCCACCGCATCGGGTCCGTCGCCGTGAAGGAGGCCAGCGTGATCATTGCCGTATCCGCCCCTCATCGTGACGCCTGTTACGAAGCCAGCCGCTTCGCAATCGAAGAGCTTAAACGCATGGTTCCCATCTGGAAGAAGGATATCGACCTGGCAGGCGGAACCTGGAAAGGCGCCGACGCGAAGTTCAGCGGCCTGTGGCCCAATCCAAATTGCTGATATGCGATAGAGCATCTTCCCGATTTCCAGTTAGTCCATATTAATATGACATGCAGAGGTGGCATTGAATTTGAAAGTGCACGTCACGGATCTTAAGCCCGGCGACTGTTTGAAGAACGATACGTTCAACAGCAAGGGCCTTCATGTATTATCCAAGGGAACTCAGCTGAAGCTTGAGGATATCAGCAGGCTGTTCCAGCACGGTGTGGATTATGTGGACATTGATGGTCCTGCAGAGCAGGCCGCTTCGTCTCCATCCATTATCCGCAACGTCGCCGCCAATTTCGACCAGACGATCCAGGGCTTTGAATCCCTGTATATGGAGGCGCTGGCCAAGGGCAATTTCAACCAAACGATGGTTGACGATATTTTGCAGCCGCTTCTCAGCTCGCTTGACCAGCACAAAGATGTGGTCACACTGCTTCTGCTGCTGGACCGTGACGATGAATATACGTATACCCACTCTCTCCAGGTCGGCATGCTAAGTTATTATATTGCATCATGGCTTGGATATTCCAAGAATGAATGCTATCAAATATCGCGGGCCGGTTATCTGCTGGATATCGGCAAATGCCGGATTCCAGCCGACATTCTGAACAAGCCTTCCAAGCTTACGCCGGAGGAATTTGAAGAGATCAAGAGACATACTACTTACGGCTACGAAATCATCCGCAGTTCCATGTCTGACCACAGCACAGCGCTTGTTGCCCTTCAGCACCATGAACGCGAGGACGGCTCCGGCTATCCCGCCCAGCTTCTTAAGAGCGAAATTCATCCCTATGCCCAAATCGCCGCAATCGCCGACGTCTACAGCGCGATGACGACAGCCCGGGTCTATCAGTCAAGGCAGGAATTGATCACCGTTCTGAGAGAGCTTCACAATTTAAGCTTCGGCAAGCTGAACGCCAAATCCGTACAGGCCTTTATCCAGCATCTGATGCCCAATTTTATCGGAAAAAAAGTGCTTCTCAGCACCGGCGATATGGGCGTCATTATTCTGAATAATTCGATCGACGTCTTCCGTCCCCTTGTACAGAGCGGGAGCCGCTTTATCGATCTGTCTCGCGAACGGCATATCACCATTATTGAAATTTACATGGAATAACGCATGGATCAATAAGAAAGAGGGGTTCTCGAAAGTCATCAGTGATGACTTCCGGGATCCCCTCTTTGCCTTTTGCCCGGACATAAATGCCTAGTCCGCAATCATGCGCAGCTCTTCTCCGCTTAAACAACCACCGTCAGAAGATAATCATCATTCTGAACCTGTTCCTCGGCGGTCTTCAGGACATCCAGATAATTTGCAGAATTCGTGACAATTACAGGAGTCGTGGTATCATATCCTTCTCCTTTTATGGCCTCGACGTCAAATTCAAGCAGCAGATCACCCTTCTCCACCTTTTGACCCTCGACAACACGCTTCACGAAATGCCGTCCCTTCAATCGAACCGTATTCACACCAACATGAATTAACATCTCCGCACCGTTTTCAGATGTAATGCCGATGGCATGCCCTGTCGGGAACACGGTTGTCACTTCTCCTTTCACAGGAGAGGTTAATCTTCCGGATTCGGGCTCAATGGCAACTCCCATACCCATCGCTCCGGACGAAAAAGCTTCGTCAGTTACCGTGCTGAGCGGACGCACCAGACCAGTCAGAGGGCTTACGATCACTTCTTTTTCGATAACAGTTCCTGTAGTCGGATTAGCATCAGGTGCAGGAGCTGGAGCAGCCTCTGCAAGGGCCGGCTCTGTGAAGCCCAGAATGTAGACCAGTACCGCGGCAAGCACGAAAGAGGCAATGATCCCGATGACAATGGCTCCGAATCCAGGACCGATATAGGTTGGTAGAGCCAGAACGCTCGGCAGTGCAAAAGCGAGGGCTTTGCTGCCGCCGGTTCCGATAATAGCACCGCCTACGGCGCCTCCGATGCAAGCGTAAATAAATGGTTTTTTCAGCTTTAAAGAAACGCCATAAATGACAGGTTCCGTAATACCGAAAATAGCGGGAACGGTGACAGAGCCGGCCAACGCCTTGAGGTCGGAATTCTTGGCCTTCAGAAAGACACCAAATGCGGCTCCTGCCTGGGAAAGAACGGCCGCGCTCAGCATAGGCAACATGGTATCATAACCAAGCGTATTCAGATTGTTGAGCATAATGGGTACGAAGCCCCAATGAACACCGAAGATAACGAATACTTGCCAGAATGCCCCGGCAATGGCGCCGGCAAGCAGCGGACTCAGATCATAAATGAACGAGAAACCGGACGCTAAACCTTGGCTGATGATATTTCCTACTGGACCAAAGGCGAGAAAGGTCAGCGGAACAACAATCAGAAGCGAAAGCATAGGGACCAGAATGTTTCTTACGGATTCATGAATGATTTTCTTGAATCCTTTTTCCACATAAGACTGAACCCAAACCGCTAAAATGATTGGAATGACACTGGATGAATAATTGATCAACACGATCGGAATCCCTAAAAAGTGAAGGCTTTCGGTTCCGCCGACAGCGGCAATAACCGTGGGATAGACCAAGGCGCCAGCAATTGCAACGGATACAAATGCATTGGACTGAAATTTACGGGCAGAGGTAATGGCAAGGAAGATGGGGAGAAAGTAAAATACGCTGTCCGCAGCCGCGTTCAAAATCATATAAGTGCCACCGGTGGTGCTCAGCCAGTGTAATGAAGTGAACAGAGCCAGCAGCCCTTTCAATATACCCGCTCCAGCCAGGGCGCCCAACATGGGAGAGAAGATGCTTGAAATGATATCGACCGCTTTGCCAATCAAATTGGCGCTATTGTCAGCAGACTCCGCTTTGCCCGCGTTATTCTCGTCATCCTTCAAATTCGTCTCCGCGATAATCCGGTCATAAACTTGTCCCACCGAATTGCCGATAACCACTTGAAACTGGCCACCGCTTTCCACAACGGTAATCACTCCAGGCGTCTTCTCAAGAGTCTCCTTATCCGCCTTGCTGCGATCTTTCAGCTTGAATCTCAAGCGGGTTGCACAGTGAAATACAGAATTCACATTCTGTTCTCCGCCAACTAGAGTAATAATCTGCTTGGATAGCTCGTTATTCGCCATTTCATGAACACTCCTTTGTTAAATCGGTTTAACATCTCCAATATGGCGCCGGCTTTGCCTGAATTAGGATGTATAAAAAAGAAAAAACCTAAACTCACGGTAAAATACAGCGCAGTCATCGCCAATTTTACCCTCAGTTTAGGTTTTGCCTGCATGACCAGTAACACCCTAAAGCCGAAGTAGATATGAACCTTCTATTCGATATAGATGAAATTTCAGCCAGGTGGAGCTTACTCTAGCCCGGCCCTTTCGGTAACTCGATGAATGTGAATCGCCAGGTAAACTTGTTCATCCTTGCTTAAACTCTGATGTTGGGTCTTCTCTAGATAATCATTGATTTTAAGAACACAGCTGAACGCATCGGTATAGGTAGCCTTCACTTGATTGAACAGGAACTCCTCTCCACTGTTCTTGGCTTCTCCCCTTAACATACGCATGGCGAAGTACTGTAAATGAGTCAAAAACCTTGAATAGTTCAACGAATTCTCATCCAGCACGATGCGGAAATGATAGGATACGATATTGAGAATATCCTGCACAATTTGGGTCATTTTCATCGTAATCTTCATATCGTTGCCATCCACCCGGGCATTTACAAAATGAAGGGCGATAAATCCAGCCTCGTCCTCACCGAGCGAGATCCCGGTCGATTGCCGGATCATTTTCAGGGCTTCCAGACCAATCGTAAATTCCTTTTGATAAAAACGTTTGATTTCAAACAGCATCGCATTTTTCATTTCAATGCCTTTTTCATAACGCTGAAGGGCGAAATGGATATGATCGGTCAGCGTAAGGTAAATATTATCGCTGAGAACCTTGCCAAGGACAGCGTTGGCATGAGTAACGATTTCATTAGCCAGCTCCAGATGGGCAACTGGAATATCGCTAAGCATATCCGTCAGCCTTTCCGTAAATTCGTTGGTGCTGAGCACAAATATTTTATCGACTTTGTGTTCATCCACGGAATCGCCAGCCGCTTTATTGAATGCTAAGCCCCGGCCCATAACAATGACCTCTTTACCTTTATGGTTCTTGGTCAACAAGACATTGTTGTTGAGAATTTTCTCAATTATCATAACGTTCCCCCCTTCAAGCCATTGGAACAAAAAAATGCCTAAGCTAATTACAATATCATTTACCATGATACTCTAATTAACTCAGGCATTGCCCGCATGACCGGTCACAATCCTTTTTTGTAGAATAAATATAGCATCAAATTAAAGCGATTACAAGATATATCTTGATGAAAAATAATCATCCCGGACAGCCCTTCCTATTATAGAAGGAAGCCGCCGGGAATACATCTACAGAAACCGGAACTGCGCTTCAATCAAACCGTTGTATATGCCTCCCCGCTCCGTCAGATCGTTATGGGTGCCGGTTTCCTTTATTTCCCCATGATCGAGAACGATGATATTATCCGCATGGCGGATTGTGGACAAGCGGTGCGCCACGATAAAGGAGGTGCGTCCCTGGAGCAGCACCTTCAGCGCTTCCTGGATCTTCAGCTCCGTCTCGGTATCGATGCTCGCTGTCGCTTCATCCAGAATCAGAATGCGCGGATCGGCAAGCAGCGCCCTCGCAAAAGATAACAGCTGGCGCTGGCCCATGGACAGCGCGCTGCCCCGCTCCTCTACCTCGGTATCGTAACCGGACTTCAGCTTCATGATAAACTCATGAGCGCCAACGGCTTTGGCCGCTTCCTCCACCTCCCGGTCGGTGGCTTCCAGCCGCCCGAAACGGATATTGTCCCGAATCGTGCCCGAGAAGATGAACGTATCCTGGAGCACGATTCCGATCTGGCTGCGCAGACTCACCAGCGTAACGTCCCGGATATCCAGGTCGTCGATGGTAATGCGGCCTCCCGAGATATCGTAGAACCGGCTAATCAGGTTGATAATGGTGCTCTTGCCTGAACCGGTATGTCCGACGAGGGCAATCGACTGGCCTGCATGAACGTCCAGATTGATTCCCTTAAGGGCCGCACGGCCCGGCTCATATTCGAAGCTGACATTCTCAAAACGGATATCCCCGCGGATCGTAGGAATTGGCTTGGCACTAGGGCTGTCTTTCACCAGAGGCTCTTCGTCCAGATATTCGAAGATACGCTCGGAGGAAGCCATAGCCACCAGCAACTGGTTGTATGTCTGACCCAGCCGGTTGATCGGGTCCCAGAAGTTGCTGACATAGGTGCTGAAGGCAACCAATATGCCAACCGTCAGGCTTCCGGTCTGTATGAGATAGGCCCCGAACCAGAACAGGATCAGCGTTCCAAGCCCTCCAGTAATCTCGATAATTGGCCCGAACCCCTGGTTGAGCGCCGATGCCTTGTCCCAGGACTTTTTGCTGTCTTTGTTCATCGCATCAAAGTAGAGCATATTCTCATGCTCCTGGGTATAGGCCTGGGTTACCCGTATCCCCTGAATAGACTCATTCAAATGGGAATTGATCCGTGAAGTCTTGATCCGGACCTGCTGCCAGGCCAGGCGAATGGTCTTTCTGAGCTTGGTGGACACAAGGAACATGATCGGCACCGTGATAATTACGGCGAGCCCCAGCTTCCAGTTAAGCAGCAGGAGGATAATGATGATTCCCACCAGTTGAACGCAGTCAATCACCGAGTTGACGACCCCGTTCGTGAAGAGATCCTGCAGTGAATTGATATCGTTCGTCACCCGCACGAGCACCGAGCCGGCCGGCCGCTTGTCGAAGAAGTTAAAGCTCAGCTTCTGGATATGCTTGAACAAATCCGCCCGCAGATCGTAAATAACCCGCTGCCCCATCAGGTTGGTGTACTTGATCCGGAATACGCCGGCAATCCATTGGATGAGAAACAGAAGAATGACACCCGCCGTAATTCCGTACAGCATGGTAAGGCTCGGGCTGCCCGTCTTGGGCGCGATTGCCTTATCGATCGCAAGGCTGGTCAGGAACGGAACTGTCAGCTTCGTTATGGTTCCCAGCACCATCATCAACAAAACGATCGGCACAATCTGTCTCACATACGGTCTCATGTAGCCGAACAACCGGCTGAACTGCTTCCAGTCGAACGCCTTGTCGATGACATCGTCATCTTTATAGACAAATCTTTCGCCCAGTTCAGGATCTTTGGGTTCAGAGCGTTTATCATTCTTGCTCTGTACCATTAAATCGCTCATGCTAATTCTCACCCCCGGCCTGTCGCTTGAGATAGTCGGCGTATTGAATCCGGTATACGTCGCGGTAAGGACCGGGAACCGAGATCAATTCGTCATGTGTACCGCGCTGCACCACTCTTCCCTCATCCATGACGAGAATGAGATCCGCATGCCGCAGCGAGGAAATCCGGTGAGCGATAATCAGCGTCGTCCGGTCCCGCATGACTTCCTGGAAGCCAGCCTGAATTTCATGCTCCGTCTCCATATCAACCGCGCTCGTAGCATCGTCCAGCACGAGAATCCGCGGGTTCGTCAGCAGCGCTCTGGCAATCGCGACCCGCTGCTTCTGACCGCCTGACAGACCGAGGCCGCGCTCTCCGACAATGGTATCGTAGCCTTCCGGCATTTCCATGATGAAATCATGCGCTTTGGCCAGCTTGGCCGCGCGGATGATCTCCTCCATGGAGACATCCTTCAGCCCGTACGAAATGTTGTTCCGGATGGAGGACGAGAACAGGAACGTCTCCTGGAATACAGCGGCGATCTGCCCGCGCAGCTCTCTGACGCCAAGATCTCTAATATCTGCGCCGTCCAGGCGGATGACCCCTTCATTCACGTCATAAGCCCGCATCAGCAGCTGAATAACCGTTGATTTCCCTGAGCCGGTTCCACCCAGAAATCCGATAACCGAGCCCGCCTTGGCTTCAAAGTTCAAATCGGTGACAGCCGGGAGCTTGTTTCCGTACGCAAAGGTAACATGATCAAACACAATATGCCCTTTCACACCTTCGGTCGGCAGCTCCACCGTCTCCGGCTTATCCCGCACATCGATCGGATGATTGAGAACCTCAAGCACCCGCTCTCCGGAAGCCTTCGACTGGGTGTAGTTGTTAATATGGAAGCCGAGCCCCCAGACCGGACCGATAATGTACCAGATGAGACTAAAAAAGGCGACAAGCTCGCCCAGCGACATCGATTCCTTAATAACCAGCGTTCCGCCTACACCGAGCAGGATGGCGATACAGGCGCATGCCAGGAACTCCATAATCGGAAAGTACCGGCTCCACAGGCCTGCGGCCTCAAGCTGGTTATCCTTATAGCGGTCGTTGCGTCCCGAGAACTTCTTCACCTCATACGGCTCCCGGGCAAAGGATTTGACCGTCCGCACACCCGTAACATTCTCCTGTACGACGGTCGTCAACGCGCCGAGCGCAAGACGCATCTCCTGAAACGCGGGATGAATCCGGGACTCGAATTTAAAAGCCACCGCTGCCAGCAGCGGCATTGTAATCAGCGTAATAAGCGTTAACTGCCAGTTCAGAGAGAACATGACGATGGAGCCGAACAACACCATGAAGAATACGTTCAGCAGCTGGGCGAATCCGAAGCCGATGAACAAGCGGATCGCTTCCAGATCTCCGGTCAGCCGGGACATCAGATCCCCTGTCTTTGCGGTATCATAATAGTGAAATGACAGATATTGCAGCTTCTCATAGCAGGCGTTGCGCAGACGGTAAGCCAGAAAATTTCCGAGCCTCCCTCCGAAAAATCCGTGCCCGAACTGCAGACAAGCCTTGATGAACACGACCCCCAGAACAGTCAGCGCCAAAGTAGGAACCTGATCGAATTTCATAGGAACAATCACCTCATCGATCAGCTTCCTGAGCAGATTAGGTGTAATCAATCCCACTCCTGTCGCAGCTGCCAAGCATACAATCGATAAATACAAAAAGTGCAGCCTCTCCCGGTAAAAGCCCCGCAGTTGCCTAAGAACCTCCATGTCTCTCCTCCTTTGTTTCACATTTCCTTGAAATTTAGCGCTTTCTTTTCATGGTGACTTTAAGCAGTTTAACATCGCTCTATGTATGGAGCAAAGCCCAAAAACATTCAAAAATCACATGATTCAAGGAATTACCGTTCTAAGGATTTCCTGGGTCCCGTCACATTCATGGATTCCTTCTATTTCCTCCGGATTACTGGATAATCCTTAACCTGCACAAAGGCGGATCACCACGTCTGTCCAAAATGCAAGAAGCAGGCTGTCCGCTTTCCTCAAACGGGAAGCTGCCTGCTTCTCTCAATCTCCGTTATGATTCTTTTGTTTATCAAATTGATTACATTGAGGGACTATGGTTCTCAACCGCAATCTGCCAAATCACACCATACTGATCCTTGAGCTGGCCGAACAGGTCTCCCCAGAACTGTACCTTAAGACTTTCGATCACCTCTCCACCGACTGAAAGACGGTCAAACGCAGCATAAGCCTCTTCCTCGGTCTCGAAAGACAGATAGAAGAAAGCGCCGTTACCCTGCTGAATCGGCTCTGTCGTCGAGTCACAGGCATAGAAGAGCACGCCGCCCGCCGTAAAGGTCATATGCATGATTTTGTTCTTGTCCTTCTCCGGCATATCGCTCCAGGGACCGGCTTCATAGGTCACCATATTCAGTATTTCTCCACCCAACGCTTCGGTGTAAAATGCCGCCTGACTTCTAGCATCCTCACAATTCAGATAGATAACCAGCTTCGCCAATGCGCTCAGCATCCTTTCACAGTGGATTAATAGAATTTCCTTTTCCAGTATATACTAGAACAAATGTTCGTGTAAAGCGTAAATGTTAGAACCGGAGAAAAATCTATTTTTCCGCATAAAAAACAGCCCGCTTGAATGTGATTCATAGCGGGCTGCCACAATACAACTAAAATGATTGCCTTCGATATCCGTAATTTTGAAGTCGGCAATACAGATATCCTGCCAGAAATCGAGAGTCATCTGCTCCGCGCC
>RCUS01000939.1_pt1 | contig 16691 bp, 18 predicted proteins | sample 2166221 | NCBI WGS metagenome assembly RCUS01 (sample SAMN09932758, study PRJNA488358) | compost metagenome | isolation source: compost soil in cyclohexanecarboxylic | place: Germany: Experimental Botanical Garden | reverse complement strand
GGATTGACCATGTTGCGTGTCGTCGTGCCGGCAAACAAGGAGCCAGTCTCACTGGAGATGGCGAAGAAGCATCTTCGCGTGGACACCAGTGCGGATGACAGCTTGATTGAGCTGTTGATTACGGCTGGCAGGGAAGTGGTGGAGCAGCAGACGGGCTATGCACTCGTAGAAGCAACATACGAATGGTCGCCAACCGGGCCTAGTTGTGAACGACCGCCCATAGAGCCCAGCACGATCACAAGTGGAGAGGGTGTATTCCCCATTAGATTTGTGACCACACCAGGTGAAACGCCGGCGGCGCTGCGAGCCGCGATCCTGCTGTTGGTGGGCGATACCTACGCGATTCGTGAAGCCGGAATTACCGGAACCATCCATGTGGAGAACCCGGCGGTGGATCGGCTCACGTTTCCATACCGGCGCTTTCTCCCGTGACGAAATGCGCAGGCTGCGCCCAACGCGGCGAGTGGTTCAAAAAGTGGATTGGAATTGCACATGACAGAGCAGCAAGCGCTGTGCGCCGCATTGCGCGGCCAGACCGAGGCCATCGATCGCCTGGTGGTGGCGATGGAAAGACAGGCAATGGCGGACGTAGCGAAGGCTGAAGTCATCGACCGTTTGCTCGACTACCTGTGCGAGAGCGAAGGCATCGATGACGCTGCGCCGCCGACCCACTATCTCAGCGGCGCGCCGCGATGATGGCCGCAGGCCGGCTCCGGCATCGTGTCCGGCTGCAGCAGCAAGTGATTGGGCAGCACGCCGGTACCGGCGCCCAGATTGTTGGCTGGGAAGACTTGGCCGAGGTGTGGGCGGAGGTCGTGCCGCTGTCGGTGCGCGAGTTCGTCGCCGGCCAAGCGGTGAGCAGTGAGGTCACCACGCGTATCACGATTCGATTTCGGGATGACGTGACTGCCAAGTGTCGCGCGCTGTATCGGGGGCGTGTCTACAACATCCACGGGGTGCTGGCCGATCCGCGCAGCGGGCTGGAGTACCTGACGCTGCCGTGCAGCGAAGGGATCAACGATGGCTGATTACATTCGCTTCGACGTCAGCGGTCTGGACGGGGTCAAGGCCAAGATGGCGCAGCTCAAGCACGAGGCCAGCTACAAGGGCGGGCGCGCGGCCCTGCGTAAGGCCACCATCGTGCTGCGCGAGCAGGCCCGTGCCAATGCTCGCCGGCTGGACGATCACGAATCGACTGAGGCCATTTGGAAGAATGTCGAATTGCGTTGGAACGGACGTGCATTCAAGCGCAACGGTCAGTTGGCCTTTCGCCTGGGCGTGTTGGGCGGGGCGCGTTATTCGCGCTACCAGAAGGACGGCAAGAGCACTGCTCAGCGTGCTTCCAGCAACCCCGGCGGCGACACCTGGTATTGGCGCATGCTGGAGTTCGGCACCGCCAAGATGGCGGCGCGTCCCTTCCTTCGGCCGGTGGCTGACCAGGCCGGCCAGAAGGCCATCGACACCTTTGCCCGGGAATTCAACGCGGCGCTGGATCGGGCATTGCGAAAGCAGGCAAAGAAATGATTCCACCCATCGCTCAGATCTGCTTGGACGATGCTGGCGTGCGCGCTGTCTTTGGCACCGCGCCGATGCGGGTGTATGCGTTTGGCACCGTGGAGAAACTACCGGCGCCGCCGTATTCCTTGTGGCAGACCATCGGCGGGCAGCCGGGGTGGTTCCTTGCTCAACGGCCGGACACGGATGGCTTCACCACGCAGCACGACGTCTACGCGGCCGATCCCGATTCGCTCGTCGCCGCGGTCAAGGCGTTGCGTGATGCGTTTGAGCCCCACGGCTACATCAGCCGATGGGGGCATCAGATCAAAGACCCGGATACCAAGCTGTTCCGCTATTCCTTCGACGTGGATTGGTTGATTCCGCGATAGCAGCCAGCACGCCGTTCACACACAAAGCCCCGCATTGCGGGGCTTTTTCATTTCCAGCAGGAGAAGTAAATGAGCGCTTTGACGCAAGGCACCCAGCTTTACGGGCTGATCGACGGACAGGTTCGTGAGATTGAGTGCATCACCGCCTTCAATCCGGGCGCCAATCCAGCCGACCAGATCGAAGATACTTGTCTGTCCGAGACAAACACGCGCACCTACAAGAAGGGATTGCGCACCCCGGGGCAAGCATCGGTCAGCGTCGACGCTGACCCCGAGAACGACAGCCACTACCTGATGTGGCAGTTGGCCGAAGAGCGCTCGGACGAGCGCATTCAATGGGCCATTGGTTGGTCTGATGGCGTCAACATCGCGCCGACGTTGGAGCTGATCAGCTCGATCTCTGCGATCAATGTCACTAACGGCGGCTCCGGTTACACGGCTGCACCCTCGGTGACCATCAACGGTGGCGGCACGGGTGCGACCGCAATGGCGATTGTGTCCGGCGGCGAAGTCACGGCGGTGGTCATCACCGATCCGGGCAGCGGCTACACCGGTGCAGCGACGGTTGCCTTCAGCGGTGGTGCGGGCACCGGCGCAGCGGCGACGGTGGTGAAGTCCTTGGAGGCTGAGATGGGGCTGCCGACCGGACGCACTTGGTACACCTTCCAAGCCTACGTCAGCGACTTTCCATTCGACTTCCAAGCAAACGCCAAGGTCACCACTGCAGCGACCATGCAGCGTAGCGGTGCCGGTGTATGGATTCGGAAGGCCGCGCCATGAAGTCGATTGAACTCTCCATCGCGGGCTTGGCGCAGGCCGGCGCCTTCACCGGCCGGCCGGTCGAGAAGACCATCAACTGGAGGCAGGGCGCCGAGGATCTAAGCGCGACGGTCTTCGTGCGCCCGCTCGGCTATCAAGCGGCCGTATCCGAAGTGATGGCCCATGGCGGAAAGCACGATCATGTGGCTGGCCGTATCGCTGCCAGCATCTGCGACGAGGCAGGCAAGGCCATCTTCACCGTGGCGGACATCACCGGCCAGGCTCACGCGGATCGTGGTGCGCTGGACGGTGCGTTGACGGTCGCGCTGCTGGTGGCAATCAACGAGGTCAACAACCTGGGAAAAACTACGAGCTGACCTCGGAGGACGAGTTCTGGTGTGAGCTGGTGCTCAACGGCATCGGCGGTCGGACCATTGCAGAGGCGCAAGAACGCCTCTGCGCTCGTGAGACTCAGCTGTGGTCCTCCTACCGCGCACGGCATGGCGGCTTCAACTTCATGCAGCGTGCCGACTACAACGCCGGCCTGCTCGCCAGCCTGTACGCCAACGCCCACCGCGCGAAGGGCGCGCCGGCCTACCAGATATCGGACTTCACGCGCTTCATTGACCAACAGCCCATCAGCCTGGAACAGGCGATGGCCAACTGGGGATAGCTGTAAATGTCACGACGTTCGCTTGGCACATTGACTATCGATGTGCTCGCCGAGGTGGGCGGCTTTGCCTCGGGTTTGGACAAGTCCGAACGCCGCACTGAGAAGTGGCGGAAGAAGGTAGAGAAGGAGGCGAAGCTTGCAGGTGTTGCGCTGGGTTCCGCCTTGGCCGTTGGCATTGCGCTGGTCATCAAGAACAGCGTGGCAGCGGAACAGGAGATCGCGCAGCTCGACGCCATCATCAAGTCCACCGGCGGCGCGGCTGGCTACACGCGGCAGCAGCTGCTGGATATGGCTGATGCGCTCTCTGCCAAGTCCACCTTCAGCGGCGGCGAGATCGTGGAAGCCCAGACCCGACTTCTGTCGTACTCGGGTGTCCTGGGTGAAAACATCCCGCGCGCCATGCAGGCGATCATCGACCAGTCCGCGCGCCTGGGAATCAGCGTCAGCCAGTCGGCCGAGACCATTGGCCGTGCGTTGGAATCTCCGGCGAAGGCGGCGGCCGCCCTGGCACAGTCCGGTTTCGGCGCTGCATTCACAAAGGAAGTACGGGGCACCATCGATGCGCTGGTGAAGGCCGGCCGCGAGGGCGAAGCCCAGGTCATGATTCTGGAGATCCTTGAGGAGTCCTATGCCGGTGCCGCGCAGGCTGCGCGGGACACATTCGCCGGTGCATTGAAGGCGTTGGGCAACACCCTTGATGACTTGACGACGGGCAAGGATGGCAGCCTGCAAGGCACTACAGGTGCCGTCAACGACTTGATTGAGGCCCTCAATGATCCAGGCATGCGAGAGGGCATATCGGTCATGGTTGAGGGATTGTTGAGCATCACGGCCACGGCGGCCGAATCGATAGCGATGATCGGCGGGTTATGGAACATCCTTGCGCAAGCTCGTCTATCGGTCGATCAGAAATCATACCAAGGTCTGCTTCAGGAACAGATGCGTCTCCAAGAGAGCATCACGAAGGACGAGGCCGGTGAGATACCGTCGTTCGGTTTGTCGAAGGAAGACAACGCCAAGCTGCTGCAGGACAAGCGAGACCGCCTGAAAGAGGTGGAGAAAGCGCTTGAGTACCAGCGTTTGATGGAGCGCGCGGCGAGCGTCACGATCATCGAAGACGGTCAGGCCCTACCGAGTTCTGCGTTCAAGGATGGGAATCGGCCACGTCCTTCAGGTGTCAGCGACAAAGAGGAGGCGGCCACAAAGAAGCGCCTGGCATTGCAGGAGCGCCTGCGCAGTGCCTATGAGTCCACCTCCCTGCAGTACCAGCGGGATATCGCGCTGTTCGATACCAGCTCGGACAAGTCGGAGAAGGCGACCACGCTGCAACGGCTGAACTTTGAACTGGCCGAGGGCGCGCTCAAGGGACTCAATGCCCAGGAGCAGATCAGGCTCCGGACGCTTGCCATCGAGCTAGACCGCCTGGCCGACGTGCGTGAGGCCAATGACAAGAATGCCAAGGCGTTGGCTGACTTCCATGCGCTGCAGAAGGAATTGAACAAAGCCGACTCGCACGGGTTGGAGCTGGCGCGTGAACGCTTGAGGATCATCCAAGCGGGCAAGGCGGCCGGCGCCAGCGACGATGACTATCTGGCTGCCGCCGGTCAGGCCATCGATGCGATGAGCGGTCCTGCCGATTACGCCGGCCCGGATGCCTTGTTCGGTGGTGGCAGCGGGGAACTACGAAAGATCGACCGAGCGGTCGAGGAGGAAAGCAAGCGCTACGCCGCGCAGCTCACCGCGCTGGAGGAGTACCGCCAGGCGCGCGCTGATCTGGAAGCGGACTGGGACGAAAAGGAAGCCAAGATTCGTGCGGACCACGAAGGCCGCGTGGCCGCCATGGATGCTGACCGCAACCAGGTTCGGCTGACAATGGCCCAGGAAGGCATGGGGCATCTGACCGACATCATGCGGGCCTCCTTCGGTGAGCAGTCGGATATGTACCGCGCCGCGTTTGCAGTTGAAAAGGCCTTTGCCATCGCATCGGCAATCATCAGCATTCAGGGCGGTATCGCCGATGCGGCCAAGAACCCTTGGCCTTTGAATCTGGCGGCGATGGCATCCGTAGCCGCCGCCACGGCCGGCATCGTGTCCAACATCCAGGCGGTGGGCATGGCCCACGACGGTATCGACGCGGTACCGGAGACAGGCACTTGGTTGCTGCAGAAGGGTGAGCGCGTCACGACGGCGGCGACCAGCGCGAAGCTGGACGCGACGTTGGAGCGCGTTGGTCGCGATACCGACGGGAGCGACAAGCAAAGGCCGTACTCGCCCACGATCCAGATCAACGGCAATCCCGATGATCGGACCATCGCCCTGGTGGAAGCGGCCGTCGCCCGAGGGGGGCAGCAGTTCTACGACCGCGTTGCCACGGACCTGGCAACGGGTACCGGGAAAGTATCCCGGGGCCAACGCGCTGGATTCAACGTCAACAGGAGGCTGCGCTGATGGCCGCATTGGTTTATCCCGAGTGGCTGCCTGAGGCGCTGCAGGAGGGCTACGGCTTCCAACCGGTGTCCCCCGTGGTGCGCTCCACGTTCGTCAGTGGGCGGGCCATGCAGCGCCGGGCATACACCGACACGCCGACACAGGTCGCGGTTCGATGGCAACTGCGGGACCAGGTAGGCGCACTGTTTGAGAAGTGGTTTCAAGAGGATCTGCATGACGGCTCTGCGTGGTTCCTGTGCAGGCTCCGGACGCCGCTGGGTATGGACTATCACAAGGCCCGCTTCGTCGACATCTACGAAGGGCCGACGCTGGTCAGTGGCAACTTCTGGTTGTTCACCGCGACGCTGGAGGTCCTCCGCCGACCGCTTCTGCCGGACGGATCGACGGCGATGCCGGAGGTGATCTTGAATCCCGATATTTTTGATCAAGCAATGAATCGGGAGTGGCCCGAAGCATGACGATCTTGAGCAGGCTCTATGCTTCCAGCGGCTCGGAGATCATCCACGAGACGATGCAGATCGATATCGGCGAGCTGCGGCACTACTTGGTCAAAGGCTGGGAGGACGTGACGGCAAGCACCGAGGGTGGGCAGGGGGTCATCTATCTGGCATGCGGCATGGATGTCGCACTGCCGGCCCGCAATGCCGACGGCACGCAGGATCTGAAGTTCGCACTGTCCAACATCAGTGGCGAGGCGAGCGCGGCCATTCGGCAGGCGCTGGCGCAGCGGCTGCCGATCCTGCTGACCTACCGCAAGTACGTTTCCACCGATCTGGCGGCGCCGGCCGAGCGCCCTTACACGTTGACCGTTAAAGCGGGCCAGTGGTCCGCGACCGAAGTGCAGATCACTGCCGGCTACATGAACATTCTCGACACGGCCTGGCCGCGTCATCGCTACACCCTGAGCAAGCATCCGGGACTTCGTTACTTCTGATGAACACTCTGAACTTGGACAAGTACCTGGACGTGGTCTGGGTCGCTGGCGGGCGCGTGTGGCCCGAGCTGGACTGTTACGGCGTGGTGCTGGAAGTCCGCCGGGACCTGGGCTGCGAACCGTGGCCGGAATATCCCGACGCACGCCACGGCGACGTGCCCTCGCTCGCCACAACAGTCATGCGGGAACGCCGTGGCAGCGATCTGGTCGATGGCGCGGTGGCGTTCTGCTACGAAGGGAGCCTGGTGACGCATGTGGCCGTGCTGGTCACCGTGGATGGTCGCCTGTGCGCGCTGGAGTGCACGGATCAGCACAACGTGACGTTGTTGCCGCTGGCGCGCTTTGAACGGCGCTATGCACGCGTTGAGTACTACGCATGATCCGGGTGTATCCGTCGCGCTTGCCCGGCGAGCCGCTGGAGACACATTCGCACGGCGCGACCACCGTGGCGGAGTGGCTGCAGGCAAATGTGGCCGGCTATGCCAGCGCCGGCGTGCAGCCCATCGAGGTGGATGTCGATGGGATCGCTGTACCCATAAACATGTGGGCACAGATGCATATCGAAGCCGACAGCGACGTGCGGATCTACCCGTCGCCGAGAGGCTATGAGATAGCCGCGTGGGCGGTGGTGGCAATTGCTGCTGCGTTCGCCGCCTACGCGTACTTCTCCATGCGAGGTATGGAGACGAACAACCGGCAGGGAACTGGAATCAGTCTGAATCCGGCCCGGGCCAATACGGCCAAGCTGGGAAGCCCGATCCGCGAGATCCTCGGCCGCTGCCGGGTGTATCCGGACTATCTGGTGCAGCCGGTGTCGCGCTTTGTGGACGGCTCCCGGTACCAGAGCAGCATGTTCATGTGCGTGGGGCGCGGCGAGCACATCCTGCCGCTGGGCGGCATGCGCATCGGCGCCACGCCGATGGGTTCGTTTGGCGATGACGTGAGCGTGGCGGTGTACCCGCCAGGCGCGAACGTCGCCGGAGATCCTCGCTCGGAGAATTGGTTCAACTCCAGTGAAGTGGGCGGCACCACGTCGGGCACGTCTGGTCTGGACTTGAGCGAGACCGCAGATGTGGAAACCTCGATCAGTGCCGACTCGATCACCGTCGCAGGCAACGTCGTCAGCCTAAATAACGCCACGGTCACGGACGACGACGGGGACGAGCGCCCGGCGACTTCGGTGCCGCCGGACTGGCGCGAGGGCAGCGTGCTGACGATCCGTGCCGCCGCGGTGTTTGCGGTGTCCGATGGCGGGCTCTATTCGCTGATCGCCGGCCCGGCCATCGATGAGCTGACGCCATTCGTGGGTATGCCGGTGCTGCTGACCTACAACGAGGCCGACTACAGCCTGTTCGTGGCCAGCCACAGTGCGGGGGTGCCGGCAGTACCAGGCATCGGCGGCAGCCCTGCGTCGGTGAGCGGATCTGCGCCAGTCGGAACGTTCGACTTCAGCAGCACGCCTGCCGTGTTCGGGCTGGGCTGGCAGGACAGCAGCTACCCGGTGACGCTCAATGCCAACTACATCACCGCCAGCGTGCTGTCGGCAGCCATCAATGACCAGCTGCTGGGAAGCAATCTTGCGGCGACGTTGGCCGGCGGCGTGCTGTCCATCGGCGAGGTGGGAAGCCCCTATGCCGGCGGCGCGATCTCGCATGTGGATCTGCCGGAGGCATTGTTCGGTGCAGCGCCGGTGGCAACGGCCGGAACCGCGACAGTGGGTGGCACGTCCGCGCAGCAGCCCAGCGTGACCCTGGCCTATGACAGCGCCATCGGTACCGCCTTCGGCGGCTTGCCGATTGGTGCGGTGAGCATGGCGCTGGCGCGTGGCCAGAGCGAATACCGCATCAGCGCAATCTCAGGCCTGACCGTTGTCGTCCAGCGGATGACCGAGACCGGCGTGCCCGACACAGGCTGGCCGGGTTGGGTGCAACGCACCGCGATGGAGTACTCGATGACGGGTCTGCAGGAGAACGAACGCTGGCTTGGGCCGTTCCTGGTATGCCCGGACGGCGAGACCACCACTGCCTTTGAATACGACTTCAATTTCAGCAGCGGACTGATCCGCTACACCAGCAAAGGCAAGCGCCGCCGGCAGGCAGTGACCGTCCGTGTGGGGTGGCGGGTGGCTGGCTCCGGCAGTCCATGGACGGTTCGTTCGCACACCTACAACGAGATGACGGAGGACGGACGCGGCTACAGCGAGCGCGTGAATGTGGCAGTGCCGGCGCAGATTGAAGTGCGCGTGCGCAGGGTTACTGCACGGGGTGGCAGCTCGTCTCGGGACGCGGTGTACTGGCAGGGTCTGCGCGCGCGCCTGACGCAGCGGGCGACGGCCTACGAAGGGCTGACCACCATCGGCCTCACCGTCACCACTGGCACCAAGCTGGCGGCGCAGTCGGACCGCCGCTTCAACGTGCTGGCCACCCGTCAGTACGCCGGTGGCACACCTCGCACCATCAGCGGGGCGCTCTACCACGTGCTGGAGTCGGTGGGCTTTGCGGCCGACGAAGTGGATCGAGCATCCATCGATCACCTGGAGGCGACGTACTGGACGCCGCGTGGTGAGTTTCTGGACTACTCGGCCGAGCGCGACAACACCAGCGTGTTGGACGTTCTCAACCTCTGCACGCAGGCCGGCATGAGCTACTTCCTGCTGTCGGAAGGGATGGTCTCTGCCGGCCGCGAGGGCATCAAATCATGGACGGGGGCGATCACGCCGCAGCGCATGGTCACCCCCCTGATCACCGCGTTCATGGCGCACAGCGACGATGACTACGACGGCGTGGATGTGACGTATACCGATGAGGTGACCTGGGCGGCAGAGACCGTTGAGTGCCGTCTGCCCGGTGCCGACACCGCGCGCAAGGTTGAGGCATTCAATCTCGAAGGTGTTGGTGCCCGGCAGCGGGCCTACCGCATGGGCATGCGGCGATTGATGAAACACCAGGGCCAGCGCCTCACGCATACCTGCAGTACCGAGTTGATGGCGCTGGCCTATCAGTACGGGGATCGCGTGAAGCTGACCGATGACATTCCGGGCACCAGCACCACCAGCTGCGTCATCGACGATGCTTGGCTTGATGGCGATTCAGTCGTGATCATGGTGGGCGAATGGCTCGATTGGAACCTGCCGGCGCCGCGCTGCCTGATCCGATTCCAAGACGGCACGGCGTCCGGCGTGCTGGTGCCCACCCGCATTGACGACCACAGCCTCCGTATCCCTGCAGCCGATCTGCCGGCAGAGCAGGCATTCGGCACCTGGGTCATGGGCGATCCGAACATCGAGCCACCCGAGCTGATCTTCTGCGACAGCCTGCGCGTCGGCTACGACGCATTGATCAGCGAGATCGCCCCGGGGCAGGGCGGCTCTGTTGATGTCACTGCCCTGCAGTACGACCCCGCCTTCTATCAATACGACGACGCTTCCGCGCCGTAAATCACTGCGAGACATATTGCGATGAGCAAGTTCAACACCGGCAATGCGGTGCCTTCGGCGAACGTCAAGGATCTGTATGACAACGCGGAGAACCTGGACGATGCGATCAATGGCGCGGCGCCAAGTTGGCTGGACCGGAAAGGCCAGGTTCGCAAGAGCTGGACCGGTCTGGAAAACGACTTCCGGAAGTTCCTGGCGGACGGGAGCACGCTGGAGTTTCCGACGTGGGAGGCAGCCAGCGCTGCGGCGGCCGGCGGGCAGATCCCGCTCAATCGCCAAGTTGCAGTCATAGGCGACCCGGGAACGCATCTGGATTCCGTAACTGGCTTGATGGTGCCGAACAGCGGTCGCTTCGTGATGGAGGCATTGGGGTTGGGCTGGCGGTCCCGGGACGTGCTCTCCCAGAAGCAGGACGCGCACGGATTGAGCGAGATCTTCGATTCTCCCAATTTGTATCGTGACAGCGGCTACAGGCACCTCCTGCGGGCAGAGCCCGGTGCTGGTTTCAAGCCGGTGGATGGAACCGGTACTTACACCAAAGGTGCTGGCGCGAGCCTGGTGTCTGCCGTGGCTGACGACGGCCGCGCGGCGGTCAGCTTTAAGGTCTCGTCGGCGACTGCTGCCTTTTGTCGCTGGAGCCACAGCCTGGTCGCCTTGGGTATCGAATCGGGAGCAACAGTCTCTGCGTCCCTGATTGTGGTTGGCGGCAGTGTCGTTGGGCACGTTCGCGTAATGTTTCAGCAATTCGACTCCGTGGGGCACGAGCTGGTGGCCGGCAGGCGTGTTGTCACCTATACCGCCGGTTCCATCGGTGGCGCCCATGCGGAGTTCCCGTCGGTGGCGCTGGAAACGGATGCGGCATCTGTCGGGATCTACGTTGACGGGAACAGCGTGGGGACCGAAATCCAGTTCACCGATCTCCTGTTCGCTCGGGGCATGGTTGCCAAGTACAGGCCACCCATCGATGGCTATGTGCTGAGTAAGGCGCAGACTCAGGAGATCGCCGAGGAGGCGATTGGATCGTCGCTCAAAGATGCATCCGAGAACCCAAACCTTCTTGCCGGGAGTGCGTTTGATTTCAGCGATCTGGTTCCGCTGGCATCTGGCGCGGCCGAGGTAGCGGAATTTCAGGCTCAGCTGTGCTGGAAGATCACCGACCCGGCGTCGGGCTCGCCAGAGGAGTCGGTGGGCATTGGGCGATTTCCAGTCAGTAAATTCCGTGGGAAGGTGAGTGCCGCAGTGCTGATCCTTGGAGTTGAGGAGGACTTGCCGGGCAGCGGTGCCCGCGTTCTCCTCCGTCAGTTCAACGGAAGCTCGGAGATCACTGCTGCACGCCAGACTGTCCAGCTCGGAAGCGGTGGCTCGGCCGTTGGCGAGACACTGGTGTCCTTCAACGGCGTCAGCATTGATCCGGTGGCAACCAGCGTCGAGCTGTACATCGCGGTGCAGGCTGGACCGGCTGGAGTTCGGTCCTTGTACTTTCGTGATGTGGTGGTGCGATCCGGGGAGTCTTCTGCCTGGGTTGCCCCTGCCGCAAGCGGAGCAATCCCGGTGGGCCCTCGTCGCGTGGCGCACGTCGGCCCCGCTGGTTCTGACAAGAGCTCCGGTACGTTGGCCGCGCCCTTTGCCACGCTGCAAGCAGCCATTGAGGCGCTGGGCGGCGACGGCACAATCTTCATGCTTGAGGGGGCTTATGGCCCTAACCAGGCGATTGTCCCGACGGCTGTGACTGGTGTCATCAACGTTGTGGGGCTGCGCCAATCACTGGCCGCCTTCGGCTACCAGTGGCCGGTGATTCGCCTCGCCAACAAGTTGGCCGGGATTACAAAAACGCCTGGACGCGCGAAGGTCTATCAGGCAAGCGCCAGTGGCTTGCCGTCGCTTGGTGCCTTTCAGTGGGCATACCAGGATGGTGTGGCCGATCCCCGCACTGCAATCGCGGCAGGCGATAGATCCCCAGAACACAGGGGGCGCTCGAACCGCTTGGATATCTGCTCGCGGCTTTTGAAGACAGCCGCAACAGAGTTGAACGACGCATTGGCCGAAATGGACGCGGCCGATATGCCGATGGCATTCGTGGATGGTGGAACGTTGTACTTCACCATCGTGGATGGAGGCGACGGAACAACTGCGGCGATATACCTGGATGCGCCAACGGGCTTGATCGCAAACGCCGCCCAGGGAAGCGCCGGTATGCTGAACCTGCGTGGGTTGGACGTGCGATACGGCGGCGTGAATCTGGCGCCGTTCCAGCGCTCCCGCGTCGACGAGTTGCGGGTGACGGGCGCGCGAACCAACGTGGTCAGTTACAACGTTCTCGACTTTGGAACCCTTGAAGTCAGCTGTGGTGGTTCACAGTCAGCTTTGAACGGTGACGGTTTGAACGGGCACACGGGTGCGGTAATCACTGCAGGCACGAATCTCTACTCGCACGACAACTGGGACGATGGATTTAGTGATCACGAAGGGTGCAGCACCCGCATGAGCGGTGGACTTGTCGAGTACAACGGGGGCGGTGGAATCACTCCGGCCTACGGAGCGGACACGGTTATCCAGAACTTCGTCAGCCGCCGCAATCAGCAGCGAGGTGGATTCAAGCGTGCTGCGTTCTACGTCACGGGTTCAGTGGCGAGCGGCGCCGGCGGCGGAGATGGAGGCGTCGATACCAACGCGCTGTTCATCGGCTGCACCGACATTGAGAGCCGCATAAGCTTCGCGAGTGACAGCACCGCAAGCACACCGAGCGCGCAAGGAACGTGCATTGGGTGTCGTTCAATCAGGCCCGAGGTCATGGGTTTTGCAGTGACGCGGGCAATTGACTGCAGTTATCTGGCCAGCGACACAAGCGAGTCACGGCATTCGGCGACGTTGGTTGAAGTGACCTCCGCCTTGGCCTGATGCCCTGGGTTGATATGCCGTTGTTCCAACGGAACCCCGCCCTCTATGGAATGAAGCGGCAGGGGGGGGGCGCAAGACGGATCGCGTTTCAATAGGGCGGACCATGGACGGCTGGTTTTAGTGGGATTTACGGACGCCACGTAGCCGGGCCTGTTGAATCACAGCTTCCCCTGCAGCTCGCCCTCTGGCTGCACGCCCAGGTGCACCAGCCAGGAGGCACCCGTTTTACGAGCACAAGATTGCTGCGTAGTTTCAGGTAGCCCAAGTTCCGGCGAGAAGCTGTTGCTGCACGTATGTCTTGTAAGCATCCGGAGTAGGGGCCTGCTTGAGCTGATGTCGCTGTTGATTGCAGTAGGCGCATGCGGCCGCAATGTTGGCCTGTTGGCTAGATCCCCCGTCGCACCGGGCCTGCAAGTGTTCGGCCGTGCACCTGCGCTGGCTCGCTTGGAATTTGGTCAAGCCATTGGCTGCAGCAAAGACGCGGAGATGGCTCTGCCACATTGGGCGCTGGCAGTAGATGCACAACCCCTGCTGGCGCTGAAACGCGGTGCTGCGGATCTTTGAGATACTGGATGACATGGCGATGAACTCTTAAGTGAAAAATTAAGAGTCCTGCTCGCCCGTATGGTGGTCGCAGGAGGCTTCCTGGCTCTGCCGGGAAAAGCGTTCGCAAGGCAGAGCTGATAGCTCCGGTGCCCGCGTTACTGCGCCACTCGTTTCTGGCGCGAGTCAATACTAGCTGCGTCCCCCGATGGGCTGTCAAGAACGCGCAAGGCCGTCCTCACCCCGCGCGACCGTCCGGGCGCAACGTTGGCGGGCGTTATCAGTGGATGCTCCAGACGGCGTTGTAACTGGCGCCGTCTGGATTTCTTCGTTATCGCGCAGGCTGTGGCTCGATACAGGTGATTCCACCTGTGGCGCGCTCGGCAGCCTTACAAAGGGTCTGGAACAGTGTCAAGACTTGAACTAAACTCTAGATGACTAGGGGTCAGGGATGAGGCGGGTCACAACATGTTGTGGTTCATGGTGAACGAAAACCATATTCGTCGCAGAAATGTGACACAGCATCTAACCATGATGGTTGATTAGTGCAGGTTCCCGGCCCACTATACGTCCTAAGGGAAGTTCACCGGCTTCTAGAGGCAGGCAAGGTGACATGGTCTAGGAAGGCGGCAAAAGACTATCGAGAACTCGAGTTCTCTACAGATGGCGCGATCGAGTGTCTCAAGTCGCTCGACGAAGGTGAGTATCGCAAGAGCCTAGAGTACGACGATGGAAAGGGCTGGGATGACTACCTCGCTGTTCGTGTGTGTCCGAATGTGGGACGACGCCGTCTTTACATAAAACTGCGCATACCTTCACCAGCCTCAGTGGACTATGTCTACGTCACATCCTTTCATTTAGAGAACGTCGCATAACGTATGTCACACATCTGCCCTTTCTGCGAAGTCGGCGAGTTATCTGAGCACCAGAGTGCGGACACCATGCTCTACGGTGGTGTGCGTATTCCAGTTGAGGGAGTGCTCTATTCTGCTTGTGCCGCTTGCGGCGAAGAAGTCGTTTTGCCAGAGCAGGCAAAGGCGAATGACATAGCTTATTCGGATGCAAAGCGCCTGCATGATGGCTTGATGACATCCGTCGAGATCAGTGCGTGGCGCGACAGCTGGGATCTTACTCAGCAGAGGGCGGCGCAGCTCTTGGGTGGAGGGGCCAATGCTTTTTCAAAGTACGAGCGTGGGGAGGTACTTCAGAGCAAGCCTATGGATCTGCTGATTCGTCTCTATGCAGATGTTCCAGGGGTTCGCACGAAGTTGGCTGAGTACGCAGGTATCGCATCTGGATGGGTTACATCAACGATCGAGGAGACTGGTTTGCGAGTCAAGTCGGGACCAATGTTGGCAGACGTTTTTCTCTTGGATGCCTACCGCGATAGCCATCATGCATTGAGTATGGGCTGTGCCAACGACGACAACGTCCGCTGGGTGGAGCAGAGTTTTGAGGGCGATCTTCCGTTGGCCGTAGGTGAACGTTGATGAATTCAACGAAGCGGCGGCACTTTGATCCGACCACACATTTCAAGCTCAACGACATCTGTCTTTGGACTACGTCTCTCACTCGGAGTGACGTCGAGCAGGAAGAGCAGAAGGTAGGTCGAGCAACAATACAAACTTTCCAGAAGACCTCGCCCAACATATTTGAGGTCGAAACGGAAGGTGGCGAGAAGGCCAACCTGCTGCGTGTACTGGTGAGTATGGGCCTTCGTGCAGTTGATCGGGATGGTGAACAGGATCAACAAATTCTCTATACCTTGGAAGCGACATTTGCCGTTGACTATTTGATTATTGAGGCGCCTGAAGTCGCGGACTTTGTCGCGTTCGTTGACTTCAATTGCATGCACAATGCTTGGCCGTTCTGGCGGCAGCATGTCTTTGACACATTGAAGCGGGCCTCCCTTCCCGTCGTCCAGGTTCCGTTCTTTGCCGGTAAGTCACCAGCCGTTGGGCCGAAAAAGGCCAAGCAGAAGAAGTTGGCCTAGCACATTGATTGGAGATTGTGGGTGACATTCTGTGATCCCTAAAAGGGCCCCGCCAGTTGCGGGGCTTTTCTTTTTTTGGGGGGGGGGGCTAGTTCAAGCCATGGCCCTGATGGGGGCGGAATAGACGGCATAGATTGCACCCTATCGTCACGTAACCCATTGATACGCAAAGGCATGGCGTAGCCTATTTCGCTCGCACCTACAACCCCGTATTTCTCAGTGATTCCAATGGGTTGGCCCGGTCAGTGCCGATGCCTGGGGGGCAGAGGGTCGTCGGTTCAAATCCGGCCGTCCCGACCAATTACTGCAGTACGAACAAGGGCTTGCGCTTTATTGCGCAGGCCCTTTTTTGTTGCACACCCTATTTCCACCCTATCTCACGGTAGGAATCACAGGAAAAGATGAGTCTCCGACTGGATTGCTAGGCCGGATTCTCCGTGGGCGGCCTTGTGCTCATCTCTTGAGACTCGTCTCACTTAGGATTGTGGCGCGGCATAGTCCAAGTATCTGACGCTGAGGTGCGGGCTTGATCGCGTAGGTAGTGAAATGTAATCCTGCTGCCCTTAGCGATGTCAGGGGACATGGAAGTGGCACTTGGTAGAAGCGTGACCGTAACAAACGAAGATCGGGCTTGGGCGCTTCTAAAGGAAGCTCTCTCCGGTGCAGAAGTGCCTGCCGATCTCGACGTTCGAATCGGCGAAATACACGGCATCCAGATTCATGTGAAAGGTCGGGACCTTGATGGCACAATTCCGGCCCGCTATTTGCCGGCACTCTTGCAATATCAAGAGTCAATCAGTCGCCTTTACTCGTATGTTAAGTACAAAGAGTACAGCGTCAGGCGCCTCACGGATGAAGACAGGCGAGCAGTCGAGATTGTCTACAAGGTAGATAAAGGAAGTTCTAGCTTCGGCGCTCAACTTGCGCCGATTCTGGAGAAAATCGGTTTGGAGGCCGCTTCCAAAATGAATGGTCAGCAGCTACTGATTTTTATGAGTCTTTCTGTAGTGCTTCTTGCAGGCTACGGCGGCTTGAAGCTGTGGCTGAGCTACAAGAAGGAAAAATTGGGTGCCGAGCAAAGTGGCACTGCAATTAAAGCATTGAGTGATGTCGCTACGGCC
>RCUS01000937.1_pt1 | contig 16731 bp, 16 predicted proteins | sample 2166221 | NCBI WGS metagenome assembly RCUS01 (sample SAMN09932758, study PRJNA488358) | compost metagenome | isolation source: compost soil in cyclohexanecarboxylic | place: Germany: Experimental Botanical Garden | reverse complement strand
TTGATCGGGTCAACCACGATGTATTGATGGCCTACATCGAGCGTCAAATCGAAGATAAACGTGTGCTTATGCTGATCCGTCGTTATCTCGAAGCGGGAATGATGTCGGGCGGGATCGCCAGCCGACGGCAGGAAGGGACGCCGCAAGGCGGCCCGCTCTCACCGTTGTTGTCGAACATCCTGCTCAACGAACTCGACCGCGAGCTGGAACGGCGGGGCCATCGCTTTGTGCGCTATGCCGACGACGCCAACATTTATGTGCGCAGTCGTCGTGCTGGCGAGCGAGTGCTGGTCAGGGTTGAGCGCTTCCTGAATCAACGCCTGAAACTGACGTTGAATCAGGAAAAGAGCCGAGTAGCACGGCCGTGGGCGTGTGATTATTTGGGTTACGGGATGAGCCTGCATAAACAGCCGAGGCTGAAAGTAGCTACGATGAGCCTGAATCGCTTGCGCGATCGGCTCAGAGAACTGCTGCGCGGAGCGCGGGGCCACAAGATGGCAAGCGTCATTGAACGGATTAACCCGGTGTTACGTGGTTGGGCGGGTTACTTCAAGCTCAGCCAGAGCAACCGCCCCCTTGAGGAGTTGGATGGCTGGATGCGCCGTAAACTTCGCTGTGTCATTTGGCGTCAATGGAAGCAGCGCCCAACGAGGGCGCGCAACCTGATACGTCTGGGGATCAGCGAAGCACGCGCCTGCAAATCAGCGTTCAACGGGCGCGGGCCATGGTGGAATTCGGGAGCGTCACATATGAATCACGCGCTGCCGAAGAAGCTGTGGGACAGCCTGGGGCTGGTCCCAATACTGGATACGATAAAACGGCTTAACCGCATAACCTGAACCGCCGTATACGGACCCGTACGTACGGTGGTGTGAGAGGACGGCGGCTGTGAAGCCGCCTCCTACTCGATCCCGAGGAAACCTTCAGTGAGTCTCGGATTGCGAATTCGCAGACAAAAAAAAGCCCGCGGGAGGGCGGGCAAACCGTAGTTTCTTGAATGAGCGAGTGCAATGTACAGGCAGTGACGGAGGCGTGGGGTGAAGAAAAATTCATCTGGTATCGGGCCGCGGTCGACATTGCCCAAGGCCTATTCGACAGGGGTTGCAGGGCGATTGCGGATTGAGTGGTTCGTCCGAAGTGTTTGCCCGGCGACTAATCTGTCTGTCAGGCATCGACTTGATGCCACCACCCGGAAACAGGGAGGCCCGTGTTTTCATTGCTGATTTCGCTGCTGCTGGCGTTCCTCATCGGCTGGGTGTCCCAGCGCATGGGCATGTGCCTGGTCAATGCCATGGGGCTGCTGCTCAAACGTCGGCCGACCCTGTTCGTGTCGCTGGTCAGTTGCGGTCTGTTCGGTCTCTTGCTCGCACCGCTCTACGCCTTGTCTGGCGTCAGTCAACCGTTGTTCATCCCTGAGGTTGGCTATCTGTCACTGGTTGGTGGCGGGTTGCTGTTCGGCCTCGCCTCGGTGCTCAACGACGGGTGCAGCGTCGGCACCCTCACCAAGCTCGCCAGCGGCAACCTCAACAAGGTCTTTACCATCCTCGGCTGGGTGCTGGGCATCGTACTTTGGCATCACCTGAACATGCTGCCCGAACACCGGGCGCTGCAAATGCCGATGATCACCAGCCGTCATTACTGGCTGGTCATTGGCATCGTGCTGCTGATTCTGCTGTTCCTGATCCGGATTCACGGCGACAGACACCTGGTGCTGTCGAGCCTGCTCCTGGGGGCTTTGACCAGTGCCCTCTACACCTTCGAACCGCTGTGGACGCCCAGCGTATTCTTCTACGATCTCTCGCAAAGGTTCTGGGGCCCGGGCGACACATCATTGACCACCCAGCGTGTGACGGTGTTTGCCATGCTGATGCTGGGCATGCTCTGTTACACCTTGCATCGCCGCACCTTCAACTATCAGCGGTTTGCCGCGATGACAGCGGGCAGGCATTTGCTCGCGGGCGTGTTGATGGGCACCGGTGCGTCGATGATGCTCGGTGGCAATGACTCACAGATTTTGTTGGTGTTTCCGACGCTGACCTGGGTGGGAGCGGTGCCGTTGGTGTCGATTGTGTTGGGGATATTGGTGGGGGTTGGGGTTAAGCGGCTGCGTGCTTGATGATCGCGGCTCTGGAGTTGGACGACCTCAATGAGACCGTCCATTTTTCAAGGATCAAACCTGCATCTGCAACCGCCGCCCAACCACATCCAGCAAATCGCAACCATCGCGCAGGGAAGTGACCAGCACCCGCGCCAGTTCGCTGTAAACACCCTCGTCAGCCGCGAAGCTCTCCAGCAATTGTGTCGCGGTTCGAATGCGATAGGCGGCTGTTTCGTGCAGCACATCCAGCGGTGCCTCGGTGTCGATCAGCAGCGATGCGATGGTGCAGTCGATGCCGGTCATTGGCATGTACCGATCCATCTCAAGCCTCCACTTCGTCGAGTGGCGCGATGTTGTCCAGTGCCCGGTTTACCAGCAATTGCGCCAGCACGGCCAGCTGCTGGATCGCCAGGGCGATATTGCGACGCGAACTCTCAAGCTCGCAGGCAAGGTCGGTGCTCATGACGTTGAGCGAGGCGAGGGTTTCGCTGGCGTGAGTGAGCAGGGACGGTGTGTCGATGTCGGGGCGCAGGGTGAAGACGTGGCTGACGGGGTCGAGGTGATTGGGGTTGCGGAGACGGGCGCTGATGGCGGGTTCGGTGGTTTTCGATAAGTCGATTTTGTCTTCAGCTAAATTGGCTGGGGTTTCCGGGGGATTGGGGCTGTTCTTTTTCAAGATGGCATTCCTCACACTGTTTAGAGAAGCTGCCATCCCCTGCTGTCAAACAGGATTGGGTGGCAGCTATACGCGGGTTGACAGACCGGAAGTGTGAGAACCCGGTGCACCCGAAGGTGCCCCGCGCACAGCCGCCATAATCGTGACTACATGAGCGAATGCATGCTGTCTGATTTGGGAGGTGTGCAGGGTACACTTTTCAGCCTGTCAAAGCCGATCGCTGATGTGCAGCGACCCTTGAAGGCTATCGTCGAGAAGTTGCGTCCGCCAGTTCATGAAAGGCGATGCGTTTTGCGGGAAATGTCCTAGGACGTGAGGAAGGCGTCGAGATGGGTAACCGCTTGGATGCTGAGTCAAATCGATTCGTAGTAATGTTCTGTATGCAATACATTTGATCACCAATGTCACGGTAATCGAACATGGATCAATCTCTCCTGCTATCCCGCCTGGGGCTCCAAATACGTGCAAAGCGTAAGAGTCACGGACTGACGCAATCAAGAGTTGCCGAGCTTTCCGGGTTGCCACGACAGAAAGTTATTGCCGTGGAGAAGGGTACACCCACCGTTGCGATGGTCGCGTATGCCCGTGTTTTGTGCGCATTGGATTGTGAGCTTTCTGTGATTCCGGCAGCACTGCCAACGCTTGAAGAACTAGGTGAATTGTTCGAGTGAAACGATGGCTTTTGCGTGAACATAACAGCTTACAAATCCGCCAGTTTTACCGTGTGCTTGAAATGATGCTCCCAAAGCCTGACCCCTAGCCCACCCGTCCGGTCCAGCGATGATCCCACCGTCAAATCCGTAACTAACGTCGGCTGCAAACCCGCATCAAACAGCGCAAACCCCGCCGCCAGGCAGCAGGTTTCGGTCTGCAGGCCGCACACCAGCACGCGTTCGACGTTGAGGCTTTTCAGGTAGTCGATGGTTTCCGGTGTGGGCGCGTAGCCGTGCTTGATAAAGATGCGGTCGGCCGGGATCAGGCTGTCATCGTCCGGCGCGGGGTGCCAGCCGAGCTGTTTTTCGAAGGGGGTTATGGATTCGTCATGGCGCTCGACCGTGGCGACACTGGGCAGGGTGCCGATCAGCTTCTGGATACCGTCGATCAGCCACTGCGGCGGGTCGAAGCCGGGTTGTACGTCGATGATCAGGAGGGCTTGGCGCATGGGCTTCTCCGAGGAGATGGCAGTGATAGGGGCGACCGTGGATGCAAAATATTCTGGAGGGTCTCGCTGGCCTCTTCGCGGGCGGGCAGCTGCAAAGCTTAGTCGTTACCGATGCCCATATTGCAAGCATGCACATAACAGCCTAGCGCGGCTGCCTAAGTGACCCTATCGTCAGATTTCACGTACCACAAAGTGCTTTTGTGAGTTGTGAGCGTACGATGTAACTCACGTTTTCGCTGAATTCCTGGGGGCGCGAACGAAGCGACTGAGCGGTATGGCATTGGAGAAAAATCATGATTCGCAAGCACTACTTGAAAGCCCTGGCGATGCTGCTCGTCGCCGCTGGCGTGCAGTGGGTGACGCTACCCGCTTACGCGACCGAGCAGGGTCAACAACGGCGTGAAGCTCGCGATACCAGGCAGGAAGGGCGCTCCACTGCCCGGCAAACCAAGGATGAATGCAGAAAGGGCAGTGACAAGAGCAACGTGGAATGTCGCCAGGACAAGCGCAGCACCAAGCAGGATACCCGTCGCACGGCTAGGGACATCAAGTACTGATCGTTAACGTGGGGCCTGTTTGCGCTTGCCGGCAGGCCGGTCAAGCGCTTCGGGATTTCGAGAGATGGCGGATGTCCGCTTCGATCCAGGGCGGACATCATCGAAATGCGCTGTAGTCATGGTGGTCGTTTGCGCAAGAACGATGATGCAGCCGTAAAACCACCATGTTCTGGCTTTAGGCTTTTCCGAACGTTACCAACACCTTGGCCGATTCATCTGCACGCGCGGCGGTAGCGAAGGCTTGCTCGAAGTCTTCGAAGGCGTAGCGATGACTGATCAGCGCGGTGGTGTCGATCCGGCCTGCGGCGAGGATCTCCAGCACCTCGCCAAACTCGGTGGGATAGGCCATGGCGGTGGTCACTTCCATCTCCTTGCCCAGCGCCATCGCCAGATCCATGGCGACCGGTGCGTGATGTACCGCCACCACCGTCAGATGCGCCCCGAAACGTGCGCGCGCAATGATTTGGGGAATGACCGGAGCGGCGCCCGACACCTCGATGAATTCGTCGGTATCCACCACTGGCATCCCGTAGAGCGTGCCAGCGCCATGGCGCTTGCCGATTTCAGCCCAGAGATCGCAATTGTCGGGATTGAACGTGGCGTTTGCACCGAGTGCGCGCGCACGTTCCAGACGTGAGTCCACGCGATCGACGGCGATGATGTCCGCGACGCCGCGCAAACGGAGCATCGCCACGACACCGAGCCCGATGGGACCCGCGCCGAAAACGACTACTTTGCTGCCAGCGCCGGCACGCGACCGGTTGACGCCGTGCAGCGCGACGGCGAGCGGCTCGACCAGCGCAGCGGTTTCGAAGTCCAGGGTGTCGGGAATGGGGTAGACCGACGACTCGGCCATGACATTGCGCACGAGAATGTGCGAGGCGAAGGCCCCAGGACCTCCGGAGCCGATCATGTTCGCAGGCGTCGTCGGGTTGACCACCACGCGCTGGCCTTTGCGCAGCGCCGTCACTCGCGCGCCCACCTCCTCGATCACGCCCGAGAATTCATGCCCGAGCGATAAGGGACCATCGCCCCCCATCGGCAGGCCACCGGCGCGCGCATAACCGAGGTCAGAGCCGCAGATGCCGCAGACCACGACCTTGACCACAATATCGTCCGGCCCGGCACTGGGGCGCTGTACCTGCTCGACACGAATATCGTCAGGTCCGTGAACCGTTGCATGAAGCATCAATTTCGTCATAGCAGAGTCCTTCATTTCAGATTGTGATCCAGGCGCGCTTGCGCGCCGACAGTCGAATGGCGTCGAGCACCTGTTGGCCTCGCGCAGCGTCGTTGAATGTGGCGGCACGCTCGGGGATCGCGGGTGCGCGATTTTCGATCCGCGTGCGCATCTCGGCGAACAGGCGCGCATAGGGCGCAACATCGAAGCCCATGGTGTGCCAGCGGTCCTGCTCGGTCTGGATCAGCTCGGCGACGGGAAAAGCTGTCGGCATTGCGTTGACCAGATCCGCGGGCATCTCGATGCGCCGCACGCCATCGGCGTCGCTCACCCAGACTTCTTCGGGGTCACCAAACGTCGCGCCGCTCTGAATCCACGCGCCGCCTGCGCTGCCCACCACTTTGGTGGCCATCACCAGCGGCCCCGGCGCGGCCAGCGCGGCGATGATTGACCCGGCAACACCGCTGTCCGTTTCGAACTGCACGGTGTAGCAATCGTCGGCCGTCATGTTGGGGCGCCCGGGCGCCAGCGTCTGCAGCATGCCGCTGACACGAGCGATGGGGCCGAACATGTATTCGACCTGATCGATCATGTGCGAGCCGAATGCGCCAAGGAAACCGCCGCCCTGGTCAGCGTCCTCCCACCAGTCGCTGAGCTTGCTTGTCGAGTCCTGCAGGCCCGGTTGATGGTAGATGCGCAGGAAATGGCGCGGCGTGCCGATCAGCCCCGACTGAACGACGCGCCGCAGCAGCGCCTGCGCGCTGTCGAAGCGGAATTCGGCGCCGAGCAGGTGATGAACACCTGCCTTTGTCGCGGCTTCGCGCATCTGCGCCGCTTCGGCGGCGTCGCGGGCAAAGGGCTTTTCGCACACGACATGCCGCCCGGCGGCGATCGCGGCCATCACCGGTGCATAGTGTGCGTGCGGGGGCGTTGCCACCGTAACGAGCTGTATCGCTGGATCGGCAAGCGCCTCGGCAAGACTATCGGTTGCCAGCGGGATACCCAGCGGCGCGGCGCGGGCGATGGTGCGGGCACGATCTCGGCCGACGATGGCGCGCACCTCGAAGCCAGCCTCGCGCAGCGCACGGACATGGGTAAAAAGGCCGAAGCCGGTGCCGACCACGGCGGCACCTATGGGATGAGTCATCAGAGATCGCCTCCATGCAGGACATGATCGAGCGCCACGATGCAGTGCCGTGCCATTTCGCCGAGCTCGGCCATGTGTTGCGACAGCACGCTCATTGCGCCACCTCGCCACTGATGATCGGCACGATGTCTTGCAGCGCCTCTTCACCACGTTCTTGCAGCACGGCCATCGCAATACGGCGCAGCGTTACCTGCGGCGGCTCGCCCTGTGTGCCAATCAGGCGCAAACTCATGCCGCCATGGACATGGCCGAAGGACTGGACCCAATTGCCGGCGATGCCGGGCTGGCCTTGCGCAACGATGACGCGCACCGAGCCGTCGTGGCGATAGCTGGCCTTGTACTTCTGCACACAACCGCCGCCGTCCTCGTAGTTGTCGAGGTTCTCTTGCCAGATCGAACAGAGCTGGAATATCCAGTAATCACAGGCTGAGGGCAGGAAATCGATAACCAGCGCCTCGTCGCCAGCACACTCCCATGTACCGAAGCCGTGGTGTCGGTCCGGCACGCCGCCATTGGACAGGTACACCGCGCGGTCGAAGCGGATGCGGTTTGGCCGCTGGCTGAGATTGTCCTGCCACCAGCTGCGCACCAGCTCGCAATAGCCAAGTACCATCTGACCCGCCTTGGCGAGCGCATCGCTTATTTCGGCGGCGGTGACGGGTCGCGGTTGCGGGCTATCGATCCGTTCGATAGTGAAGTGAGGCGGCGCGGTATTCGCGCGATCATGGTAGAGCGTGCGCACCAGGAGACCGACGCAGTCCGGTGAGATCGACAGCCAGTCGCGCCCGTCTGCGGGTTTGTTCTGGCTGACCACGATCTCGAAGTTGCCCTGCGTATCGAATTTCACCTGGCGTGAGGAGATGAAGCCGGTGGTCTGCAGCGCAGCGGGATCGAATTCGTCAAGACCGGATACACCACGCGTTGCCCAGTCCTGAGCGCCGGGATGGCGCGGTTGTGGCGCGCGCCATGAGGCGATGACGAAGTACGGCAGCCCGCCACGATGGCCACGAATGACATAGTCATGACTACCGTCGACGAACTCGGCAAGCAGATGATCCTGATCGGGAGACTGGAAGTTGATGGACTGGCGCCAGGGCGCATCGCGCAGGCGCGGCCGTTCTGGCTCGCAGTTCTCCAGGTAGCGTTCGAACCCGTTGCGCATGAGCCGGGTCATGAATCGATACCATTCGGCGCGGTCGAGGGTATCGGCCTCGGCGCCGAAAGCATTGACCCTGTGGCCGGCCTGGCGAACGGTTTCGCAGAAGTCGTCCCACGCGCGGCCGGACAACAGACGTTCCGTAGCTAGATCGGTCATGGTCGCTCTCCTTCGATGCGCTCTGGCCTGACCGAGAAGCGCTCATAGTAAAAGCCGAATCGCTCGCGCAAAGCGGCAATATCCACCCCGAAATCGCCTTTCAGGTCATAGACGACGCGACCATGCTTGCCCCGTGGATTGGCGTTCAGATAGGCCTGGATCCGCGTCTTGGCGTCGGCGGTCAGTGGCAGGCCGGCCATGGCATAGATGCGTTCGATCACCGTCTGTTGGTCGGCCATGTAGTCGTCGAAGAGCACATCGAGCGATTGGCCGGCGGGAACACTGTCCCGGTCCCGAACGCAGGCGCGCAGCAGATGTTCCACTCGATCTGTCCAATAGCGCGCCAACGCCTTTACGTCGACGGTATGGCGGCGGATGCGGTCGCCATAGGCGATCATGGTGATGGCGGACTGGAGCACGGCAACGGGGTCGCGATGGGTGATGACGAGCGTGGCGTCGGGATAGGTCGTCATCAGCGGCCGCAGGTTCTCCATGTGCGGCGGCGATTTCATCACCCATCGGTTCGGGCCCTGGAGCCAGGTGAGCGCCTGCAGGACTCGGCGACCATAACGGTAGTGCGGCGTCTGATCGTGGCTGTAGTAGTAGTCGCGCCAGCGACACGGGCGAGACTGCCATTCCGGCAGATAGGACGAGAAGTCCAGGCCTTGCAGTTCGATGTCTTCATGCACGTGGGTGGGGGACATTTCGTGCATCGCCGGCATGAACGGCAATATGGCTTCGAATTCGCCCCAGGCCTGGCGGGTACGAACGATACGTGGATCTTCCCCGTCTGATGTTTGGTCTTGCGGCGCAGGAATCGGCTCCATCGCTTCCCAAAGCGGCATCGAACGCAGTCGCGGATCGGCTGCCAGGATGTTGACCAGGTGGGTCGTGCCTGAGCGGGGAAGGCCGGCGACGATGATCGGCCGATCAATCGCGACGTCGTTGATTTCCGGGTGTCGCTTCACCAGATCTTCGAAGCGCAGGCGCGAAGATGCGTAGCGCACAGCATCGCCGAACATCCCCGCGCGCCCCAGGGGGCCGAGCTCCGTGTCCTCGTCAAAACTCTTCAGCCAGACTCGCAGCCGTTCGCGGAAGTCGTCCGAACCGAAGTCGGAAAGCCCCGTGCGCTGGCATGCGGCTGCCAGGACGGCCTCCTCGCGCATTTCCACGGGGGGGACGCCCGCGATCGCTCGACGCTGCCGCTCGGTCAGCTCGGGGGCGCCCAGGTCTGTGATACGGATGATGTCAGGTTTCATGCGCTGTTCCATAAGTGTGAGGAGAGGTGTTGGCGACAGGCAGTACGGGAAGGGCCGACGCCGGACTCAGCCGGCGACCGTGAAACCGCCATCGACAGGCAGTGTCTGTCCCGTGATCCAGCCGGCAGCGGCGCTCGTCAGGAAAAGGACTGGACCGGCGATGTCCTGCGGCACCCCAAGCCGTGCTGCCGGCGTGCGTGCAAGCGTGGGCGCGGACCACTGCGGATTGGCGACAGTCGTCGCCGTCATGCGGCTTGCGGTAAGCCCCGCCGCGACCGCGTTGACGCGAATGCGTCCGCCCCAATGGACCGCCAGTGCCCGGGTCAGCCCGACGACGCCAGTCTTTGCCGCGCCATAGCCGGGCACCACATCGATCCCGAAGAACGAGCTCATTGATGCAATGCCGATGATCGAAGGGCCGCCTGGCAGCGTGCTTTGCAGGAGTTTGTCTGCGCAGCCATGCGCCATGCGATAGCCACCAACGAGGTGCATGCGCACCGCGCGTTCGAAAACGTCCGGTTCGTACTCGTCCAGGCCACAGCTTGGCAGCGCAAAGCCGGCGTTGTTGACGAGGATGTCCAGGCGCGGCAGCGCTGCTGCAACGGCAGAAATGTTGTCTGCGTTCTCGATGTCGAGCTGCAAGTAGCGGTAGCCGTCGAGGTCAATGTCGTAATCGGCGGCGCAGGGCCGGGTGCCGGTGATCGTCACTTGCGCACCTGCTGCTCGGTACGCAGCGGCGATGCCGGCCCCGATGCCGCTGGTGCCACCGGTCACCAGGACATGGCAATTGTTGTAGTCAAACTGAAGGTTCGGCCAGTCGGCCTGTTGAGTGTTCATGGGGCGTTGCCTCCAATAGGTACACCTGATTGCTGCGGCGCAATGAGCCAGTCGATCAGGAGCAGCAGCTATCGCCCCGACCGACTGGCGGTTCAAGATAAGGCGATAGTATTAAAAGCATTCGAACTGTGAATAGTCTAAACGGACGATGATCCGTGCAATTGCGAGATCTACCTTTAAAGCCAGTTTAAGTAACAAGGCTTAAAAAAGAGGTGGGCGATAAACGTCCACACGCAATCGCACCTCGAGTGACTGGGCCGGGCATCGGATTCTCGGTGGCATCCCGACCCAGCGCAGAGGAAGGAGGAAACACATGCTGACGCACTTGCAGCGTCTTGAGGCCGAGAGCATTCACATCATGCGAGAAGTGGTCGCTGAGTGTGAGAACCCGGTAATGCTCTACTCCGTCGGTAAGGACAGTGCAGTGATGCTGCACCTGGCCCTGAAGGCGTTCCACCCGGGAAAACTGCCGTTCCCATTGCTGCACGTCGACACGACCTGGAAGTTCCGCGAGATGATTCAGTTCCGCGACGCCATGGCGAAAAAGCACGACTTCGACCTGCTCGTCCATATCAATCCCGAGGGGCTGGAAAAGGGCATCAGCCCCTTTTCCCATGGTTCGGCCATACACACCGACATCTGGAAAACCGAGGGATTGAAGCAAGCGCTGGACAAGCACGGTTTCGATGCGGCCTTTGGCGGCGCACGGCGGGACGAAGAGAAGTCGCGGGCCAAGGAGCGAATATTCTCGATCCGCTCCGAGCAGCACCGCTGGGATCCCAAGCTGCAACGCCCCGAACTGTGGCGGATGTATAACGCCCGAAAGCACAAGGGCGAAAGCATCCGGGTGTTTCCCCTGTCCAACTGGACCGAGCTCGACATCTGGCAATACATCTATCTGAACGACATTCCGATCGTGCCGCTTTACCTGGCGAAAGAGCGACCGGTGGTGGAGCGCGACGGCACGCTCATCATGGTCGATGACGAGCGCATGCCACTGAACGACGGCGAGGTTCCCGAGATCAGGAAAGTGCGTTTCCGCACGCTGGGTTGCTACCCGCTGACCGGCGCAATCGAGAGCGAGGCCGACTCCTTGACGGCCATTATTCAGGAAATGCTTCTGGCCAGGACGTCCGAGCGCCAGGGTCGCCTGATTGATCACGACTCCGCGGGCTCGATGGAGAAAAAGAAACAGGAGGGGTATTTCTAATGGCACACGTATCCGATTTGATTTCCGAAGACATCGAGCAATATTTGAAATCCCACGAGAACAAGAGCCTGCTGCGTTTCATCACCTGCGGCAGCGTCGACGATGGAAAAAGCACGCTCATCGGGCGCCTGCTCTACGAGTCGAAGATGCTCTTCGAAGACCAGTTGAGCCAGCTGGAAGCGGATTCAAAGAAGGTGGGAACGCAAGGTGGCGACCTGGATTTCGCACTACTGGTCGACGGACTTTCCGCCGAGCGTGAACAAGGCATCACCATCGATGTTGCCTATCGCTTCTTCTCGACCGACAAGCGCAAGTTCATCGTGGCCGATACACCGGGCCACGAGCAATATACGCGCAACATGGTCACCGGAGCCTCGACAGCGGATGTCGCCATCATTCTGATCGACGGGCGCAAAGGGGTGCTGACCCAGACGCGGCGACACAGCTATCTGGTGTCGCTGATCGGCATTCGCCATGTCGTGCTGGCCATCAACAAACTGGATATGGTGGGTTACTCGAAAGAGATCTACGACAAGATAGACGCGGACTATCGCGCTTTCGCCAGCCAGATTGGCCTGCAGAATATCGTCACCATCCCGATGTCAGCCCTGAAGGGCGACAATATCACCGAGCCGAGCGCGAACACCCCTTGGTACCAGGGGCCGACACTGATGGGATACCTTGAGACGGTGCAGGTCGAGGATGCTGCGGATCAGTCCGGGCCGTTTCGCATGCCGGTGCAGTGGGTCAACCGACCGAACCTCGACTTCCGCGGCTATGCCGGGATCGTTGTCGGCGGCAGCGTCAAGCGCGGCAATCGCCTCCGTGTCCTGCCGTCGGGGAAGGAAAGCCGGGTCGCGCGTATCGTGACGCGCGAGGGTGACCTTGAGGAAGCCGTCTCTGGCCAGTCGATCACGATTACGCTCGAGGACGAGATCGATATCAGCCGGGGCGACATTCTCGCGACGATCGATGCACCGGCCAGGGTGGCAGACCAGTTCGAGGCGACGATCGTCTGGATGAGCGATGAGCCGATGCTGCCGGGCCGCCCCTATCTGTTGAAGATCGGCACCAAGACCGTGACGGCCACCAGCGCGACACCGAAATACAAGGTCAACGTCAATACGCTCGAGCACCTCGCCGCCAAGACACTGGACCTGAATGAAATCGGCGTCTGCAACCTGAGCTTTGATCAGCCAATCGCATTTGATCCCTACAAGGAAAATCGCGATACCGGCGGTTTCATCATGATTGACCGCCTGACCAACAATACGGTCGGCGCCGGACTCCTGCACTTTGCCTTGCGTCGCTCGCAGAACATCCACTGGCAGGCGATTGACGTTAACAAGCAGGCGCACGCCACCCTCAAGGGGCAGAAGCCTTGCGTACTCTGGTTCACAGGGTTGTCGGGTGCCGGCAAGTCCACGATCGCGAACCTCGTCGAGAAGAAACTGCATGCATTGGGCAAACATACCTATCTGCTTGATGGTGACAACGTGCGCCACGGCCTCAACAAGGATCTCGGTTTCTCCGAAGCCGACCGGGTCGAGAACATCAGACGCGTAGGTGAAGTCGCCAAGTTGATGGTCGATGCGGGGCAGATCGTTCTGGTGTCCTTCATCTCACCATTCCGATCTGAACGCAGAATGTCGCGCGAGCTGGTGGAGCAGGGCGAGTTCTTCGAGGTGTTCGTCGACACGCCGATCAGCGTGGCCGAACAGAGGGATCCAAAAGGCCTCTACAAGAAGGCTCGCCGTGGCGAACTGACGAATTTCACCGGCATCGATTCCCCCTACGAGCCGCCGGAAAACCCGGAAATTCGCATCGACACCACCGCTTGCTCTCCCGAGGAAGCAGCCGAACTGATCGTCAGCCATCTTGTCGCTCGCGAGGCCCTATGAATCGCTACGTTGCATTCAATGGGGATGCCGATGGACTGTGTGCGTTGCAACAACTGCGGCTTGCCGCGCCTGACGAGTTCGCCAGCGCGGAGCTGCTGACCGGAGTCAAACGCGACATTCAGTTACTGCGGCGTATCGAAGCGTGCGAGGGGGATACCATCACTGCACTCGACATCTCCCTCGATCAGAATCGTACCGATCTGCTTCGCCTGCTTGAGGCGGGCGCTTCGGTGCGCTACTTCGATCATCATCACGCAGGGGAGATGCCTCGGCATGGGCGCTTCGAGCCTTATATCGACGAGGCTGCCGACGTCTGCACCAGCATCCTGGTCGACCGCTATCTTGGCGGTCGCCATCGTGTATGGGCGATTGCTGCGGCATACGGCGACAGCCTGCCTGAAGTGGGCTGCGCCATGGCCAAGGCGCAAGGCATAGGCGCTGGAGCGGTCAGGACCCTGGAGCGGCTCGGCCTCTATCTCAACTACAACGCTTATGGCGAGACCGTTGCCGATCTGCATTTCGATCCGGCCGAACTGTCGAACCTGATGCAGCCGTTCGCCGACCCGCTGGAGTTCGTCACAGGCTCGGACGCCTACGCGCGGCTGGCGGCAGGCTATGAGGAGGACATGGATCTGGCTCGCCGGCTTACGCCGACACGCCAGATACCCGGCGCGATGCTGCTGATGTTGCCTGACGCGCCATGGGCACGGCGCGCCATCGGAACCCTGGCCAACGAGCTCATGCAGGCACAGCCAGATCGCGCGCTCGGTATCCTGTCGCCCAAAAGGCAAGGTGGGTTCACCGTAAGCGTGCGCACTCCCGGACATAGTCCGGTGGCTGCGGCTGACTTCTGCCGCACCTTTGACACCGGCGGTGGCAGGAAACTGGCGGGAGGTATCAATCATCTGCCCGAATCGGAAGTCGACCGTTTTACACGCGAGTTCGAAACGAGCCTCTCCAGGTAGCAGTCATTACCCATGCAATGTTTACAGCTGCCTCATGAGGGCAAGCTGTAAACGTGGGCTGGAACCTGTTCGGGTACGTCAAGGCGGGAAAGAAGGGAGACAGTTTCGGGCGACATGGGGCTCGCCAGCAGTGCCACCAGGCAGTCTTCGATGTTCTTGATGAACAACTCGGTGTCCATCACCAAGGTCTTCTTATCGCTCGCATCAAGCATGCGAGAGTGATCGGCGAGCCCATGGAGGAGCAATACTGCCGCCAAGTGCAGGCGCTGCTGGGCCACGGACTCCGGCAGGTCCTGGAGGACCCCGAGCAGCGCCCGCCTCAACCGATCCACCTGACCCAGATTGAGCGTGGAAGCGCGCAGGTTCTGTACGGAGAGCGTATGCACCGCCACCAGTTGGGCATCCAGACGGATAAAGTCCTTCCCTCCGTTGGGATCGAACATCTTGTCGGCCACCGGATACATCAGCGCGCGGACCACGTCTCTTACCGAAGGATTACCTCGCTTCTCCAGTTCATCGAGCAATGCGTTGCGCCGGCTGGCAATACCAGGCTCATGCTTGTCGAGGATGGCCTGCAGCAAGCCGTCCTTGCTGCCGAAGTGGTAATTCGTGGCGTTCTTGTTCCGCTGCCCGGCGGCTTTGTTGATGTCGCTTAACGACACCCCTTCGATACCGCGCTCGGCGAACAGCCGTTCGGCAATTGACACGAGCTTTGCTCGCGTGACGACGCTTTTCAGTGTCAAACGTTCGATTTTCCTGACTTGCTGGGTCATCACACCAATCTTTTGAGTCGACCAATGGTACGAAACGAATCGCAGTTTAACATCGGCCATAGGGTGGATCGTACAAGTAAACTCACCGGCCGGTGCGCTTCGCAGGACGCAAAGTTACACGATCTCGCAGGTAGGCCCACCTCCTTTCAGACTATAGATCCGGGTGTTGCGCTCAATCGACGAGGGCACCTATTCTCGACCATCTCCAACACTAATAAATATAAAAGGATTGTCCATGCAGAGCCTCAGCCTCGAGACGTTCAGCGAGTTCGTCGGCAATCTCTATCAAGGACCGCTGGAGAACATCCCCTGGACGACCTTCCTCAACCGGCTCAATGTGTATCTGCAAAGCAAATTCGTCACCTTCATCCTGCGCCCACCGAGTCAACACGACACTGGCCTGATGATTCACACCACTGGCTCCTCAGCCGAAATCACGGCCTCCTATAACCAGCACTTTTTCACCCTCGACCCCTTTGTCGACCTGCCCAACCGCCAGGTCGTCACCCTGGCCGAATTCGTCTCCGACGACGACTGGCAAAACTCAGAGTTCTGCAAGAATTTCCTCGAACCGCTGGACGTGTTCCATATCCTCGGCGCCGACATCAACACTGCCGATGGCGCTCAGTGCCGCATCCGCATCAGCCGCGGTCGAGACGACAGGGCCTTCAACAATGATGAAAAGGCCCTGTTGGCGCAGTTCATTCCGCACCTGGAACGCTCGATCGAGATCCATATGCGGTTGAACCAAATCGAAACCGAGCGCAACCTCTATGCCGGCGCGGTAGATCAGATGGCGGTTGGCACGATCATTCTCGACGAAGCCGGCAAAGTGCTGCGGACCAACCAGGTGGCCGACCGCCTGATCCAGGAAAAAGACGGTATCAAGCTGGTCAACGATGGCCTGCAGATCGGTACCGCGCGTGACACCCAGGAGTTCCGCCGCCTGGTGAAACAGTCGCTGCTCTCGCAAAAAAGCAGCAACCCCTCGGTGGTCGAAGCCCTGCGCGTGCAACGCCCTTCGGGCCGCGCGGACCTGGGCATCATCGTGCGCTCGGTACCGTTGTCAGACTGGAGCGAAGGCAAACAGTGCCCAGCGGTGGTGATTTTCATCAGCGACCCGGAACAGCAATCCAGTGCACCGCAAGAGATTGTCCGCGCCCTGTTCGACTTCACCCCGGCCGAAACCCAGCTGGCCATGCTGCTGGCCAACGGCCTGACCCTGGACGAAGCCTCCGAAGAACTGGGCATCAGCCGCAACACCTCACGGGCACACCTGCGTTCGACTTTCTCCAAGACCGGGGTGACCCGCCAGACCATGCTGGTGCGGTTGATCCTGCGCAGCGTCGCGACCCTCGGTTATTGCAATTAGTCGCCGCGTTGGATGCATCGGTGTCGGGGTCTGGCGAAAACGGTTGATTAACCATGAGTAACGCCGGCAACCTCATCCTCGGCCGCCGCCAGTACGCGGTCTGGAGTGGCTCACCATCGATGAGGATTTAATCCTTGTCTTTTGGTTTGACAGCCTTGAGTTGGCGGTCTGAGAGGCGGGTGGATTTCAGGCACAAAAAAAGACGCCCTTGGGCGTCTTTTTTCGTTGAAGTGGTGGAGCCGGGGGGATTTGAACCCCCGTCCGCCAGTACTCCGCTGT
>RCUS01000936.1_pt1 | contig 16738 bp, 15 predicted proteins | sample 2166221 | NCBI WGS metagenome assembly RCUS01 (sample SAMN09932758, study PRJNA488358) | compost metagenome | isolation source: compost soil in cyclohexanecarboxylic | place: Germany: Experimental Botanical Garden | reverse complement strand
TCTGCGGCGTCGCCGTTTGCGAGGAGAACTGCACCACGGCCGTCATGCCCAGGCGGGCTTGCGGCGCGTCCGGGATGCTGACCTTGGCCAGATAGGTGCGCGTGGCCGGATCGGCCACGGGCGACACTTCGCGGATCTTGCCCGGCAGCGCCTGTTTCGGATCGGCCCACAGGCGCACCACGACATCCTTGACCTGGCGCAAGGTATCGACCTTATCTTCCGGCAAGCCGATCACGACTTCCTTCTCGCCGCTCCTGGCCACCACCACCACGGGCGTGCCGGGCGAGACCACCTGCCCCACTTCCGCATCGATGCGCGTGACGACGCCATCGGCATCCGCCACCAGGCTGGCATAGCCGGACTGGTTGGCCTGGCCACGGTAGGCGGCCTGGGCTGCTTCCACGTTGGCCTGCGCCGCCTTGTAGGTGGCATCCTTGCTGTCGAGCACGGCCTGGCTGACGAAATTTTTCTCGCGCAAGTCCTGATAACGCTTCAGTTCGGCGCGCGCCAGGTCGCGGTTCGTTTCCGCGCTGGCCAGCGCCGCCTTCGCCTGCGCCTGCGCCAGTTGCAGGTCGACGGGGTCGAGCTGCATCAGCAGCTGGCCCTTGCGGACGGCTGCGCCCACGTCAACCTTGCGCGCGACGATCTTGCCGCCCACGCGAAAGCCCAGCTGTGACGCCACGCGGGGCACGACCTCGCCCGCCAGCTCCGCACTGACGTCAACATTACTGCTGGCTAACACGATCGCGCGCACGGGACGCACATCTTCCACCTTGGGTACCGGCTTGGAACAGGCGGCCAGCGCCATGGCAACAACAGTGGCCAGGGCAGCGGCGGCGATCAGCCGCAAGGCGGGAAGAGCTGGCGCGCCGGTCTCGCGGCGCAGGGTTTTCAGGGCAAACAAGGTATTTTCCTTTACTATGCGGGCTGTTAGATTTTTACGTGAAGAAACTTTTTGCTTGCCGTAGGGGGTGAGCCAAACTTTTTTGCACGCGATATCCTTAAATTTGTGACAATATCGGTCTGGTCATGGCGGGGCGCGCTGCACCCTTAATGACTTTCTGGTTATTAATTATAATCGCGACGAAAAGTTTTTAGTGACTTTTGCGTCATTAATGTTGAAACGTACAACGTCCGGCAACACCGCGGTTTTGCGCGGCACCGGACAAAAACTGCAAGACTAGAGAAGTGTGTTCATGCCTGTAGACCATTACGAGAATTTCCCTGTAGCATCATTTTTACTGCCGCGCCGCCTGGTGCCTGCCGTCGAAGCCATCTATGCCTTCGCCCGCAGCGCCGATGACCTGGCCGACGAAGGCGACGCCACGCCGGCCCAACGCCTGGCCGCCCTGCACGCCTACGAAGAAGCGCTGGGCCGCATCGCCCGCCATGAAGGCCATGCGGGCGACGGCGCCGCCATGTTCGAGCGCCTGGACGCCGTCATCGCCAAACACCAGTTGCCGCTGAAACCGTTCCACGATTTATTGTCGGCCTTCAAGCAGGATGTGCAGACGACGCGCTATGCCCGCTACGAAGACGTGCTCGACTACTGCGCCCGCTCCGCCAATCCCGTAGGCCTGCTGATGCTGCACCTGTATGGTGCGGCCGATGAAGAGAATGTACGCGATTCCGATGCGATATGTTCAGCTTTGCAACTAATTAATTTCCTGCAAGACGTCGCCATCGACCAGCAAAAGGAACGCATCTATCTGCCGATGGAAGACCTGACACGCTTTGCCGTCTCGCCCGCCGCCTTCGAGCGGCCCGAGGCGCACGGCAAGTGGAGCGCGCTGATGCGTTTTGAAGTGGCGCGCACGCGGGCGCTGATGCTGTCCGGCGCGCCGCTGGCCCTGCGCCTGCGCGGGCGCATCGGCTGGGAACTGCGCCTGGTGATCCAGGGGGGACTGCGCATCCTCGAAAGCATCGAGGCCGTCAATTACGACGTCTTCCGCCGCCGCCCGAAGCTGGAGAAACGCGACTGGCTGATCATTTTCTGGCGCGCCCTGCGCATGTCGCGCAAAAGCCTGCGTCAAGAGACGCAAGTAAAAACGGCTTTTCCCCCGTCGCCCACTCTGTAAGGCGATAGAATAGCGGCTTCGATCTGCAACCCTTGCTCTTTTGCCTATGTCTCCCGACGAATACTGCCAACAAAAGGCCGCCCAGAGCGGCTCCAGCTTCTACTACAGCTTCCTGTTCCTGCCGGCCGAACGCCGCAAGGCCATCACGGCCCTGTACGCCTTCTGCCGCGAAGTCGACGACACGGTCGACGAGTGCACGGACGAAGCCGTGGCACGGACCAAGCTGGTCTGGTGGCGCAAGGAAGTCAGGGCCATGTACGAGGGCAATCCCACGCATCCCGTGATGCGCGCGCTGCAGCCGCACCTGGACATCTATGCACTGGAAGAAAAGCATTTGCAAGCCATCATCGATGGCATGGAAATGGACTTGAACCAGACGCGCTACCTCGATTACCAGGCCATGAGCCGCTATTGCTGGCACGTGGCCAGCGTGGTGGGCATCTTGTCGGCCAGCATCTTTGGCGCGACCCGCCCGGAAACCCTGCTGTACGCGGAAAAGCTCGGCCATGCCTTCCAGCTGACCAACATCATCCGCGACGTGGGCGAAGATGCGCGCAAGGGGCGCATCTACCTGCCGATCAGCGAATTGCAGCAGTTCAATGTGACGGCGGCCGATTTGCTGAACGCGCGCCACAGCGAGAACTTTGAAAACCTCATGCGTTTCCAGGTGGCACGCGCGCAACAGGCGTACGACGAAGCCTTCGCCCTGCTGCCGGCCGAGGATCGCCGCGCCCAGCGCCCGGGCCTGATCATGGCCGCCATCTACCGCACCCTGCTCAACGAAGTCGAGCGCGACGGCTATCACGTGCTGAAACAGCGCATTTCCCTGACCCCGATCCGCAAACTGTGGCTGGCATGGAAGACCTGGGTCCGTGGCTGATCCTGGCGTGACACAGCGCTACGCCGTCATCGGCGGCGGCTGGGCCGGCTGCACGGCGGCCATGGAACTGGCGCGCGCCGGCCATGCCGTCACCGTCTACGAAGCGGCGCGCACCCTGGGCGGCCGCGCGCGCAAGGTCGACCGAGCAGTTGGGCAAGAGCATACCGTGCTCGACAACGGCCAGCATATCCTGCTGGGCGCCTACACGGAAACCCTGCGCCTGATCAAGCTGGCGGGACAGGATCCAAGCGAACTCATTCTTACCCTGCCCCTGCAGATGCGCTATCCGACCGGCTCAGGCGGCATGGATTTCGTCGCGCCGTGCCTGCCCGCGCCCCTGCACCTGGCGTGGGCCTTGCTGCGCGCCAAGGGCTTATCGCGTGCCGACAAGCTGGCATTGATGCGCTTTTCCACGGCCATGCGGTGGATGGGCTGGCAACTGTACAACGATTGCACGGTCAGCGAACTGCTGCAGCGCTTCGACCAGACGCAGCAATTAAACCGCCTGATGTGGCATCCGCTGTGCCTGGCAGCCCTGAACACGCCGCCCGAGCGGGCCTCGGCGCGCGTCTTCATCAATGTGCTGCGCGACAGCCTGGGCGCATCGCGTCGCCGCGCTTCCGACATGCTGATCCCGAAAGCGGACCTCTCCGCCCTGTTTCCCGAGGCGGCCGCCCGCTACGTGGAACAACGTGGCGGCAGCGTGCGCCTGGGCGCCAAGGTCGATGCCCTGCAAGCGCTGCCTGGCGGGCGCTGGCGGCTCGACGATGGCGAGGCCTTCGACGGCGTCGTGCTCGCCACCGCTTGCGCGCAGGCGGCCAGCCTGCTGCAAGGCGTGCACGATGCGCGCCTGGACGCCGTCATTACCCAGATGCAAGCATTGACCCCGGAAGCGATCAGCACCTGCTACCTGCAATACGCGCCCGATGTGCGCCTGGAGCTGCCTATGCATGCGCTGGCCGATGCGCCGGAGAGCGGCCACTGGGGCCAGTTTGTCTTCGACCGTGGCCAGCTCGACAGGCAGCAGGCGGGCTTGCTGGCCGTCGTCATCAGCGCCTCCGGCCCTGCCGCCGAGCAAGGCCACGGAGCGCTGGCGCAAGCCATCGCGGCACAACTGGCGCAAGTGTTACGCCGTCCCGAACTGGCGCAGCCCCGGTGGACCCAGCTGATCACGGAAAAGCGCGCCACCTTTGCCTGCACGCCCGACCTGGCGCGTCCGGGCAATGCCAGCGGCGTACCTGGCCTGCTGCTGGCCGGCGACTACACGGCCGGCGACGACCGCACGCTCGACTATCCGGCCACCATCGAAGGCGCCGTGCGCAGCGGCGTGGCGGCGGCCAAAGCCGTGCGTGCAAGGGTGCAGGCCGGGAAATTGGCAAAGTAGACTTGACGGTGCATCCCGCCCTGGTGTCGCTGAGCCCCGCCAAATTGCATTCTGTCGCACCGCGCTGGTGCGCACTGCCGTGCTTGGGTACAGTCTGACCATCGACCAACCGCACGCCACAAGGACCACCATGCACACCACCTTGCACCTGAAAAACAGCTTGAAAGCCGTGGCGCTGCTGGCGCTCGTGGCCGTGGCCACCGTGCTCGTCATTGACGTGCAGCAAGTGCAACAGGTACAACAGACGCAGCATGCCCCCTTGCTGCTGAGCCAAGCCAGCATGCTGCTGGCGGCAGTCAGCTGAGCGGCATACGGGAGGACAGGAAAAATATGATGAACAAGCAAGACTATCTCGACGCGCTGCGGCGCGCACTGGCGGGCTTGCCACCGGACCTGGTGGCCAAGACGCTCGATTACTACGAACAGACGTTCATCGAAGGGGCGGCGGCCGGCCGCAGCGAGCAGGAAGTTGCCGACGACCTCGGTGATCCGAAGAAGATCGCCATGACCTTGCGCACCAGCACCCATCGCCAGGCCTTCGAGCAGAAAAAAAACCCCGTCAACCTGCTGCGCCTGCTCGTCTCGCTGGTGGGACTGGCCATTTTCAACCTATTCATGGTCGTGCCCGCCGCAGTGTATGCGGCCCTGCTGGCCACCCTGTATGCCGTGGGCCTGAGCTTTTATCTGGGCGGCATCGCCATCACGGCCAGCGGCCTGTCCGGCGCCAACGAACTGGTGCTCGACGGGCCCATGCGCCACATCTTCATCCAGGACGACGATGCCGATGGCGACCCACGCCGCGAAACACGCATCACCATCGGCGACACGGGCATTCGGGTGCAGCATGTGCCCGGCCCCGTCCAGGATGACGCCGAGGCCGCATCGCCCAGCGCCTCGTCGCGCGTGATCGAACGGGCCGAGGCGCTGGCCGGCAGCGGCATCCGCATCTCGACCGACATGGACCGCGATGCGCGCACCACGCAAACCGTCTTCGGCATGGGCATGTTATTGGGCGGCATCGCCATCTTTCTGCTCAGTCTGGTGGTCACGCGCTATACCCTGGTCGGCATCAGGCGCTACGCCGCCATGAATGTTTCCCTGCTCAAAGGTCACTAGAAAGGCTGCCATGAAACGCTTGCTCAAAGTTGGCCTGTCCATGTTCCTGCTGGCCCTGGTCCTGATCGCCATGTCGTATGCGGCACTGCGCGCCAAGGGCATCAGCAGTCCCAGCAGCGCTGCCGGACGGGCCGTGCGCAGTGAAACGCGGCCCATTGCCGCAAATATCACCAGCATCGACCTGGCCGGCCCCATCGACCTGGTGCTGCGCCGCGGCGCCACGCCCTCGCTGAAAGTCAGCGGCGAACAGCGCTTGCTGTCGAACGTGGACACCAGCGCCGACGGCACGACCCTGCATATCGGCCCGAAAGGCATGCTCTTCCACCATCGCCAGCCGCTGCAGGTGGAACTGGTGCTGCCGGCCCTCGTGCGCCTGGATGTGCATGGCAATGGCGACAGCAAGGTCACGGGATTTTCCGGCGACAGTTTTATCCTGGAATTGATGGGTTCGGGCAACGTCAGCTTCACGGGCCGCTACAAACAGGTGCAAGCCACCGTCAACGGCAGCGGCGACCTCGACATCAATGCGGGCAACAGCGACAGCGTGGTACTGGAAATGGTGGGCTCTGGCCGCATCTCGGCCAGCGGCAATACCAAGTTCGTGCGCGCCGACCTGAGCGGTTCGGGAGATATCGATGCCGAGCACCTGGCCGCCGACAAGGCCAGCGTCAGCCTGCAGGGCTCGGGCCAAAGCAGCCTGTTCGTGCGCGACGCCGCCAACCTGACCCTGCGCGGCAGCGGCGACATCCACGTCTACGGCAACCCGCGCCAGCGCGAAGCGCAAAAAAGCGGTTCAGGCGACATCATCTGGCATTGACGAGGACAGCCGCTCACAATCTGCTACGCGGCGCGATTTGCGGCTGGCGATGCTCGCTGCCTCGGCGGCCCCGTACTCGCATACAGCTGCGCTTTTCAGCCACAACTCGGGGCCGCTCGCTACGCTTGTGAACGGCGTCGTGGCGCAAACGATTCAATGCCGTTGTGATTTCAAGAATTCTCTTCCAGCCAACGCACCGCCTGCTCCCCAGCCGCCTTGCCTTGCGCCAGGCAGGCCGTCAGCAGGTAGCCGCCCGTCGGCGCTTCCCAGTCCAGCATTTCTCCCGCCACGAAGACGCCCGGCATGGCGCGCAGCATGCTGCCGTCAATGCCGTCGAACGCCACGCCGCCGGCGCTGCTGATGGCTTCATCGATGGGCCGCGGGCGCTGCAAGGTGACGGGCAGCAGCTTGATGGCGTCCGCCAGTCTGGCTGCATCGGCAAAATCGGCGGCGCTCAGGCATTCGCGCAGCAAGCCCGATTTCACGCCCTTGATGCCGAGGCGGCTGTTCAGGTGGCTGGACATGGAACGCGAACCGCGCGGGCGCGTCACTTCCTCGAACACGCGTTCATGCGTGTGGTCGGGCGCCAGGTCGAGCCAGATGGTGGTGCTGCCCTCGGCGGCGATCTGTTCGCGCAGCGCGGCCGACAGCGCATAAATCAGGCTGCCTTCCACGCCGCCTTCGGTGATGACGAACTGGCCCTGGCGCTTGATCATGCAGTGATCGATGTTGCGCGCCGAGACGGCCACCGTCGTCAGCGGTTCGCCCGCATGGCGGCTGCTGAAATGGCTGCTCCAGTCCACGTCGAAGCCGCAATTGGCCGGCACCAGGGGCGCCACGGCCACGCCGCGCTCGCGCAGCAGCGGCACCCAGGCGCCGTCCGAACCCAGGCGCGCCCAGCTGCCGCCACCGAGCGCCAGGATCACGGCGTCGAAGGCGCGCAGGCGCTCGCCTTCCGGCGTGGCGAAGACCAGCTGGCCGTCGCGCCAGCCCGTCCAGCGGTGGCGCATGTGAAATTGCACGTCCGCTTCGCGCAGGCGGTGCAGCCAGGCGCGCAGCAGCGGCGCCGCTTTCATATCCGTGGGGAAGACGCGGTTCGAGGAACCGACGAAGGTCTCCACGCCCAGGCCGTGCACCCAGTCGCGCACTTTTTGCGGACCGAACTGGTCCAGTGCAGGCTTGATGCGCGGCGCCTGACTGCCGTAGCGCGAGACGAAGGGCTGGTAGCCTTCCGCATGCGTGATATTCATGCCGCCGCGCCCCGCCAGCAGGAATTTGCGGCCGACCGATGGCATGGCGTCGAACAGTTCCACCCTGGCGCCCTGGCCGGCCGCCTCCTGGGCGGCCATCAGGCCGGCAGGGCCGCCGCCGATGACGGCGATGTGAAACGGAAGGGGACTGGAGTTGGTCATGGCAAGCCGGGAGGACGGTGTAAACCCCGGCATTTTAGTCGAGATAGGGCCAGCAGATGGCAATAACGCCGAAAAATGATGCATACTGCGCTGAGATGCCGCAGCGATCAGCGGCCAGACTTCACCAGACAACGAGACGACAAGAGGAGAAACACATGGGCGCAGGATTCTGGATTTCCCGCTATTTGCTGGCCAGTTCGATTTTATTCATCATCCTGACGGTGCTCGAGTACAGCAAGGGCACCACCAGCCAGGCGGACATACTCAGCGCACTGGCCTGGTCGCTGGTGGCATCGGCCATCTTCATCGGCTCGAAATACTGGCGCTACCGGAAAGCCGTTGCCTGTGCCACGTGCAACGGGGACAAGCCGAAAGCCAAGTCTTCATGAAAAAACGGCCACTTCAATGAAGTGGCCGTCTTATTTGGGTAGCGGGATCAGCCGCCCGTCACAGGCGGGAAGAACGCCACCTCGTCGCCATCGCCGATCACGGTATCGGCGCCGCACATCACCTGGTTGTGCGCCATGCGCAGCGCGCGGCCCTGGGCCAGCGCGTATTCCCAGTTGCCGCCACGGGCAATCAGGTACTGGCGCACGTCGCCCACGGTCCGCAGCGGTTCGGCCCCCTCTTCCACCACCAGCACTTCCTGTGCCGTGCCCAGCAGCTCGCGCACGCTGGCAAAAAATCGCAGATTGATCTTCATCGATGCTTCCTCAGTACAGCAATTCGTTAAACGGGATAAAACGCAGCATGTCGCCGCGCGCGATCGACAGGCCCGGCGGGCAATCGATCAGGCCATCGCCCCACACGGTGGACGTCAACACGCCCGAGCTCTGGTTGGCGAACAGTTCCAGCTCGCCGTCATCATTGATCTTCGCGCGCAAGAATTCATTGCGCTTGTCCGCCTTCAGGCGCTCGAAGGCGGCCGGCAGCTTGTAGCTGCGCGGCGCCAGCGGACCTGCCACGCCTTGCAGGCGCAGGATGAACGGGCGCACGAAGAGCAAAAACGTGACAAAGCTGGAGACGGGATTGCCGGGCAAGCCGACAAAGAACGCGTCCTTGACTTCGCCAAACGCCAGCGGCTTACCCGGCTTGACGGCGATCTGCCACATGTTCAAACGCCCCTCCGCTTCCACGGCCGGCTTGATATGGTCTTCCTCGCCCACGGACACGCCGCCCGAAGTGATGATCAGGTCATTGCCTTCGGCCGCCTGGCGCAGCACGGCTTTTGTCGCTTCCAGGCTGTCGGGAACGATGCCCAGGTCGGTGATTTCACAGCCCAGGTTTTCCAGCAGCCCCCGCAAGGTAAAGCGGTTCGAGTTGTAGACGGCGCCCGGCGCCAGCGGTTCTCCCGGCATGGCCAGCTCGTCGCCGGTGAAAAAGACCGCGACGCGCAGCTTGCGCAGCACAGGAACTTGGGCCAGGCCCACTGAGGCGGCCAGGCCCATTTCCTGGCTGCGCAGGCGGCGCCCCGCGCCCAGGATCACGCCGCCGGCGCGGATATCCTCGCCCTGGCGGCGCACCCATTCGCCGGCTTTCGGCACGTGATTGACCGTCACCACGCCATCCATCACACTGCACTGCTCCTGCATCACCACGCAGTCGGCGCCGTCCGGAATCAGGGCGCCCGTGAAGATGCGCGCGGCCGTCCCCGGCTGCAGGGGCTGGCCCACGTGGCCGGCCGCGATGCGCTGCGACACGGGCAAGCTGGCCGCGCCGCTGGCGCAATCCTGGGCGCGCACGGCATAGCCATCCATCTGCGTGTTGTCGCGCTCGGGCACGTTCAGGGTCGACGTCTGCGCGGCAGCCAGCACGCGGCCGTTGGCGCGCATGGTGTCGACCAGTTCGATGTCCGTCACCGGGCGCGCCGCGCCCAGCATGAAGGCTTGCGCTTCGGCCACCGACAGCATCGGTTTGCGTACAGTGCTGGCGTCTGTCATCACAGTCCCGCTCATCACAAGCCCGTATTTGCGGCGATATACGCCTTCATCTTTTCCACGTCCGCATCCATCACGACGAACTTTTGCGGCAAGTCTTCGATGTTCTCGAAGCCGGCTGGGCGCTCAGCGTCCACGCCCAGCGCTTCGAGGATGGTTTCGTTGAATTTGGCCGCCAGCGCCGTTTCCAGCACGATCATCGGCACGTTCGGCTCCAGGTGCTCGCGCGCCACCTTGATGCCGTCTGCCGTATGCGTGTCGATGGTGATGCCGTAATCGTCGGCCACGTCGAGGATGGTGTCGAGACGGTCCTGGTGCGTGGACTTGCCCGACTTGAAGCCGTACTTGGCGACGAGCTTGAATTCGTCGCCGTCACTGCCGGGTTTACCCGACAAGTCGAAGCCGCCGTGGGTTTCCACTTTGCCAAACAGCGCGCGCACGCGGTCGCTGTCACGGCCCACGAGGTCGTAGACGAAGCGCTCGAAGTTCGACGCTTTCGAGATATCCATCGACGGGCTGCTCGTATGGTAGGTTTCGGCGGACTTGCGCACGCGGTAGACGCCCGTGCGGAAAAATTCGTCGAGCACGTCGTTTTCATTCGTCGCGGCCACCAGTTTCGAGATAGGCAAGCCCATCATGCGCGCGATATGGCCGGCGCAGATATTGCCGAAATTGCCCGATGGCACCGTGAACGAGACTTTCTGCTCGTTGCTGGTGGTGGCCGCCAGGTAGCCGCGGAAGTAGTACACCACCTGCGCCACGACCCTCGCCCAGTTGATGGAATTGACGGTGCCGATCTTCTGTTTCGCCTTGAACGGCAAGTCGTTCGACACGGCCTTGACCATGTCCTGGCAGTCGTCGAACACGCCTTCGACGGCGATGTTGTAGATATTCGGGTCTTGCAGGCTGAACATCTGCGCCGTCTGGAAGGCGCTCATTTTCTTGTGCGGCGACAGCATGAAGACGCGGATGCCCTTCTTGCCGCGCATCGCGTATTCGGCCGCGCTGCCCGTATCGCCCGAGGTGGCGCCGAATATATTGAGTTCGGCGCCCGTCTTGGCCAGGGTATATTCAAACAGATTGCCCAGCAACTGCATGGCCATGTCCTTGAAGGCCAGGGTCGGGCCGTTCGACAGGGCCTGCAGGATCAGGGTGGTCGATCCGCCCTTGACGAGATTTTCTTCCAGCACGCGCAGCGGCGTGATGTCGGCCGCGTTTTCACCGGCGCGGGCGTTCTTGTAGACAGCCTTGGTATAGGTTTTCGCCGTCAGTGCCTTCAGGTCCGCGGCCGGGATATCGGTGGCGAACTTCTTCAGGATTTCGTAGGCCAGGTCGGCATACGACAATGTGCGCCAGGCGTTGAGCTCGGCACCAGTGACTTGCGGGTAGTGTTCAGGGAGATACAGTCCGCCATCGGGGGCCAGGCCGCCCAGGAGGATGTCGGAGAATTGCTGCAGATTCGATGGCGCTTTGTCAGCGCGGGTAGACACGTAATGCATAGATTTGAAGAGTCCAGTTGAGCTGAGTGCGGTTGATCATGAATGGCAGCGGATATTATAGTGCCAGCCGCCGTCCAAGGCGAATCGCGTGGCGCGGGGCTGCTCAGGATGTGACAATTGGAGAGCCTGAATATTGCCAAACAGGCCATAATGCATCGGATCAAGCCAGGCGAACATGGCTGGCGTGCGCACTGGCGCGCGCCGCCGATTTCCGCCACACTGTGCCTGCCTCCCCGTCACGTGACTATGAAAATCGAGAAACCTGGAGTCGAAAGCCGGCCATGTCGCTGAATAAAAAACCGTACCTGCAAAGCGCCGCGCTGCGTCCCGACGCCGTCGTCGACCTCGAGCACTACCCGTTCACCATCCCCGCCATCCGCGACTTCGTGCACATGGACTTCCACCGCGATGTGACGTTTTTCGTGGGCGAGAACGGCAGCGGCAAGTCCACCATGCTTGAAGCGCTGGCCGTGGCGCTGGGTTTTGGCAAGGATGGCGGCACGCGCAATGTGCGCATCGAACTGCCATCGGACGAGGAGTCGGGGCTGCACGCGCATCTGCGTCTGAGCAAAAGCTACAAGAAGCCCGACGACAGCTATTTTTTGCGCGCCGAGAGCTTTTTCAATGTCGCCACCTATATGGACACCATGCCGGCATACCTGGGCAGCTACGGCGGCAAGTCGCTGCACGCGCAGTCGCATGGCGAAGCGTTCATGGCGACCCTGATCAACAAATTGCGGGGCAAGGGTTTATATCTGCTGGACGAGCCCGAGGCGGCCCTGTCGCCGAGCCGCCAGCTGGCGGCGCTCTCCGTGATCCACCAGCTGGTGCAGGACGATTCGCAGCTGATCATCGCCACCCACTCGCCTATCCTGCTGGCCTACCCGAACGCGAAGATTCTGATGTTTACGGGCGGCGGCATCCACGAAGTGGCGTATGAAGACACCGAGCACTTCGCCGTGACGCGCGATTTTCTGAATAACTACCCGAGGCGGCTGGAGCAGTTGTTTGAGGAGGAGTGAGTTTGTCGGGAGACTGCTGTGGTGATGTCGGCTTGCTGCTGTGTTGATGTCGGCTTGCTGCGGTGGTGATGTCGGCTTGCTGCTGTGGTGATGTCGGCTTACGCGCTTTGCGCTAAGCCGACCTGCGCCGACCTGCGCCGACCTGCGCTGACCTGCGACATTGCCACTCGCCGTAGGTCGGATTAGCGCTTGCGCGCGTAATCCGACAACACCACCGGCGCATCAGCAAGCCGCGTGGTTGACTGTGATAACGTGCACGGCCAGCCCGCCCAACGACGTTTCCTTGTACTTGTCCTGCATGTCCGCGCCCGTCTGGCGCATGGTTTCGATGACTTCGTCGAGGCTGACGAAATGCGTGCCGTCGCCTTTCAGCGCCAGCGAGGCGGCCGTGATGGCTTTCACGGCGCCCATGCCATTACGCTCGATGCACGGGATCTGTACCAGGCCGCCGATCGGGTCGCAGGTCATGCCCAGGTGGTGTTCGATGCCGATTTCAGCCGCGTTCTCGATCTGTTCATTCGTGCCGCCCAGGGCCGCCACCAGGCCGGCCGCCGCCATGGCGCAGGCCACCCCCACTTCGCCCTGGCAGCCCACTTCGGCGCCCGAGATCGAGGCATTGCGCTTGCACAGCATGCCAATGGCGGCCGCCGTCAGCATGAAGCGGCGCACGCCGCCTACCGGATCGCTGGGGCGGCAGTCTTCCGCGTAGTAGCGCAGCACGGCCGGGATGATGCCGGCGGCGCCATTCGTCGGCGCCGTCACGACCCTGCCGCCGGCCGCGTTTTCCTCGTTGACGGCCATCGCGTACAGGCTGACCAGGTGCACGGCGTCGTGCGGCAAGTCGTTGGCGCGGTTGTCCGATTCTTTCGCATCCTGCGCCAAACGCCACAATTTGGCGGCGCGCCGCTTCACGTTCAAGCCGCCGGGCAGGTTGCCCGTCGTTTCCAGGCCGTGCGCGATGCAGTCGCGCATGACGTGCCAGATGCGGTCCAGTCCTTCATTGAGTTCCGCATCGCTGCGCTTGACGCACTCGTTCGCGCGCAGCATTTCCGGGATCGACAAGCCGCTTTCCACGCCGTGCGCCAGCAACTGGTCCATCGTGTCGAAGGGGAAGACGACGCGCGCGGCGGCGGCCGATTCCACGGCCGCTTCCGCCTGCGCCTCGCCCGCTTCGCGGATAAAGCCGCCGCCGATCGAGTAATACACCTTGTCGACCCGGCTGCCGTCCGCCAGTTTCAGGGTAAACAGCATGCCGTTCGGGTGTTCCGGCAGGGATTCGCTCTTGTGCCAGATCAGACCGGTAGCGGCCGTGAATGGCACCACGTGGGTGCCCAGCAGCGCGATCTCGCCAGCCGCTTCGATGGCGGCCAGCTTGCTGTCGACTTCATCGGGCGCCACGCCTTGCGGCGTCTCGCCCATCAAGCCAAGGATGGCCGCCTTGTCGGTGGCGTGGCCCACGCCCGTCAGCGCCAGCGAGCCATACAAGGCCACTTCCACGCCCACTACCTGGTCCAGCGGACCGTATTCGACCAGAAAACGCCGCGCCGCCACCATCGGCCCCACCGTGTGGGAACTCGACGGCCCGATGCCGATCTTGAACAGGTCAAATACGCTCATATCCATGTAGTGTCTCTTTATATTAGTATGTTTTTATGAATGCCGGTGCAGGACTCAGGCCGCCTTGGCAGCCTGCCCTGCATCGACGTTGGCCAGCATGTCCGTGACCATCTGTTCAACGCCGATTTGCGCCTTCCAGCCCCAGTCGGCGCTGGCGGTGCTGTCGTCCAGGCTTTGCGGCCAGCTGTCGGCGATGGCCTGGCGGCTGTCCGGCTTGTAGCTGATCTTGAAGTCCGGCACCATGTGCACGATGGCTTTCGCCAGCTGCTCGGGGTTGAACGACACGCCGGCCACGTTGTACGACGAGCGGATCTTGATCGACTCCGCCGGCGCGTCCATCAGTTCGATGGTGGCGCGGATGGCGTCGGGCATGTAAATCATCGGCAAGGTGGTATTCGCGTCCAGGAAGCAGTCATAGCGCTCGCCGCGCAAGGCCGCGTGGAAGATGGCGATGGCGTAGTCGGTGGTGCCGCCACCCGGAGGCGATTTATAGCTGATGATGCCCGGATAGCGGATGCTGCGCACGTCCACGCCATACTTGTTGAAGTAGTACTCGCACAGGCGCTCGCCGGCCAGCTTGCTGATGCCGTACATCGAGGTCGGGTCCATCACCGTCATTTGCGGCGTGTTCACCTGCGGCGTATTCGGGCCGAAGGCGGCGATCGACGACGGCCAGAAGATGCGCAGCGGCTTGCCCGCTTCGCCACGCTCGCGCGCCAGCTCCAGGATATTCAGCAAGCCATCCATGTTCAGGCTCCAGGCCTTCAATGGCGCCGCTTCGCCCGTGGCCGACAGCATGGCCGCCAGCTGGTACACCTGGGTGATGTTCTCGTCGGCGATGATGCGCGCCAGGCCGTCCTTGTCCAGCACATTGAGCTGCGCGTAGCGCTTGGCCTGGTACAGATTGTTCGTGCCGATGTCGCTGGCGATGACGTTGTCCGCGCCATGCTGCAGCGCCAGCGCGCCCACCAACTCACTACCGATTTGGCCGTTTGCGCCAATGACTAAGATGCGTTCCATGCTATTTTCCTGAATTCTTGTTAATTGGTAGTGGTAGTGGTCAGCAAACCGAGTTCCTTGCCAGCCTGCTCGAAGGCGGCCAGTACCTTGACCAGCTGTTCGCGGGTGTGGGCCGCGGACAGCTGCACGCGGACTCTGGCCTGGCCCATCGGCACGACCGGATAGAAGAAGCCCGTCACCAGCACGCCCAGTTCATACAGGCGGGCGGCGAATTTCTGCGCCACGGGCGCATCGAACAGCATCACGGGAACGACAGGGTGCGTGCCCGGCTTGATGGTAAAGCCGATGCGTTCGATTTCGCTGCGGAAGAAGGCCGTGTTTTCATGCAGGCGGTCGCGCAGTTCCGTCGACTTGGCCAGGCGTTCCAACACCGACAGCGAGGCGCCGGCGATCGATGGCGCCAGGGTGTTCGAGAACAGATAAGGACGCGATTTCTGGCGCAGGGTGTCGATGACTTCCTTGCGCGCCGACGTGAAACCGCCCATGGCGCCGCCCAGGGCCTTGCCCAGGGTGCCCGTGATGATGTCGATGCGGCCCATCACATTGTGGTGTTCGTGCGTGCCGCGGCCCGTCGCGCCCATGAAGCCGGACGCGTGGCATTCGTCGATCATCACCAGCGCGCCGTACTGGTCGGCCAGGTCGCAGATCTTGTCAAGCTGCGCGATCGTGCCATCCATCGAGAAGACGCCGTCCGTGACGATGACTTTATGGCGCTTGCCGGCGGCGATGGCCGCTTTCAGCTGCACTTCCAGGTCGGCCATGTCGTTGTGGGCGTAGCGGTAGCGGCCAGCCTTGCACAAACGGATGCCGTCGATGATGGAGGCGTGGTTCAGCGCGTCGGAGATGATGGCGTCGTTTTCATCGAACAGCGGTTCGAACACGCCGCCGTTGGCGTCGAATGCCGCCGCGTACAAGATCGTGTCTTCCGTGCCCAGGAAAGCGGAGATGGCCTGTTCCAGTTCCTTGTGCACGGTTTGCGTGCCGCAGATGAAGCGCACGGACGACAGGCCGTAGCCGTACTTTTGCGTGGCGGCGATGGACGCCTCTTGCGTCTGCAGGTCGCCCGACAAGCCCAGGTAGTTGTTCGCACACATATTGATCAGGGTACGGCCATCGTCGCACACCACTTCGGCGCCCTGGCGCGAGGCGATCACGCGCTCAGGCTTGTACAAGCCCTGCTGGCGCAGTTGATCGAGGTTCTGTTGCAGACCGCTGAAAAAGGTGTTCTTCGCTTGCTCGCTCATGATGATCCTTGTGTGTCCCTGTTGTATGTATGGCATCCGGGTAACCTCAACCGCCATAGGGGAAAGCAGCCGCTTGACCGGTGCGCGCACTATGCTGTACCGTGAAGCGCTGTTTGAAGTCTACACGTTTCCGTGTTTTTCCTCAAAATCCACTATTTCGAACTGAAATTCAATATAGTGGATATTACCCAAGCCTTTTGAACTTTGCAAGCCAACTGCCGATGAAAACCAGCGTTTCGACCAATTCCCCCCCTGAAGTAGGTGCCACACTGCAACGCTTGCGCCTGGCGCGTGGCCTGACACTGGAGGATTTGTCGCGCATCGCCGGCGTATCGAAGTCCATGCTGTCGCAAATCGAGCGCGAAAAAGCCAATCCCACCATCGCCATCACCTGGCGCCTGGCCAATGCGCTGGGCGTGCAGATCGGCGAACTGCTGTCCAGCGCCGAGAAAGCCGTGGAAACCATCCGCGTCACGGATGCCCACGAAACCCCCACCCTGCCCGGCGACCACGCGGGCTACGTGCTGCGCATCCTGGGACCGATGGAACTGGCCGGCAAATATGAATGGTATGAAGTGACCCTGGCGCCCGGTGGCGAACTGGCGTCCCAGCCGCACGACCCGGGCACCACCGAGCATTTGACGGTCATCCACGGCAACCTGGAACTGGAAGTGGGCACGGCGAAGAAAAAGGTCAAGAATGGCGGCACGGC
>RCUS01000935.1_pt1 | contig 16747 bp, 16 predicted proteins | sample 2166221 | NCBI WGS metagenome assembly RCUS01 (sample SAMN09932758, study PRJNA488358) | compost metagenome | isolation source: compost soil in cyclohexanecarboxylic | place: Germany: Experimental Botanical Garden | reverse complement strand
CCGCCATCCCCGGCGTGACCCTGACGGCGAATGCGACGGCGGCATCGAAGCAATATATCAATGCCGAGAACTCGCTGTCCGTACCGGGCCGCACCGTGTTTGACCTGGGCGCCCGCTATGCCACCAGTGTGGCGGGTCGGCCGCTGACCGTGCGCGCCAGCGTGACGAACGTCGGCAACAAGGCGTATTGGGCGCTGCCGCAATGGACCAGTCTGGGCCTGGGCGCACCGCGCACCGTCATGCTGTCGGCCACGACGGCGTTTTAAGCCAGCTTGCCGCTACTCGTCCGTCCCCCGCGCCGGCAGGCTGGAGCGGCGCCACGTCCACAGCAGCCCGATGCCGGCCGAGGTGCCGCTGTTCTGGCGTAGCAGGGGGCTGGCGCGGTTGGCGGCGCCCGTGTAGTTGTCGTAGCGCAGGAAGGCAAAGGCGCGCCAGTCCGGGTGCAGCAAGTATGCACCGCCGAGGCCCAGGCGGGTGAGCATCAGCCCGCTTTTTGCCGCATACGCCGGGCGCTGATCGGTGGCAAAGGCGGGGGCCACGCCATAAAAGTAATCGTTGATGGAAGCATTGCCCAGCACGGCCCCCAGGCTGGCGTCCACATGCCATGCCTGGCCTGCATCGTTCAGGCGGTAGATCAGGCGCGGCTCGAACGTGGCGCCCTGGCGCCGCAGACCGCCGCGCGCTTCGATGACGGCGCGCAAGGGCAGTTCCAGGCTCAGCCGGCCCTGAGGTGTCGGTTCGGCCAGCTTGATTTTCAGGCGCGGGCCAAATTCCACCAGGGTGCCCAGGTCCGGCATGCCGCGCCGGGCCGGCACGTCGCTGGAGCGGGCCGGCAGGGACAGGGCGAAACCGATGTCGCCATCGAGCCGGTCCGTATTGAGCAGGCGCGCGCCCACGCCGGAGCGGTCGGCGCGCAGCACGTCGCCGCGATAAATCAGGAAGGGCAGGGCCAAGGTGCGCGTCGAGCGCTCGCTGGCGCCCGGATAGGCAGGGGTGACGGCCGTGCCGCCGAAGACACCCGCCTCCCACAATGGCAAAGCGGGCAAGGCTGGCGCGGCACCCCACGCTGGCGCCATGCAGGCGAGGAAAACAGGTGCTGCCAACAGTGTGCGTGCGATGCGCATCGGCGAACTCCCATGACAGTGGCTAAGGACAGTGGCTAAGGTTGCGGGCCGCACGGCTTGCCCACCGGCAACGACTCGATATCGGCGAACGCGCCCAGCGCCCGCGACCCGTCCCAGCCCGGTTCATTGCGCACGGCCAGCGCTTCGGCCGTCTTGCCCTGGCGCTGGTACAGGTCGATCAGCGCCTTGTAGCTGAGGGCGCTCGATTGCCGGCCCTGCTTTGCCAGCGCGATGGCGCTACGGAAATGGAATGCTGCCGCGTCGTAGCGGCAAGCGGCGCTGGCGGCGCGTCCCGCCGCGTGGTGCAAACGGGCTTGCCAGGCGGCGTCTCCATGGCCCAGCTCGGCATTTTGCGCAGCGTCGGCGTAGGCGCGCATGGCTTGCGCCCAGTCGCCCTGGCTGGCCGATTCGCGGCCGAGCTGCTCCTGCTGCGCCGCCGTGCGCAGTTCCACCTGCGTACCGCAGGCAGTGAGCAATATCGATACAAGCGTGAAAACGAAGCCAGGCCGCATGGTCAGGGGCAGGAGTGTGGAGATAGCGCCACTGTAGCGCACGGACGGGCGCGCACGTTTGCGCGATACGCATGAATTGGGGAAATCCTGCGCATGGATGACATATAATTTGCACACGACTTTGTTATCTTTGCCCTATCACCAAACAGGAGCACCATGTTTTCACGCCAATTCCATTCTTGTGTACAGCTGATGCTGGCCACCGTGCTGACGGGCTTTATCGCCACCGCCCCCGCGCGCGCGCAGCAAGCGGCCGTCAAATTGCCGAACGTGGTGATCCTGGCCACGGGCGGCACCATCGCCGGCAGCGGCGCCGACAGCACTACCACCGTGGGCTACACCTCGGCCACCGTGGGCGTCGAGCGGCTGATCGCCGCCGTGCCGGAACTCAAGAAAGTGGCTAACGTGACGGGCGAGCAAGTGTTCCAGATCGCCAGCGAAAGCATGGGCAACACCCACTGGCTGACCCTGGCCAAGCGCATCAACGTGCTGCTGGCCTCGCCCGACGTCGATGGCGTGGTCGTTACGCACGGCACGGACACCATCGAAGAGACGGCATATTTCCTGAACCTGACCGTGAAAAGCCACAAACCGGTCGTTGTCGTGGGCGCCATGCGTCCTTCGACAGCCATTTCCGCCGACGGCCCCATCAACCTGTACAACGCCGTCATGCTGGCAGGCAGCAAGGAAGCCGTGGGCAAGGGCGTGCTGGTGGCCTTGAACGACCAGATCAACGCGGCGCGCGAAGTGACGAAAACCAACACCTCGACCACCGACACCTTCAAGTCGCCGGAACTGGGCATGCTCGGCTACATCCAGGGCAGCAAGGCTTTCTTTTACCGCCAGTCGACGCGCAAGCACACCTTGGAATCGGAATTTGACATCAGCAAGCTCGATGCCTTGCCGCAAGTGGACATCGTGTACGGCTATGCGAATATGAACCGGGTCGGCATGGACGCCTTCATTGCCGCCGGCGCCAAGGGCATCATCCACGCGGGCGTGGGCGATGGCAGCGTGGCCGCGCAAATGAAGCCGGCCCTGGTGGAAGCGCGCCAGAAAGGCGTGCTGATCGTGCGCTCGAGCCGCGTCGGCCAGGGCATCGTGGCGCGCAATGGCGAAGCCAACGACGATGAACTCGATAGTGTTGTCTCCGACACCCTGAACCCGCAAAAAGCCCGCATCCTGCTGATGCTGGCCTTGACCAAGACCAACAGCACGCAAGAAATCCAGCGCATCTTCTACACTTATTGATGCTTGTTGCGCCAGGCCAGCCACACGGGCTGGGCCTGGCGGATTTACGCTTGCCCGCTTTGCTGCCATACTTCGCTTCTGAATAATTTCCTGGCAGAAGCTGCGATACTGCCCCGGCCCATGGCTATCCTGTCCGACATCATTTTGTACCCCATCAAATCCTGCGCCGGCATCCACTTGCGCGAGGCGGTCCTGACGCATTCGGGTCTGATGAGCGAACAGGTGTTTGACCGCGAGTGGATGGTGGTCGATGTACACGGTCGTTTCCTGACCCAGCGCGAATATCCGCGCATGGCGCTGATCGTGCCGCGCATCAAGGCCACCACCCTGGAACTGCGCGCGCCCGGCATGTTGCGCCTGGAAATCGAACTGGGCTTGCCGCATCCGCAGCTGGCGCCGATGCTCGACGTGCAAGTGTGGGACGATACCGTGCGCGCCTATGACTGCGACGAAGTCACGGCCACCTGGTTTTCGCAGGCCATCGGCGTGCCGTGCCGGCTCGCGCGTTTCCATCCGGACGTGGTGCGCGCCACCAGCACCACCTGGACGGACGGTGTTGCCGCCGAGACCATGTTTGCCGATGGCTACCCGGTGCTGCTCGCGGGCAGCGCCTCGCTTGACGATGTCAATGAGAAACTACGCGCCGCCGGCCGCGAGCCGCTGCGGATGAACCGCTTCCGTCCCAACCTGGTCATCGGCGACATCGGCGCCTTCGAGGAAGACTACGCCGACTTCCTGCAGTTCGGCGCCACCACATTAAAACCCGTCAAGCCATGCTCGCGCTGCCCGATTCCCTCGGTCGACCAGGCCACCGGCGTGCCGGGACCGGACCCGCTCGACGTCATGCAAAGCTACCGGGCCAAACCCGAACTCGATGGCGCCATCTGCTTTGGCATGAATGCCATCGTCACGGCCGGTGGGGATGAGCGTATCGTGGTGGGGCAGGAAATCGGTTTCGAACTGGCATTTTAAGCGCGGCGCCCGCACAGAAGGGTTTAAGTTTCTATGAATCAAGCAATACCGCCAGAGCCAGGCCAGCAGGGGAGCGATGCCGCCTCGCCAGCCCAGCGCATTGCCAGCCTCGAAGCCGAGAACCAGGCCTTGCGCGCCCGCATGGCCTTCCTGCTCGAGCAGGTCGAGCGTAACCACGACATCATGTGCCGCCACCAGGCGTTCGACCTGGAAATTGTCGGCGCGTCCACCTTTCCCGAATTGATCGGCACCATCTTCCGCACCTTGCCCGTGATTTCCGACCTCGACGGCGTCACCCTGAGCCTGCTCGACGAGGATGACGATATCGTGCTGGTGATGGAAAAGCTGGGCGTCGATTTCAGCGCCTTCCCGCAGCTGCTGTTCGTGCACGCAGTGGCGCAGCTGGGCTTTGCGCCGCCAGTGCCCGTGGCCGATGGCGAAGCGGCCTTGCCGCCGCTGCCGTTGCTGGGACCGTTCGATGCTGCCGTGCATGGTCCGCGCTTTCCGGAAATCGACGCCCCCCTGCGCAGCGTGGCCCTGGTGCCCTTGCTGCGCAACAAGCGCCTGATCGGCAGCCTGAATCTGGCCAGCAGCGACGCCGCGCGCTTTACGCCCGTGCTGGGCACGGATTTCATCAAGCACATGGCGTCCATCATCGCCATCTGCCTGGAAAACGTGATCAGCAATGAAATGCTCAAGTACATCGGCCTGACCGACTCCTTGACGGGCGTCTACAACCGGCGCTATATCGACCGGCGTTTGCTGGAAGAAATCGCCCGCGCGCGGCGCCAGAATTATTGCATTTCATGCATGTATATCGACATCGACCATTTCAAGCTGGTCAATGACACCCATGGACACCAGGGCGGCGATGAAGTGCTGCGCGAAGTGGCCATGCGCATCCGCAAGGAATTGCGTCGCTCCGATGCGCTGGGACGCTTTGGCGGCGAGGAATTCGTCGTGCTGCTGATCGATGCCGACCTGGCCAGCGCCACGTTCGTGGCCGAACGCATCCGCGCCAGCATCGCCGGCACCATGTTCGACTTGCCCGGCAGCGCGCAGGCGTGGGTCAGCGTGTCGATCGGCGTGGCCAGCCTTGAAGCGGACGCGGCGCTGCTGCCCATCGAAGCGGTGGCGCAGCAACTGGTGGCGCATGCCGACCAGGCCCTGTACCAGGCCAAGGCGGATGGGCGCAACAAGGTTGTCAGCTGGCAGGCAGCGGCACAGTGATTATTTAAGAAGCAAGGTTTCCGCTTTTGCCACGGCGTCGGCACTGCCGCGCAGCACCACCACGTCGCCGCTGGCCAGCTGCGTCTCTGGCGTGACCTCCAGGCGGCCCCGGCCGCGGCGGATGGCCGTCACAAAAGCGCCGCATCCTGCCACGTCGAGCGTGCTCAGGGGCAAGCCCACGCAATGCGCGTCCTCGCCCACGGTGACGGTATGCAGGCGCTCCAGCTCGGCCTCGTCGCCGGCGTCGCTGGTGCCGTGGAAATAGCCGCGCAGCGAGGCGTAGCGTTCCTCGCGCGCCGCCTGCACGCGGTGCACCACGCGGCGCAGGGGCACGCCCATCATGATCAGCGCGTGCGAAGCGAGCATCAGGCTGCCTTCCATCAATTCCGGTACCACTTCGGCCGCACCCGCGTTTTTCAGCAGGTCGAGGTCGCTGTCGTCATGGCTGCGCACGATGACGGGCAGAGTCGGCGCCATCTCATTGAGCAAATGCAATAGGCGCAGCGCCGACGCCGTGTTCGCATAAGTGATCACCACGGCGCTGGCCCGGTAGATACCGGCCGCCACCAGGCTTTCGCGCCGCCCCGCGTCGCCGTAGGAGACGTGCGCGCCGGCCAGCTGCGCTTCCTGCACCCGTTCCGGATCCAGGTCCAGCGCGTGGTATTCGATCTTTTCTTCCGCCAGCAGGGTGGCCAGGCTTTGCCCGCTACGGCCGAAACCGGCGATCAGCACGTGCTTTTGCGAGGCCATGGTGCGCGTGGCAATCTTCGTCAGCGCCAGCGATTGCATCATCCAGTCATTGGCCGCCAGTTTCATGACGATGGCGTCGGACTTGGCGATGAGGAAGGGCGCCACCAGCATCGACAGCACCATCGAGGCCAGCACCACCTGCACGACGAACGGGTCCATCAGCTTGATGCCGCCTGCCAGGTTCAGCAGCACGAAGCCGAATTCGCCTGCCTGCGCCAGTCCCAGCCCCGTGCGCAGGGCCACGCCGTTGCTGGAGCCGAACAGCCGCGCCAGGCCGGCGATCAGGGCAAATTTCAGCAGCACGGGGCCGCACAGCAGCAGCAGGACGAGCCACCAGTTTTCAAACACCACGCGGATATTGAGCAGCATGCCGACGGTGATGAAGAACAGGCCCAGCAGCACATCGCGGAACGGCTTGATGTCTTCTTCCACCTGGTGCTTGAATTCCGTCTCGGAAATGAGCATGCCCGCCACGAAAGCCCCCAGGGCCAGCGACAGGCCGGCCCGCTCCGTGATCCATGCCGCGCCCAGGGTGATCAGCAGCAGGTTGAGCATGAACAATTCCTGCGAGCGGCGCTTGGCGACGATGGTCAGCCAGCCGCGCACCAGCTTCTGGCCGATGAACAGCAGCAGGATCAGCACGACCAGCGCCTTGCCGCCCGCCCAGGCCAGGGTTTCGGCCAGGTTGTCGGAGTCGCGGGTGAGGGCGGGAATCAGGATCAGCAGGGGCACCACGGCCAGGTCCTGGAACAGCAGGATGCCGATGATCTTGCGGCCGTGTTCGCTTTCCAGTTCCAGCCGCTCCGTGAGCATTTTCGAGACGATGGCCGTCGACGACATGGCCAGCGCGCCGCCGAGGGCGAACGCGGCCTGCCAGCTCAGGTGGATGTAGGCGGACAGGTAGCGCCCGACGAACCAGCCGAAGACGACGGTGGCGACGATGGTGGTGACCACCTGCGCCATGCCGAGGCCGAAGACGATGCGCCGCATGGCGAGGAATTTGGGTAGAGAAAATTCCAGTCCGATGGAAAACATCAGGAAGACGACGCCGAACTCGGCCAGGGTATGGCTCGCTTCGTTTTCCGCCGCCAGGCCCAGCGCATGGGGCCCGATGACAATGCCGACGGCCAGGTAGCCCAGCATGGGCGGCAAATGCAACATTCTGAAAGCGACCACGCCCAGTACGGCGCTGCCGAGTAACATCAGGGTCAGTTCAAGCGAGGAAAACATGGGTTGCCCGGGGAGCTCAGTGGAAATCGTTGTTTGTTGCGACTGGCAAGTTTTTTGCTTTCCTAATTCGTTTATACTTTGGGCATGAGTGTAACCCATGAAAAAACAATGCTGAAAGCTTTTGATCGAATTGACATGAAAGCGACAAGCGAGCGCGCTGTCGCGCTGGCCCGCACCACCTTGCAGATCGAGTCCGACGCCATCAATGCGCTGCATGCGCGCCTGGAAACGGACGACAGCGTCGGCCGCGCCGTGGCGATGTTGCTGGAGTGTAAAGGACGTGTCGTCGTTTCCGGTATCGGCAAGTCCGGCCACATCGCGCGCAAGATTGCCGCCACCCTCTCGTCCACCGGCACGCCGGCCCTGTTCGTGCATCCGGCCGAAGCGGCCCATGGCGACCTGGGCATGGTCACCTCGGACGATGCCTTTATTGCCATATCGTACTCTGGCGAATCGTCGGAACTGATGGCCATCATGCCTGTCGTCAAGCGCATGGGTGGCATGCTGATCGCCATGACGGGCAAACCGAACTCCAGCCTGGCCCAGTTGGCCGACGTGCATCTGGATATCTCCGTTGAGAAAGAAGCCTGCCCGCTGAACCTGGCGCCGACGGCCAGCACCACCGTCACGCTGGCGCTGGGCGACGCGATTGCCGTCGCCTTGCTGGACTTGCGCGGCTTCAAGGAAGAAGATTTTGCCCGCTCGCATCCGGGCGGCGCCCTGGGCCGCCGCCTGCTGACCCACGTGCATGACGTCATGCGCAGCGGCGAGCAGGTGCCGAAGGTGCCCGTCGAGGCGTCGCTGCTGCAGGCGCTGGAAGAAATGACGAAGAAGGGCATGGGCATGACGGCCGTCGTCGATGCGGACAACCGTCCCGTGGGCGTGTTTACGGATGGCGACCTGCGCCGCATGTTCGAGCGCGTGCAGGATTTCACGAAAGTGGCGATCCGCGACGTCATGCATGCGCAGCCGCGCAGCATCGCGCCCGAACGCCTGGCCGTCGATGCCGTGGCCGTGATGGAGCAGTACCGCATCAACCAGATGCTGGTGGTCGATGCCGACGGCAAGCTGGTCGGTGCGCTGCATATCCATGACCTGACGCAAGCGAAGGTGATCTGATGGACAGCGTGGCGGACAATCTGGCGCGCGCGGCCAAGGTCAAACTGATGATTTTTGATGTCGACGGCGTGCTCACCGACGGCAGCCTGCATTTCGGCCCGGACGGCGAAATGATGAAAACGTTTAATGTGTATGATGGCCTGGGCATCAAGCTGCTGCAGGAATCGGGCGTGCAGACGGCCATCATCAGCGCGCGCCGTTCGCCCATCACGGCGCGTCGCGCGCAGGACCTGGGCATTACCCATGTGCACCAGGGCGGCCATGACAAGCTGACGCCGTTCCGCGAACTGCTGGCGCTGACGGGCTTGACGGAAGAGCAATGCGGCTATATCGGCGACGATGTCATCGATGTGCCCATCCTGCGCCGCGTGGGCTTTGCCGTCAGCGTGCCGGGCGGGCGTGCGGAAGCGCAGGATCTGGCGCATTACGTGACGCAGGCCGGCGGCGGCCGCGGCGCGGTGCGCGAGATCTGCGAATTCCTGCTGCGTGCCCAGGACAACTATGCGCGCGTCATGGCGCCGTTCCTGGAGTGAGGCGCCTGCCTTGCCGCCAGTATCATTGAAGAGAGTGAAGCACTATGCAAAAGCCAGGAGGCGCCCACCGTTGGCGCATCATATTTACCATGCTGGGCGCGGTTGTCGTCGCGCTGGGCAGCTTTTGGCTGCTCGAGGTGATGAACAAGAATGGCCAGGATATCGAGGCCAGCAAGCATCTGGATGAACCCGATTATTTCATTACCAATTTCAGCATGGTGCGCATGGACTTGACGGGCAAGCCCAGCTATATCGTCTCGGGTACCAAGCTCACGCATTATCCTGCCGACGATTCGTCCGATATCGACCAGCCTTTCGTGCGCAAGCTCACGCCGGGCATGCCGCCGCTGAACATGAATGCGGAGCTGGCGCATATCGACCAGGACAATACCCGCCTGCAGCTGCACCGCAAGGTCGTCATCGACCGGGCGGCCAGCCCGAAGGCGCAGAACCTCACCATGAAGACGGAAGCGCTGACGGTGTTTCCCGATGAAGAGCGGATGGAAACGGATGTGCCTGTCGATATCCTGACGGGCGCCTCGCGCATCAACGGCGTCGGCATGAAGGCCAATAACGCCACCGGCGTGGTGGAAGTGCAGAACGCCTTGCGCATCGTGCTTCCGCCGAAGCCACGGCCAGCCGCCGCGGCACAATGACAGAATGAAACAAGGAAACCATAATATGAAAAACGTCTTGCTGTTGACCCTGTTGTCCACCGTCTGCTCGCTGGCAGTGATGGGCCCGGCGCATGCCGAAAAGGCCGATTCCGAGAAGGAAGCCGTCATCACCGCCCAGCGTGGCCAGGTTGATGATGTCAAGCAAGTGCGCACCCTCACGGGCGACGTCGTGCTGGTGAAAGGCACCCTGACCATGAAGGCGGGCCGCGCCCTGATCACGGAAGATCCGCAAGGCTACCAATTCATCACCTTCTGGGCCGATCCCGGCAAGCTGGCCACCTTCCGTCAGAAGCGCGATGGCGCGGGCGACCTGTGGGTGGAAGGCGAAGCGGAGCGCGTCGAATACGACAACAAGACGGAAGTGGTGAAACTGTTTTCCAAGGCCAAGCTGACACGCCTGGAGGGCACGAAAGTGACCGACGTGGCCAATGGCGCCTTCATCTCGTATGACAGCCGCAAGGAAGTCTTTACGATGGAAAATTCCGACAACGGCACCAACACCCCGGGCGCCGGCAGCGTGCGCATGGTGATCCAGCCGAAGACCAAGGCCCCGGCGGCGGAGAAAGCGCCGGCGACGCCTGCGCCAGGAAAGAAATAATGGAAAATACACGTTGCGGCAGTACCCTGATCGTTCGCGGACTGCAGAAAACCTATGGCAAGCGCCAAGTCGTACATGATGTCTCGCTGCAAGTCGAATGCGGCGAAGTGGTGGGCCTGCTGGGACCGAACGGCGCCGGCAAGACCACCTCGTTCTACATGATCGTCGGCCTGGTGCCGTCCGATGGCGGCAGCATCGATATCAGCGGCGTGGACATTTCCAGCCTGCCGATCCACCGCCGCGCGCAGATGGGCTTGTCATATCTGCCGCAGGAAGCGTCTGTCTTCCGCAAGCTGACGGTGGAAGACAATATCCGCGCCGTGCTGGAAATCCAGACCATCGAAGGGCGTCCCTTGAAGAAGGCCGAGATCGAAGAGCGGCTGGATAAATTGCTGGCCGACTTGCAAATTGAAAAGTTGCGCGAAAACCAGGCGCTGTCCCTGTCCGGCGGCGAGCGCCGCCGCGTGGAAATCGCCCGCGCGCTGGCCACCGACCCCCGTTTCGTGCTGCTCGACGAACCGTTCGCCGGCGTCGATCCTATCGCCGTGATCGAGATCCAGCGTATCGTGCGCTTCTTGAAGGAGCGCAATATTGGCGTGCTGATCACCGATCATAATGTGCGCGAGACGCTGGGTATTTGCGACCGTGCCTACATCATCAACCAGGGCTCGGTACTGGCGTCGGGACGCCCCGACGACATCATCGCGAACGAGTCGGTACGCCGGGTCTATCTGGGCGAACACTTCCGTATGTGAGCCAATGAAACAATCATTGCAGCTGCGCACTTCGCAGCACTTGGCACTGACGCCTCAGTTGCAGCAATCGATACGCCTGTTGCAATTGTCTACCCTGGAGTTGCACCAGGAATTAGAGCAACTGCTGACGGACAACCCCTTGCTCGAACGCCTCGACGATCCCCTCGACCGTTCGTTGCGCCTGCTGTCCGATGGGGCCCTCAGTTCCACGGCCGCACCGGCCGAGGCGCCACCGCAGCCACCGAGCCAGGAAGCGCCGGCCGCGCCCGCTGAAGGGGAAACGTTCGACGGCGAAGGCGGCGATGCGCCGGCCGCCATGGATGGCGCCGACAGCGACTGGAGCGAAGCGAGCCGCGGCAAGGCGCCCGACGACGAAGATGCGCGTCCACAACTGGAAGCCCACCACTGCACCCTGCGCGAACACCTGATGGAACAGATGCGCGTGACGGTGCTCGAGTTGCGCGACCGCGCGCTGGTCGAGCTGATCATCGACGCGCTCGACGACAATGGCTACCTGGAAGAGTCGCTCGACGACATCCTGGCGCGCCTGCCCGAAGAACTGGAAATCGACGCCGACGAACTGCGCACGGCCTTGTCCCTGCTGCAAAGTTTCGACCCGCCCGGCGTGGGCGCGCGCAATGCGTCCGAATGCCTGGCGCTGCAAATCAGGCGCTTGCCGCAGATTGCCATGGTGACGCGCCGCATGGCCCTCGTCATCGTGGAAAAGCACCTGGCCTGGTTTGCCCAGCGCGATTTCAACAAGCTGAAAAAAGTCCTCGATTGCGACGATGAAGACTTGCGCGAGGCGCAGACGGTAATTCGTCTGTGCAACCCGCACCCGGGTGCCGTGTTCGCCTCGGATGTCTCCGACTACGTGGTGCCCGACGTCGTCGTCAAGCGCGCGCGCAATGGCTGGCAAGTCACCTTGAACAATGACGTCATGCCGCGCCTGCGGGTAAACGCCATGTATGCCAATTTATTGAAGCAAGGCAAGGGCGAAGGGGCCATGGGCGCGCAGCTGCAAGAAGCCAAGTGGCTGATCAAAAACATGCGCCAGCGCTTCGATACCATCTTGCGCGTGGCGCAGGCGATAGTAGAAAGACAAAAGAACTTTTTCTCGCATGGGGCCGTTGCCATGCGCCCCCTTGTGCTCCGTGAAATAGCTGATACACTGGGTTTACACGAGAGTACTATCTCGCGGGTAACAACTCAAAAGTACATGCTGACCCCGCATGGCATGTTCGAGTTGAAATATTTCTTTGGTAGCCACGTCGCCACCGAAGCGGGGGGCGAAGCGTCATCGACGGCGATACGGGCATTGATCGTGCAACTGACAGGAGCAGAAGACCCTAAAAATCCTTTATCCGACAGTAAGATTGCGGACATGCTGGGGGAACAAGGCATGGTGATTGCGCGACGTACTGTTGCCAAATACCGGGAAGCATTGAAAATTCCGCCAGTGAGCCTGCGTAAGTGTTTGTAAGTTTTTTTCGGTTCCTCTGCGGGCCGGATACGATGGACCGCACGAACCCGATCATCTTTAGGAGTGTGTATGAATCTCACCATCAGCGGACATCATCTCGAAGTGACACCAGCCATCCGTGAATACGTACAAACGAAACTGGAGCGCGTAAAACGTCATTTCGATCAAGTCATCGATATTGCCGTGATTCTGACCGTCGACAACCTCAAAGAGAAAGAAAAACGTCAAAAGGCCGAAGTGAACCTGCGGCTCAGTGGTAAAACTGTGTATGTGGAAAGCCTGGCGCAAGACCTGTATGCCGCGATTGACAGCCTGATTGACAAGCTGGACCGGCAAGTGATGAAGTACAAAACCAAAGTGCAAGGGCACGGTAAAGAGGCGATCAAACATCTGCCAGACAGTTCGGACGAGGAATTCGCCGCCGCCTAAGCGGCCTGCGATTCTCAACCCGCTGTGATCAACTAAGGGCGCGCCTATCGCGCCCTTTTTTGCGCCCGTCGCCGTCGCCGGGGATGCACGGGAACGCAATGTTCGTGGTGAAAGCGCTAGAATGCGCCATCTTCACCTCTTTCCATCCTGCCATGAGCGACTTCGTCCAGACTGCCATCCGCAACCGCACCGGGCATATCGTGCTCGACCGCCCGAAAGCCCTCAATTCCCTCTCGCTGGAGATGGTGCGCGCCCTCAGCGCCGCCTTGCTGGCCTGGCGCGACGATCCGCAGGTCGATGCCGTCGTCATCCGCTCGAGCAGCGACAAAGCCCTGTGCGCCGGCGGCGACATCCGTTTCTTTTATGACGCGGGCCTGGCCACGCCGCAGGGCGGCAGCGCGCTGCTGGAAGACTTCTTTACGGAAGAATATGCTTTAAACCATCTAATTCATTTTTACCCGAAACCGTATATTGCCGTCATGGATGGCGTGGTGATGGGCGGCGGCATGGGCGTGGCGCAAGCCGGCCCCGGCAACCAGCTGCGCATCGTGACGGGTCGTACGCGCATGGCCATGCCAGAGGTGAACATCGGCCTGTTTCCGGACGTGGGCGGCAGTTATTTCCTGTCGCGCCTGGCCGGCCGGCTGGGCCTGTACCTGGGCTTGACGGGCCTGACCATCGGTGCGGCCGATGCCTTGTACACGGGCCTGGCCGATGTGTATTTGCCGGAAACGCAGATGCCTGCGCTGCTGGCCCTGCTTGACGGGACGCCGGGTGAAGGCTTGCCGGTGGCCATCAAGGCCCTGGCCGCGCCGTTCCAGTCGCACGCGGGCACGGCGCCGCTGGCCACGGCGCGCGCGGCGCTGGACCGCCATTTCAGCGCCGGCAGCGTGGCCGCCATCCTGTCCTCGCTGGCACAGGACGACAGTGCGTTTGCCGCCAAGGCACTGGCCGCCATGCGGCAGCGCTCGCCGTTGATGATGTCGGTGACTCTGGAGTTGCTGCAGCGGGGCGCCCACTTGGGCGTGGCAGACTGCCTGCGCATGGAGCGCACGGTGGTGCGCCACAATTTCGAACATGGCGAAGTGCTCGAAGGCGTGCGCGCGCTGGTGGTCGACAAGGACAATGCGCCGCGCTGGAATCCTGCCAGCCTGGACGAGGTCGACACAGCCATGGTGGCGCGCTTCTTTGCGCCGGTCTGGCCGGCGCAGGCGCATCCGCTACGCTATCTGGATTAAGCGCGTTCGCGGTGGCGCAGTACGACGCGCTCATGGGCGCTGAAATACTGCGTCAGCCGTTCCGCCATGTACACGGAGCGGTGCTGGCCACCCGTGCAGCCCAGGGCCACCGTCAGGTAGCTGCGGTTGTCGGACTTGAAAGAAGGCAACCATTTCTCGATGAAGGCGCGGATGTCGGCCAGCATTTCCAGCGCGCTGGGCTGCGCGTCGAGGAAGGCGATCACGGGCGCGTCGCGGCCATCGAGCGGACGCAGCGCCAGGTCGTAATAGGGATTCGGCAAGGCCCGCACATCGAACACGAAATCGGCGTCCAGCGGCACGCCCAGCTTGAAGGCGAAGGACTCGAAGAACAGGGTCAGCGGTGCGCGCTCGGAGGCGACGATATCCTTGATCCAGCTGCGCAGCTTGTTGGCGCTCAGCTCCGAGGTGTCGATCACATGGCCCAGCTGTTCGATGGCCGACAGGCGTTCGCGCTCTTCCGAAATGCACTCGATCAGGGTGCGGCGGCTGGCGGGATTCTGGTTCGGACGCAATTCATGCGACAGCGGATGGCTGCGCCGCGTTTCCGAAAAACGCGCCACCAGCGCATGCGTGGTGGCCGTCAGGAACATGACTTTCACGTCGTGCCCCTGGTCGCGCAGCAGCGCCACATTGTGCGGCAAGTTGGCCAGCGATTCGGCGCTGCGCGCATCGACGGCCACGGCCAGCTGCGGGGCACCTTCGTCGAGCAGGGTTTGCACCAGGCTGGGCAGCAAGGCGGGCGGCAGGTTGTCGACACAGTAGTAGCCGGTATCTTCCAGCACATTGAGCGCGACGGATTTGCCGGAGCCGGATATTCCGGTAATAAGGACGATATGCATAGGCCGATCATACAATAAAGAACGGCCCTCTGCCTTCAAGGCAATGAGCTTTACAGATTATTGCAATTTAGACTGTCGTATTTCTTTGCTGCACACGTCAACAATGTTGTCGGATTACGCGGGGCTTTGCCCCGCTAATCCGACCTACATTGCTAATCGCCACTCATGGCGAGTCGTTGGTGCAGCAGGGAATTCACGCAGCACTGCTGCGTGCCTGCGTAACGGTTCGCCCTTGCAAGGGCGAACTCCTTGGCAACATTAATCGCCACTCATGGCGAGTCGTTGGTGCAGCAGGGAATTCACGCAGCACTGCTGCGTGCCTGCGTAACGGTTCGCCCTTGCAAGGGCGAACTCCTTGGCAACATTAATCGCCACTCATGGCGAGTCGTTGGTGCAGCAGGGAATTCACGCAGCACTGCTGCGTGCCTGCGTAACGGTTCGCCCTTGCAAGGGCGAACTCCTTGGCAACATTAATCGCCACTCATGGCGAGTCGTTGCCGCTCCATGAATTCCTGCAAGGTATCGATGCCGCGCAGTTGCAGAATCGTATTGCGTACGGCCGCTTCCAGCAGCACGGCGATGTTGCGGCCGGCGGCGACGGGGATGACGACCTTGCGCACCGGCAAACCGAGCACGTCTTCCGTGGGGAACAGGAAGGGCAGGCGCTCGACTTCTTCTTCCAGCGCATTGCGGCGCACCAGGTGGACGATCAGTTTCAAGCGCATCTTGCGGCGCACGGCCGTTTCGCCAAAGATGGCCTTGATGTCGAGCAAACCCAGTCCCCGCACTTCCAGCAGGTTTTGCAGCAGGGGTGGGCAGCGTCCTTCGATCATGTTGGGGGCGATGCGCGAGAACTCGACGGCGTCATCGGCCACCAGGCCGTGGCTGCGCGAGATCAGCTCCAGCCCCAGCTCGCTTTTGCCCAGGCCCGAGTCGCCCGTGATCAGCACGCCCACGCCCAGCACGTCCATGAACACGCCGTGCATGATGATGCGCTGCGCCAGTTTTTTCGACAGGTAGACGCGCAGGAAGTCGATCACTTGCGCGGCCGGCAGCGGCGTGGAGAACAGGGGAATGTTTTGCTCGTCGCAAATGGCGAGAATGTCGGGCGGCGTTTCCAGCCCTTGCGCGATGATCAGCGCGGGCGGGCCGCCGGCGATTAGCTCGCCGATCACGTGGGTGCGCGTATTGACCTTCAGGCGCTGGTAGTAATTGATTTCCTGGTGGCCAAAGACCTGGATGCGGCCCGGATGGATCAGGTTCAAGTGGCCTACCTGGTCGGCGGCCGACGAGACGTCGCCCGAGATCAGGCGCTCGCCGCCGGGGAAGCCGGCGAACCAGCCCAGTTGCAGACTTTCACGATTGTCGTCGTACAGGCGTTGTATCGTCAGCGGCGTTTGCAACATGGCAGTCTTCTTCAGGAGTGGAGGAATACCTGAAGTTTAACCCGCCGCTTGAAGACTAGGTTGCCAATTGACGATGCGCGAATGCACGGATTTCGGTTCCGGATCCATGGCCAGCGCCGTACGGAAGGCGTCATCGGAAAACATTTCGGCGATTTCCGAGAGGATTTCCAGATGTTGCTGGGTGACATGATCGGGAATCAGCAGGAAAAACAGCAGATTGACGGGTTTGCCATCGGGCGACTCGAACGGAATCGGCTCGGCCAGACGGACAAAGGCGCCCAGCGGCGCTTTCAGGGTCTTGCTGCCCTTGACCCTGCCGTGCGGCACGGCCACGCCATGGCCCAGACCCGTCGAACCCAGGCGCTCGCGGGCAAACAGATTGTCCGACACGGTGGAGCGGGCGATGCCGTAATTGTTTTCGAAGATCAGGCCGGCTTGCTCGAAAGCGCGCTTTTTGCTGGAGACTTCCAGGTCCAGGAGGACGTTTTCGAGGGATAGTATTTTGCTAAGATTAGTCATGACACTCAATGAAATGGTGCAATGCGCAGAGGGCTTGCGAGCCGAATTATAGGCCTGTTTC
>RCUS01000927.1_pt1 | contig 16831 bp, 16 predicted proteins | sample 2166221 | NCBI WGS metagenome assembly RCUS01 (sample SAMN09932758, study PRJNA488358) | compost metagenome | isolation source: compost soil in cyclohexanecarboxylic | place: Germany: Experimental Botanical Garden | reverse complement strand
CGATCTTCGGATCGAAGATCATCGCCAGCGAACCGATCGGTGCGTCCGGCATGCGCTCCTTGATCTTGTCGACGTTATAGGTGATGCCGTTGCTGCCCCAGGTGTAGGGCGCCGAATACGTGGTGCCCGGATCGAAGCCTTGCAGGTCCTGCAAGATTTTCGGATCAAGGTTGGTCCAGCTCGGCAGCAGTTTTTTGTCCAGCGGCTGGAACACCTTGGCCTGGATCAGCGGTGGCGCGAGGGACGCGTTCAGCACGATCAGGTCATAACCGGAATGACCGGTGAGCAACTTGGCCTGCACCGTTTCGTAGGCGTCGAATGTGTCGTAGATGACCTTGATGCCGCTGGCCTTTTCGAAATCGGCCAGGGTCTTTTCGCCGATGTAATCCGCCCAGTTATAGAGCCGTAGCGTGTTGCTGTCGTTTACCTCGGCGGCGTAGGCATTCAGGGTCAGCGGTACAACAAACAGACTGGAAATCACCTTAAGCAGTGTCTTGCCCATAGCAAATGCACCTTATAGCGAGTTCGGCTCTGGATGAGCGGATGCCCTCACTATTGGTGGATTCGCCGGGCGCGGCCATACCCCGAATGGGTGTGTGTCGCTTTTTGGGCACACCGGCATGGCAAAAAGCGGCAGTGCAGTTGACCCGTTTTGCCATAGATCCGGGGTTTGTCCGGCGCTTAAAGTGGCAGCCCTGAACCGACCCTGCAGAGCCTGCGATGACCGACCTGATCAAACACGAGCAACGCGACGGCGTGTTGACGCTGACCATCGACCGCCCGGACAAGCTCAACGCGCTGAACAACGCCATGTACACGCAACTGGCCGAGCTGTTGCTGGCCGCCGACGAAGACCCGCAGACCGGCGTGATCATCATCACCGGTGGCCCGGCGTGCTTTACCAGCGGCAATGACCTGGTGGATTTCCTCCAGCACCCGCCGACTCATCTGGACGCCCCGGCGTTCCACCTGATGAAGGTCGTCACGCGCCTGCAAAAACCGCTGATCGCGGCAGTCTGCGGTGCGGCCATCGGTATTGGCACCACATTGCTGCTGCATTGCGATCAAGTACTGGTCACCCGCAACGCCAAGCTGCGCATGCCGTTCGTCAACATCGGCCTGTGCCCCGAATTTGGCGCCAGCCTGTTGCTGCCACGCCGGCTCGGCCATGCCCGTGCCGCGAGCCTGCTCCTGTTGGGCAACGGCCTGGACGGCAACGAAGCGGTGGCCTGGGGCCTGGCCAACGAAGCCTTCGATGACGGCGAACAATGCCTGGCGGCGGCGACAAAAATCGCCCAGCGCTTTCTGGCCATGCCCCAGCAAGCCTTGCGCCAGTCCCGGCTGCTGATGAAACAGGCTTCCCTGGCCGAACTGGAAACCACCCTGCGCGAAGAAAACACGCTGTTCATCCAGCGCCTGAATACCGACGAGGCGAAAACCGCCTTGAACGCCCTGCTCAATCGCAGTACAGATAAGAATCCACCGAAAGGAAACCAGCCATGAACACTCCAGAAATCTACGTCGTCAGCGCCGCCCGTACCGCCATCGGTACGTTCGGTGGCTCGCTCAAGGACGTGCCGCTGGCCGACCTCGCGACCACCGCCGTGAAAGCCGCCCTGGAGCGAGCCGCCGTGGACCCGGCGCTCGTTGGCCATCTGGTGATGGGCAACGTGATCCCGACCGAAACCCGCGATGCCTACATCTCCCGCGTCGCGGCGATGAACGCCGGCATCCCGAAGGAAACCCCGGCCTACAACGTCAACCGCCTGTGCGGTTCGGGCCTGCAAGCGATCATCAACGCCGCCCAGACCCTGATGCTCGGCGATGCCGACATCGTCGTCGGTGCCGGTGCCGAATCCATGAGCCGTGGCCCGTACCTGATGCCGGCCGCCCGTTGGGGTTCGCGCATGGGCAACGCCCAGGTCATCGACTACATGCTCGGCATCCTGCATGACCCCTTCCATGGCATCCACATGGGCATCACCGCCGAGAACGTCGCCGCGCGCAACGGCATCACCCGCGAAATGCAGGACGCTCTGGCCTTTGAAGACCAGAAGCGTGCGGCCCATGCGATCGCCAACGGCTACTTCAGCGAGCAGATCGCGACCGTGGAAATCCAGGATCGCAAGGGCACCAAACTGTTCAGCGTCGATGAGCACCCGCGCGCCACCTCCCTGGAACAACTGGCCGCCATGAAGCCTGCGTTCAAGAAGGACGGCTCGGTCACCGCCGGCAATGCTTCCGGGCTGAACGACGGTGCCGCTGCGCTGGTCATGGCCACCGGCACCGCGGTGCAAGTCAACAACTTGAAACCGCTGGCCCGTCTGGTCAGCTACGCCCACGCCGGCGTCGAGCCGGAGCTGATGGGCCTGGGCCCGATCCCCGCTACGCGCCTGGCGCTCAAGCGTGCCGGCCTGACCGTCGCCGACCTCGACGTGATCGAAGCCAACATCGCTTTCGCCGCTCAGGCCTGCGCAGTCAGCCAGGAACTGGACCTCGACCCGGCCAAGGTCAACCCGAACGGCTCGGGCATCGCCCTCGGTCACCCGGTCGGCGCGACCGGCGCGATCATCGCCACCAAAGCCATTCACGAACTGCATCGCACCGGCGGCCGTTACGCGCTGGTGACCATGTGCATTGGTGGTGGTCAGGGGATTGCGGCGATTTTTGAACGCGTCTGATCGCGCTAGCTATCCGGTGAGACTCGTACCCGACATCAGACCTTCGGTCAGCAACGCGACCAGAGGTTGCAGCAGATGTTGGGTGCGGGGCTCGTCGCCGATCACCGCGACTTCCGTGGACGGTAGCGTCGGCAGCTTTTCCGACGGCTCGATAATCCGCATGCCTTCCTGCAAAAACGACGTGCCCAGGGCGGTAACTCCGAGCCCGGCAGCCACGGCGGCCTGAACCCCGCCGAGATTGCTCGCCAGACACGCCGACGACCATTCCCGCTGCACCGAGGCCAGCGCCTCGACCATGATCGCGCGATACGCGCAGGGCGGTCGCATCATCACCAGGCGTAACGGTCGCGCCGCTTCGATTTCGTAGTCCTTCGCAGCAATCCACACCAACGGCTCACGCCAGATGATGCGGCCGCGTTGAGCGGCGCCCATCTTGCGCTTGGAAATCACCACATCCAGCCGCCCCGCTTCATGATCGGCCAGCAGGTCGTTACTCAGCCCGGTGGTCAGCTCCAGTTCCAGGTCGGGATATAACTTGCTGAAGCGCGACAGCAAACGCGGCAACTGCGTGGGCACCAGGTTCTCGGAGATGCCCAGACGCAGGGTGTTGACCGTTACCGGCGCGCGCATCTCACGCATGAAACTGTCGAAGTGCAGCATCATTTTTCGCGTCCCGACCAACAGTCGCTCACCCTCCGCCGTCAACGTCAGCGTACGACTGGTGCGCTCGAACACGCGCATGCCGAGGATCTCTTCCAGACGGATGATTTTCTGGCTCACCGCCGATTGGGAACGCGCCACCACCTCGGCCGCTGCCGTGAAACTGCCGGTTTCCGCCACCGCGATAAACGCGCGCAGCAAGTCGATTTCAAGGTCGCTGGATTGCATGATGTATTCGCCACGCTACTGGATGCCATAAATATTATGCGTTCGACTTCTAGATGGCAAAGACCGAATACTTTGGTCCAAGGCCCGGTTTCAAACACCCGGGCAACCATGTCCTTATCCAAGAGGTGCAACACCATGTCATCCAACACAGCTGTAGAGATCGTCGAAAGCTTTTGGCGCGAGGTCTGGCAGGCACGCGATCCGCAAGCCGCAGCCAGGTTCGTCGCCGAAGACTTTGTCATCACCTCCGGTGGCGTTGAAATAAGGGGCCGCGATCAGTTCATCCAGTGGATCGGCGCGTTCCTGGCGAAGATCGACGACTTCCAGTTCGGCGCCATCGAAAACTTTCAGAACGCCGACGGCACGCGCGTGGCGTCACGCTGGAAACTCTGCGGTAAAAACCGCGGTTTCATCGGTGGACGCTCCTGCGGCACGCCGTTCGAAATGCTCGGCACGGCCGTGTGGCAAGTGCGCGCCGATGGTTTGTTGCAGCACAACTGGGTCGAACGCAATGCGCTGGAAGTGCACCGCGACCTGATCGGCCTGTAAGCCCCCGTCACTACAGGGCTCAACCGCCCACGACCGTTAGATAATCCGCCCCGTTGCGCGTCGGCGCCGAAAGCCGCTGCCCAGGAGGCTATTACCTGAAAAAAGGTGATCGTCATGAAAAAGCTACTGATGTTGTTTGCGCTGGTGTGCTCAGGTTCGGCGCTCGCGCAATCCCCTTCCGACGCCGAGCAATACCACTACGGCATGCACCTGGACGTTGCGCAGGTTATTTCCATCTCGGAACCGCAAGACAAATGCCATCCATCGCCGGTGACCATGATTTACCGGGACTCCCACGGCAATGTGAAAAGCCTGAAGTATTTGGTGGCGGGCACCGATTGTGGCAACGCGAACGACTGATCACGCGGCGGCACATCTGAGAAGTCCGATGGCGGTGATCGTGTTGCTTCTGCATGTCCTGACCCCGGCCCATGGCGCAAGGCCGCCGGAAATTGTCATGGATATCCGCAACTGCCTGTATCCGTCGACACTGCTGCTGTCCCCATAAAAAAAAGACGGGCAGACGAGTTGCGGCTCGTCCGCCCGCCAAAACGGGAAACCTTCAATACAGTTCTTCGTGCACGTGATTCGTTATAAATCGATCAGTACCGTTCAACGAACTGACGATGGGCGCTGAGAAAAAAGAGGATCCGACCCATGACCGGATCCTAAAAAGGAGTTCGTGGTGTGCTTTGAATCGACGGCGGGCTCAGCTGTCCTGAGGCTCCAGGCGCGCGCCTTTACGTGTTACTTGCTGGCCCGGTTCGAAGCGGGCATTAGGCGAGCGCACAGTGCTGATTTCACCTTGGGTGTCTTTGACTTCGTAAGCGGTTTCGGTAAGGCCGGCCGCTTCCTGCACCGAGCTACCGGCAAAGAATCCGGCGCCAGCACCAACCAGCGCCCCGACCGGCCCGCCCACCGCGCCCACCATCAACCCGGTGAGTGCACCGAAGCCTTTGCCGGCGGTGGTGTCGGGAACCTCGCGGACCACTTGATCGGCCATGCACAAGGGGGAAAGCAACAGGCAGAGGGTAAAGCTGAGGGGGATTGAACGGGGCATGGCGATTTCCTGCTTCGGTTGCGATGCTTTGGATACATCACGAAGCGTGCCAATTTTTAAATGGTTTATTTTCAGTAGCTTGAAACACTAACAAGTCATTACGACCACATGCAAAAATAGTCAATACGACTACATAGCAGTCAAATAGACTCATTTCAAGATCAAAAGATCGCAGCCTCCGGCAGCTCCTACATTGGCCAATGCAGACCTGAAATTTGCAGCGTCCGCGGTATCTGTAAGAGCTGCCGCAGGCTGCGATCTTTTGACTTTGTCCTTGATGTTTTCACCCGCCAACTGGTCGCTTTCCATCAATCTGCCTCCCTCCTCGCGCCCTAGATTAGGTCCCAGAACGAAGCCGTACCGTGCGGCGCCAGTCACCGAGGAGATCATCCCGATGCACAATATCCAGAACCTCAAAACCCAAAGTTCGATCGACGGCTGGGATCATCAGGACCCCGAAGAGGCGTTCACCCTGCCCTCGCGTTATTTCTACGACGAGACCCTGTTCAAGGCTGAGCGCGACAACATTTTCATGCACGCCTGGCATGTAGCCGGGCACGTCAGCGAGTTCGCCGAGCCGGGGCAGTACGTGGTGACGGATCTGTTCGACCAGAGCGTGGTGGTGGCGAAGAATCGTCAGGGGCAGATCCATGCGTTCCACAACGTTTGCCAGCATCGCGGCAATCGCCTGCTCGAAGAACGTCGCGGCACCACCGGTGGCGTGGTGCGTTGCGCCTATCATTCGTGGTGCTACGAAATGGACGGCAGCCTGCGCAGCGCGCCGCGTTGCGAGAAGATGAAAAACTTCGAGTTGCAGCAGTTCAACATTCCGCAGGTTCGCACCGAGGAACTGGGCGGTTTCATCTATTTCAACCTCGACCCGAATGCACCGTCGCTGCGCGACTTGTTCCCCGGCGCCGACGAGGAAATGCATCGGGTGTTCCCCGACTTGGCCAACATGCGCCTGATCGAGGAACAGGACGTGATCGTGCCGGCCAACTGGAAGGTGATCATGGACAACTCCATCGAGGGCTATCACTTCAAGTTGTCGGGCCCGTGCCATATCGACCTGGCCAAGCTCATCGACTTCAAGGGCTATCAGTTGACCAAACGCGACAACTGGTGGACCTACATTGCCCCGGCCAATCTCTCGGTGACTGAAGCCTACGGCGTGCCGTTGCGCAAAGACCTCAACCCCGATGAGTGCTTTTTCAACATCGGCATGTGGCCGAATAACACCTTCTACACCTTCCCGTTCTCGGAGTTCCTGGGCTCGTTCATCATGATTCCGCTGGACGCCGAGCGCTCGCTGCTGCGCTTTGGTTACTACTCCAACAACGCCGAGACCGCGGCGGTCAGCCAGTCGTGCATGAAGTGGATGAACGAAGACCTCGGGCCCGAAGACATCGCGCTGAACATCTCGGTGCAGAAAGGCCTGCACTCGCTGGGTTACAACCAGGGCCGCTATATGATCGACGCCCAGCGCAGCAATGAAAGCGAGCATTTGGTGCATCACTTTCATCGGTTGGTGTTTAACGGGATTCATGGGGCTTCCATAGCCTGATCCTGTAGGAGCAAAGCTTGCTCGCGATGACGGAGTAATACCCGACATCTATGTCACCTGACACACCGCCATCGCGAGCAAGCTTTGCTCCTACAGAGGGTGTGTCATGACTTTCTATTGATGGAGCACCCCGAACCATGGCCAACCATGCGTTTGATTACCTGATTGTGGGCGCCGGGTCCGCAGGCTGTGTGTTGGCCAATCGCTTGAGCGAAGACCCCACCGTGCGGATTTTGCTGCTGGAGGCCGGGCCGGCTGACCAGAGCTGGACCATCGACATGCCGTCCGCCGTGGGTCTGGTGGTGGGCGGCACGCGCTACAACTGGAGCTATAGCTCCGAACCGGAACCGTATCTGGGCGGGCGCCGGATCGGCACGCCGCGAGGCCGCACGCTCGGCGGTTCGTCGTCGATCAACGGCATGGTCTACATACGCGGCCATGCCAGGGATTACGACGGCTGGGCCGAACAAGGCTGCGAAGGCTGGCGTTATCAGGACGTGCTGCCGTACTTCAAACGTGCGCAAACCCATGCCGATGGTGCGGACGATTATCGCGGCGCGACCGGGCATCTGCATGTCACGCCCGGCGATACGCAAACGCCGTTGTGCGCGGCGTTTCTGGCGGCCGGTGCCGAGGCCGGATATGGCTTGAGCAGCGACCTCAACGGTTATCGCCAGGAAGCCTTCGGACCGGTGGATCGCACCACCCGCAACGGCCGGCGCTGGAGCACGTCACGTGGCTATCTGCGCGAAGCGCTGGGCCGGGGCAACGTGCGCGTGACCACCGATGCGTTGGCGTTGCGCATCCTGTTTGAGGGTTCGCGCGCGGTGGGCATCGAGTACGAACAAAGCGGTGAGACGCATCAAGCGTTTGCCCGACGTGAAGTGCTGCTGACCGCCGGCGCGATCAATTCCCCGCAGTTGCTGCTGCTCTCGGGCGTCGGCCCGGCGGCGGAACTGCGCGACCTGGGGATCAGCGTCAAACACAATCTGCCCGGCGTCGGCCGGCGGCTCAACGATCACCCGGACACGGTCGTGCAGTACCTGTGCAAAAAACCGGTGTCGCTGTATCCGTGGACCATCGCGCCGGGCAAATGGTGGATCGGCGCCCGCTGGTTCGCCACCCACGACGGCTTGGCGGCGAGCAATCATTTTGAGGCCGGGGCATTTATTCGTTCGCGGGCCGGGGTCGAGCATCCCGACCTGCAACTGACCTTCATGCCGCTGGCGGTGAAACCCGGCAGCGTCGACCTGGTGCCGGATCACGCCTTTCAGATCCACATCGACCTGATGCGCCCCACCAGTCTAGGCAGCGTGACGCTCAACAGCGCCGACCCTCGACAGCCGCCGCGCATCCTGTTCAATTACCTGAAAACCGCGCAGGATCGAGCCGACATGCGTGCCGGTGCGCGACTGGTGCGCGAGATCATCGAGCAACCGAGCATGGCCGCATTCAAGGGTGAAGAGCTGGTGCCCGGCCGGCACGTAAAAAGCGATGAAGCGCTGGATGCGTGGGCAAGGCAAGTCACGGAAACCGGCTACCATGCCAGCGGCACCTGCAAGATGGGCCCGGCGGGCGACCTGGAAGCGGTGGTCGATCCGCAACTGCGCGTGCATGGCCTGGATGGTTTGCGCGTGGTGGACGCGTCGATCATGCCGGTGATTGTCAGCGGCAATACCAACGCGCCAACGGTGATGATCGCGGAAAAGGCCAGCGACATGATTCGTGGCCTGCCACCGCTGGCGGGATCTGAAGCGCCGGTCTGGATTCACCCGCAATGGCAGACGCAGCAACGATAGAGGCGACGTATGAGCAACCACGCACCTGACAGCGCAATGCCTTCGCAATCCACCTTCACCTGGCGGCGCGGCGATGTCGCGCCATTGCGAGTTGCGGTGTTGCTATTGCCGTCGTTTTCCAACTTCGGTTTGGCGGCCGTGCTGGAACCCTTGGCCATCGCCAATTGGCTGACTCAGCGCCAGTTGTTCCAGTGGTCGCTGTTGTCGCTGGACGGCGAACCGGTGCAGGCCAGCAACGGTTTGGTCACCGTCGCCAATGACGGTTTGAAGGCCGATCAGGGTTTTGATGTGTGCCTGGTGATCGCCAGTTTCGATGTGCACAAACACAGTCGCAATCTCGCGCTCAAGAGCTGGCTGCGCAAGCAGGCGCTGTTCGGCGCGGTGTTGATGGGCGTGGAAACCGGCACCGAACTGCTCGCCGCCGCCGGCGTACTCGACGGCTACGAGGCCGCCGTGCACTGGGACAATCTGCAGGGTTTTCAGGAAAGTTATCCACGGGTCCACGCCAAGCCGCAGCTCTATACGCTGGAGCGTCAGCGCATGACTTGCGCCGGCGCGACAACGACACTGGACATGCTGCTTGGCTGGATCGGCCAGAGCGTCGACAGCGAACTGGCACGGGAAATCGGCATGCATCTGTTGATGGGTCAGGTGCGCGCGCCGGCCGACAATCAACTCGACGGCGGCCTGACCAACACCGGGCTGTACGGCAGCAAGATTCGCCGTGCCGTGCAGTTGATGGAACAGGCGCTGGAAGAACCGCTCGATTGCGAAGCGATTGCCGACAAGGTCGGGCTGTCGCGGCGACAACTGGAGCGCCAGTTCAAGCATCAAACCGGCCTGTCGCCGCTCAAGTACTACATCACTCTGCGGCTGGCCAAGGCCCACAGTTTGCTGCAACAGACGCGCCTGAGCGTGGCGCAAGTGGCGGCCTGTTCAGGGTTCGGTTCACTGGAGCATTTCTCGCGCACCTACCGTGCCCGCTTCGGCTGCCCGCCCAGCGAAGACCGCAGTCAAATCTGGACCGCCCCGGTGATGCGCCAGCCGCTGCGCAAGGAGCAGCGGCCAGTCGAGGCGGACTGAACTCACAGGCGATAGCCCGGTTCTTCCTCGTCGAGAATTCCCATCAGCGCGTTGAAATGCTTGTCGGCAAAGCCCGGATAATCGAGCCATTGCCGGCAGGTCTTGCGCGCGATTTCATCACTGGCGACGCGCAACTCGCGGCCGGTTGAAAGCGCGGTGATGTAGGTCTCGCAGGCGCGTTCGAAGTAGTACAGATCATCGAACGCCTGGGCGATGCTCGGCGCCGCCACCAGCAAACCATGGTTGCCCATCAACAAAATTGGCTTGTCCCCGAGCAGGCGGCTGACCCGCTCCGCCTCATCACCCAGGCCCATGCCGTCAAAACCATCGTCGATGACCACTCGCTCGAAAAAGCGCATGCAGTTCTGCTCGATCGGTTGCAGCCGCGAATCCGCCAGACACGCCAGCGCTGTCGCGTATTTCGAATGGGTGTGCAGGATGCAACGGGTGTGAGGCTGGTTGCGGTGCAAGGCGCTGTGCAAGGCCCACGCGGTGATGTCCGGCGCGTCGGGGCGGTCGAGGCTGGCGGGCTCATCGGCGTTGACCAACAGCAAGTCGCTGGCCTTGATCCGCGAGAAATGCTTGCCGTACGGATTGATCAGAAACTCCCGACCGTCCCCCGAGACCGCCACGCTGAAGTGATTGGCGATGGACTCGTGCAGGTTCAGCCGCGCGGCCCAGCGAAACGCGCAGGCCAGGCGGACTCTCAGTTGCTCGACAGGTTGATTCATCCCGTGCTCCACAGATGTTGATCGGTTGCCTGGCAGTGTAGAGAGACGCCTTGCGCGCACTTGACGGGAAACGACATTGGCTGCCGCTATTGCGCGACTTCGCAACCGTGGGAAAACGGCGTGGTTATGCCGCGTTTGATCAAGAGCCGCGTTGCGCCCACCGCCATAGTGAACAGCACGAACCCTTGACTGGAGAGGCACATGTTGCAGATTCGTTTGTTCATTGCGGGCAGTTGGCAAGCACCACAAACTCCGCGCTACCGCGACGTGATCAACCCCGCGAACGAAGAAGTCCTGGCCCAAGTAGCCGTCGCTGGCCCGGAGGATGCACAACGGGCAATCGAGGCTGCGCGCCAGGCTTTCGATCAAGGATCGTGGCCGACCATGCCGGTCACCGAACGCGCTCAACTGTTGCAGCAAATCGCCCGTTTGATCGAACAGGACGCCGAGCACCTCGCCCGCCTGGAAACCCTCAACGCCGGTAAAACTTTGGGCGAAAGCCTGGCTGACATCGGCAGCGTGGTCTCGACTTTTCGCTACTACGCCGCGCTGCTGGAAAGCGAAAGCGCCAGCGTCAACAGCCATGCGCCGACCCATGTCATCAGTTTCAACCAACGCGAACCGGTGGGCGTGTGTGCCTTGATCGCGCCGTGGAACTACCCGCTGCTGCAAGCGGTGTGGAAAATCGCCCCGGCCCTCGCCGCCGGCAACACCGTGGTGTTCAAGCCCAGCAGCCTGACCCCGATGACGGCCCAACGCTTGACCGAATTGCTGAAACAAGCCGGTTTGCCCGACGGTGTTTTCAACCTGCTGTGCGGCCCGGGCGATGTCGGTGAATTGCTTGCCGCCAGCCATGACGTGGACCTGGTGTCGCTGACCGGTGGCGCCGGAGCCGGCGGCAAAGTGATGCGTGCGGCCACCGGCAACTTCAAGCGTGTGGCGCTGGAACTGGGCGGCAAGAATCCGAACATTGTGTTCGCCGATGCCGATTTCGATGTGGCACTGGATCAGGCGCTGAACGCGGTGTTTTTCAATGCCGGGCAAATCTGCTCGGCCGGCTCGCGACTGTTGGTCGAGGACGGGATTCACGACCGGTTTGTCGAGGCGTTGCAGCAGCGGATCGGGAAGATTCGCCTGGGCAATGGCCTCGATCAATCGACGCAAATGGGCCCGCTGATTTCCGCCGGGCAACGCGATCTGATCCTGACGATGATTGCCGGCGCCGTCGAACAAGGCGCGACGTTGCTGGCGGGCGGGACGATTCCCGAACAGTTCGAACGCGGGTTCTGGCTGCGCCCGACGTTGCTCGGCAATGTCACCGCCGACATGCGTATTGCCCGCGAAGAAATCTTCGGCCCGGTGATCACCGTCGAGCGTTTCAGCGGCGAAGCCCAAGCGCTGCAATTGGCCAACGACACGCCTTACGGCCTGGCTGCGGGCGTCTGGACCCGGGATATCGGCAAGGCGTATCGCATGGCCAAGCGCCTGCGGGTCGGCACCCTGTGGATAAACGACTACAACGCCGCTTTCCCGCAGGCGCCTTGGGGCGGCTACAAATCCAGCGGTATTGGTCGCGAACTTTCGCGGGCCGGGCTCGATGAGTTCACTGAGCTAAAGCACATCTACCTCAATACCGAACCGGCGGCGTTGAACTGGTTTGGTGTCGATCAAGCCTGAGACTTACGACTGCTGCGCAGCCGAGCGGGAGCAAGCTCCCTCGCCACAGGCAGGTTTCGCCACACCCACAACAACAAGAAAACCGAACCCCCCAAACCGCTGCCGACGTTTACCTTCGAGGAGTTGATCCATGAAAGCCTTGCTCTTGCTTGCATCTCTGAGTCTGCCGCTGCTGGCCCAGGCAGCGGAACCGGAATCCTGCGCCACGGTGCGTTTCTCCGATGTCGGCTGGACCGACATCACCGTCACCACGGCCGTCGCCAGCGAAGTGCTGGAATCACTGGGCTACAAAACCAAGACCACACTGCTGTCGATCCCGGTGACCTACCGCGCCTTGTCCTCGGGCAAGGAGCTGGACGTGTTCCTCGGCAACTGGATGCCCACCACCGAAAACGACATCAAGCCCTACCGCGACGCCGGCACCGTGGAAACCGTGCGCGCCAACCTGCACGGCGCCAAATACACCCTGGCGGTGCCCGACTACGTGTACGACGCCGGGTTGCATGATTTTGCCGACATCGCCAAATTCAAGGACAAGCTCAACGGCCAGCTCTACGGCATTGAACCGGGCAACGACGGCAATCGGCTGATCCAGAGCATGATCGACAAGAACGCCTTCGGCCTGAAGGACTTCAAGATCGTCGAATCCAGCGAAGCGGCGATGCTCTCGCAACTCAAACGCGCCACGCGCAAGAACGAATGGATGGTGTTCCTCGGCTGGGAACCGCACCCGATGAACACCCGCAACAAGATGAAGTACCTCAGCGGCGGCGACGAATACTTCGGCCCCAACTTCGGCCAGGCCACGGTCTACACCAACGTGCGCAAGGACTACCTCAAGGAGTGCAGCAACGTCGGCAAATTGCTGCAGAACATGGAATTCAGTTTGGTGATGGAGAACCAGCTGATGGACGCGGTGCTGAACCAGAACCAGAAGCCACGGGCGGCGGCGAAGGCGTGGTTGAAGGCTAATCCTGCGGTGTTGGAGGCTTGGCTGGTTGGGGTCAGCAGTCGCGACGGGAAAGATGGATTGGCGGTAGCCGGCGCCAGTCTGACCAGCCAATGATCATTTGAAGTCTGTCGCCTGACAGGGTAGCGAGCAGATTGTCAGGCGACCGTTTCACTGATGGGTTGATCACGCCTGGTCCTTCGGTGGCTTGATGCACGCCAACAACCAGGCCACCACCGCACAGATCATCAGGGTCCCACCCAGCGTCTGCCCCCAGGCTGCCAGCATCAATCCGCCACCTATCAACAGGTAATACAGCAAACCGAACAGCGCGCCGGCCGTACCCAATCGATCACCATAGTTGACCAGCGCCGAACCGAGGATGTTCGGGATTGCCATGCCGAAGGCCAGAACCACCAACACCATCGCCAGCACGAACAGCGCAGTGTCTTCCATCAGCCAGACAAAACTGGCGCCAACCAATGTCAGTGATCCCGCCACCTGTATGAGTTGCGCACTACTCAACCCGCGCTGCAGCAGCCGTTTATTGAGCCCGGCTCCCAGACCGGAACCCAGGGCGAGAATGACGCCACTGTAGCCGAACATTTTCGCACTCAGCCCCAGCCGCTCAAACATGAACGGAGCCAGGCTGTAGTAGCTGAACAAGCCAATGTTGAAGACCGCTACCAACAACGTCGAACGCCAAATGTCTCGATCCCGCAGCATTTGCCACGACGTCTCGAACAGCGCGGGCGACGCCACATGCTGTGGTCGGGTTTCCGGTAAAACCCGCAGGCACCAGAACCACAGTCCAACGGATAGCAGCAAAAGCCCTCCCGGCACGCCTGGATATCCGAAGCCATGCACCAGGCTTGCTCCGGTGAACAATCCAATGGCCGGGCTGGCGGCTAGCGCGATGCCCATAATCGAAAACACCTGAGCGAGTGCCGCCCCCTTGAAGCGGTCGCGCAACACGGTTTGCGTAACGACCGAGCCTACCGCAGCGCCGAATGCGGCCACGCCCTGGGCGGCCAACAGAGCATTGAACGTGCTTGCGCTGAGCGCCATCAACGAAGCTGCAGCGTACAGGGCCAACCCCGCAAGCATCGTTGGACGACGCCCGATCAGGTCGCACATCCGGCCCCATACCACCACGCCGAACGCGAACGCCAGGAAATACACAGAAAGCATTTGCGCCGATGCTTGCTGCCCAACGCCGAAGACTCGGCCAATGTCTACCAGCGCCGGGCTGTAAATGGATTGCGCCAACTGTGGAAACATCAACAGCGCGACCGCCAATACGACGATTTTTTTATCATTCATCACGACTTCACTCTCGAAAGAAACTGCCGTGCAGCTTAAGAAGTCGTAACTGTCGTAGTATCAGGATCCTGCCAACTTATCTCTGAAATCGGACAAACCATGGCTTGGCTCGACGCCCACGCGTCTTTTGATCCTGACAGCTTCAATGCACCGGTTGTCGGCATCGCCGCCGCCCTCGGTGATCACGATTCGGGCATGCATCATCATCAACGCGGGCAACTGCTGTTTACCCGTCAGGGCTGTACGCGTATCACCCTTGCCCAGCAATTGTGCCTGCTGCCACCCTCGCGCGCGGCCTGGATTCCTTGCGGTGTGGCCCATCGCGCCGTGATGCAACAGAGCGTCGATTACCGTTCCATTTACCTGAGCCCCGCGTTGTGCGCAGACCTGCCGCAGCAGGTCTGCGTGATTGAAGTCAACCCGTTGCTGAGGGCGGTGCTGGAGTCGATCGCCCACGCAGATTTCGACACGGCTTGGCAGCAGGGAAAGTACGTGCATTTGTTGGCGCTGTGCCTGAGCGAAATTCGTGACGCAGCCCGACAACCCATGCTGCTCCCGCTGCCGTCGGACAAACGCCTGGCACCACTTCTCGCGACCATCGAAAAGCTGCCGCCGAAACTTCAGTCACTGCAAGAGCAGATAGGTGCCAGCGGCCGCACCATCGGCCGAATCTTCCAACGTGAAACCGGCATGAGTTATCAGCAATGGCGCCAACAATGGCGCCTGATGCGCGCCATTGAACTGCTCACGACCGGGCGAAACATCGGTTTCAGCGCTTTCGAGCTGGGATTTTCCAGCGACAGTGCCTTCATCGCGTTCTTCAAGGACATGACTGGCATCACCCCCGGTGACTGGCTGAAATAGGACCTGACGACCGGCAGCACAAACCAATTGCAACAATATATTACCTGCGTCATATTACATTCATCATAAATAACGCCGCTCCGACAGGTATTCCTCCATGACCAGCATGTCTTCCGTTGAACCTGCCCTGGCTGCCCCGCTGACCACCACCAAACCTCCCCTGCTCAAACGCCTGCTCCTGTCGACATTAGGCATCGCGGCTCTGGTGCTGGTTGGCGTATACGCCACGCACTGGTGGACGACTGGCCGTTTCATCGAGGAAACCGACGACGCCTACATCGGCGGCGACGTGACGGTGATCGGGTCGAAAGTCGCCGGTTACATCGACGAAGTGCTGGTGACCGACAACCAGAAGGTCAAGGCTGGCGACGTGTTGATTCGTCTGGATTCGCGCGATTACCGCGCCAACCTGGCCAAGGCCGAAGGCGCGGTGGCGGCTGAAGAAGCCTTGCTCGCCAATCTCGACGCCACCGAGCAACTGCAACAGGCGGTGATCGGCCAGGCCCGCGCCGGTATCGATGCCGCCGGGGCCGAAACCGCCCGTTCGCGGGATGACGATGCGCGCTACAAACGCCTGGTTACCACCAGCGCCGTGTCGGTGGAAAGCGCCCAGCGAGCGAACGCCACGTTCAAGACCGCCCAGGCCCAAAGCAACCGTGCCCAGGCCGAACTGCTTGCCGCACAACGGCAGTTGAACGTGATCGCCACGCAGAAACAGCAGGCCCGCGCCGCGTTGATCCAAGCCAAGGCCGAGCGTGATCTGGCGCAATTGAACGTCGGCTATACCGAATTGAAAGCCCCGGTGGACGGCGTGATCGGCAATCGCCGGGCGCGGGTCGGCGCCTACGCTCAGGCCGGATCGCAACTGCTGTCGGTGGTGCCATCCAGCGGTTTGTGGGTCGATGCCAATTTCAAGGAAGACCAACTGGCGCGCATGGTGCCGGGGCAACGGGTGGTGATTCACGCCGACGTGCTCTCTGGCCAGGAATTCCACGGTCACCTCGACAGCCTCGCGCCGGCCAGCGGTTCGCAATTCAGCGTGCTGCCACCGGAAAACGCCACCGGTAACTTCACCAAGATCGTGCAGCGGGTGCCGGTACGAATTCACCTCGACCCGGCCGACAGCGTGCTCGGTCACCTGCGCCCCGGTCTGTCGGTGACCGCTGAAGTCGACACGCGCAAGGAGCCTGAAACCACAGCCGTGGCCAGCGCGCCATGAGCCGCGCCCTCGCCGCCCCGGCGCAACCGTTCAATGCCGCGAACATGGCGACGGCGACCAAGGTTTTCGCCTTCGCCAGCATGTGCATCGGCATGTTCATTGCCCTGCTGGACATCCAGATTGTCTCGGCTTCGTTGCGTGACATCGGCGGCGGGCTTTCCGCCGGCACCGACGAAACCGCGTGGGTACAAACCAGCTACCTGATCGCCGAAATCATCGTGATCCCGCTGTCCGGTTGGCTGTCGCGGGTGTTCTCGACGCGCTGGCTGTTCTGCGCATCGGCGGTGGGTTTCACCCTGGCCAGCCTGCTGTGCGGCATAGCCTGGAACATCCAGAGCATGATCGCCTTCCGCGCCCTGCAAGGGTTTCTGGGCGGCTCGATGATTCCGCTGGTGTTCACCACGGCCTTCGTGTTCTTCACCGGCAAGCAACGGGTGATCGCCG
>RCUS01000920.1_pt1 | contig 16916 bp, 14 predicted proteins | sample 2166221 | NCBI WGS metagenome assembly RCUS01 (sample SAMN09932758, study PRJNA488358) | compost metagenome | isolation source: compost soil in cyclohexanecarboxylic | place: Germany: Experimental Botanical Garden | reverse complement strand
GGCTGAGGTTCTGGTGAACCACAACAGTCCATTTGTTCTTGGTGTTGCCGGTGGTGTACTCGGCGATCGCGGCCAGGCCAGAACGGGTGTTCAGGGCGGCGACGATGTCGGCGATTTCGTTGGTGATGGCAGCCTGGATGGCGGCGAACACGTCGGTGGAACCCATGGCCGAAACCACGTCCTGGAGCTTCAGCTTGCGGTTGACGGCAGTCGCGGTCACGAAGTGCTGACCGGCCAGTACTTCAGAACCCTGGCTGTTGCCAACGACCGGCGAACCGTCGATCGAAGTGATGTACTTGATGTGCTCGTCAGCCTTCTCGAAGGCGTGCTTGGAGCACTGGTTGTTGATCACAACCGACATCTGGGTCAGGGCGAAGTCCAGCGAGGACTGGTTGACGTCGTTTTCAGCGATCGGGTATTTCACCGACACTGGGGAACGGCGCTGAACGCTCAGGTGTTTCTTGGCGTCGAACACCTCGATGCGGTAGCCGAAGTTACCACGGTTGGTGTTGCTGACGTTCTGAGTGGTCTGAGCGGCGTTGATGGTGCCCAGGGTGAAGGTTTTGATCAGCGCCTTGACGGTGCTGTCGGCATAACCGATCTTGGTGATCACGTCGGTGACGATGTCACGCACACCAGCGATGGTTACAGCGCCCGGCTGGAGGCTGAACTCGTTGGTCTGACGCTGGAAGTGGCCGGTCAGCTGAACTTTCAGCAGTGGCTCGTAACCAGCGGTCTTGAACGCGGAGAAGATGGTTTCGCCAACGGCGTTGCCGTCTTTGTCGGTGACTGCGAAGCCTGGGTACTGAGCCATGCGCAGCATCAGCTGACGGTCGTCAGTGGTCTGAGCGTTGCTGGCTGGACCGAAGGTGTTGTTCGACATCGACGCGGTGTTGATGAAGAACTGCACGTCGGTAGCGCCGACCTTGGCTTTCACGCCGAGCTTCTTCACCGAGATCGAGTTGGACTCGAGTTCGTCGGTGGAGGTCCACACGCGCTGGCCAGGAACTTCGGTCAGGGCGAGCAGGTTCGGAATGTTGACCGGGACGGTGAACATCTGGGTCTCATGCGCCGAACGGCCGTAGGCATCGCCCTGCATGTACTTGACGTCGCTCGGAGCGGTGACGGTATCAGCGACGAAGAAGGCACGATCTTCGCTGTCGACGTCTTCCGGGTAAACCGGCCATACCGACAGTACTTCGTCTTTGAACATTTCACCGGAACGCAGCAGGCCGAAGATCGGGCGCAGTTCCGAAGCCGATTGCCAGGCGGTGTTGCCGTAGGCGTAGGTACCCAGGCCGGCAGCACGCACGACCAGTTCAGCGCCTTCGTCCTGGTACTTCACGCCGATGGTCGAGAACAGGGCTTCAGCAGCCTTGGTCTGGAGGTGCGACTGGGCGTTGAGGGTCAGGTTGGCAGCTTTGATGTCCTGCTCACGGCCCTCGAAGTTCTGCATCGAGAAGCCTTCAGCACCGTTCACCTTGGCCAGCTGTTCGCCGGCGTCTTGGTAGATGCGAATCAGGTCAGCAGGGATGGCGGTCGCTTTACGCGACAGGATGCCTTGGGCGATGTCGAACTTGCCGCCGCTGAAGTTTTTCAGCACGCCGTTGGCGCCGGCGAGGAGCAGGCCTTCGTTACCTTGGAAGGTGGCGAGGTGGTTGCCGAAGTCGAGGTGGCTTTCGTTGCCAGTGATGGTGGACAAGCCACCGTCGACCAGCGATTGGCGTACTGCTGCAAAGATGTTCTTACCCCCGTTGAGGGAGGTGGTCAATTGCTTGGCCATGTGATCAGGTCCTGTTCAAAATGGTAAACAAACTAGTTTGTTGCGCAATAGAACTGCACATAAAATATGAGCAGCCTTTAAATCAGGGGTTTTGCAGGTGGACGAGTTTGTAAACCTCAGCCAACGTCAAATCCCCCAGATTCGGTTTAATGATCTTGCCGAAGTGGGCTTCCAAATAACCCACTCGTGCATAGATTGTTTCCAACACAGCGGAGCCGATGGTTTTGGCTTTGAGTTTCTCCCAGGAATGAACCTTTCCGGTGGAGCCTGCGTCGACCGCGACCACGATCACCTGACCAATCATGGTCGAGTGGAATTCGTGACCTCCCCGTAGGATCTCCGCTATCTTGTTACTGTCGATGGCATTGAATGCTTCCGTGAGCATACCGACGTTGTAAGCGTCATCACCGAACATGCTTCGTGGCTCCGGCATGTCAACGCCGAAGATACGCGCCGCTGCCATATGACAGGCAACGAAGCTGGCAACCTCACCGAAAGTGAGCTTGTCATGGTATGCATGAATTTTCTTGAAGCCGTCAAAAGGAACGGCTTGAACGGACAGGGCGGTCAACAGCTCCCCCGTCACTACATAAAGCTCGAACGGCTGGCCGTTAGGGTATTTGAAGATCATAGACTTTACGCTCTCAGGGGTTAGCGATGAACGATTTGCTGGTGTTGGTCAAACTGTTATCAGCAATGTATCAGGCCAAGATTTTGAAAGACAAGAACCTGATCACAGAACTGACCGAGATGCTGGAAGAGCTTCCAGCTCCAAACCCAGATGTAATGACCCAGGACAAGAATGTCCGGGAGAGTATTCGGGCGGCCATTCATTGGTTACTAAATGAAACCGAGGAAGAACCGGCTCTTATAAAATCGATGCTCATGCAACGGGCTGCCTTGTTTATTAAAGGAGACGTTGAACTACGCACAGCAATCGAAGCGGGTTTGGAAGATTACGATTCAGAGGAACTGCGTCGCCGTATTGCGTACAAGCAGATCACTGATATCCGCAATGGCATGCAAGATGAGATCTTCGACAAGAAGTTCAAGCGTGCCTTGAAGGAAGCCGTGTATAAGGACCTCGCAGATATCAAGCGCGAAGACCTTAGCCTGATCATGGATTTGATCCAAGAACGGGTTAACAGCGCGTTTGGCGAGCGTCAATCGGAAGTGGTGTTGTCGGTTAACACGGCCAACCCGGAATCGATGAACGCTGTCATCGAGATGGCCAAGAAAGAGAACAGCCCTGACGGTGTTCTCAAGATGGGTATTCAAGGCCTCAACCAAGGCTTGGAACCTGACGGCGGGATGCGGCGCAGTAAAGCTTACATGCTCGAAGCGCTGACCAACCGTGGTAAGTCGTTCGCCATGGCTCACATCACCACCTCGGTCGGTATGTACAACGTGCCGATGCTGCGGGACAAGGCAAAGATTCCAACGATTCTCTTTGAGTCGGCGGAAGACGCCATGGAGCTGGTGCTGCGCCGGATGTACAAACTGGCCGTTACCACTCAACTGCAAGAAGATGTGGACTTCCAGACTACCGAAACACCGGACATTATTGAAGCGATTGCAAATTGCTTCAAGAAGAACGGCTGGTACTTGGTGATCAACCAGATCGAGGCCAACAAAGACAACCGCGATGCCATGTTCAACCGTGTCCGTCAGCTGGAGCTGAAAGGTCACGAGATCATCTTCTACGGTTACGACTACCTGGCACTGCAAAACATCGACAAAATCTCGGGCGAGAACAAATCAGACAAGTTGCAGTTGCTGTACCGTCAAGTCCGTTCGTTCATGATCGCTCGCGGTATCTGCTTCGTTACCCCTCACCAGCTCAGTCCCGAAGCGAAGAAGCTGTTGAAGGAACTGGACGACGAGTCAGAGGTTTACTTTGCTCGTGAAGTGTCTGGCAAGTCGATGACTGAGACTTCGACCAAGATCACCAACGAAGTGGACGGTGTCATCACCATCCATGTGGCGAAGACCTCGATGAAGACCTACTTCACCTGCTGCATCGGCAAACAGCGTGGTGAAGGCTGTGCTCCAGAGAAACGCTTCTTTATCTACGACCTGGATCCCGTCCTAGGTTTGAAGCATGACATTCATGGCAAGGCCATGTTCCGTCGTACCCTGCAACAACGCTTCAACAATAACGGCGACGTAGAGAATGACTTCGATCACCTCTGATAGATAGAAAAAAGAATAGACATAACTACCTCCTCCAGCCTTGGCTGGAGGAGGTAGGTCTATAGCTGAATTCATTATAAATAAAAAATTACTGTGGGCTTTATTGGATAATCAATTTAATAAACTCACTGGCTACTAGCTCAGGTCGTTCCTGGGCAGTAGCTAAAGACCCGCTACATCCCAAAGAATAGAAACCTGGAACCCCCGCCCCCGGATGTCCGGAGGCGAGGGCGAAGGTTGTTAAGAGGCTTTAGCTTGGTTATGAGCTTGATAGGCGTTGAAGACCATTTGTGAATACGCCTTCTGTGCCGCGCTATGAGACCCGAGCATGTGGGCAAACTGAGCAATGTAACACTCTTTCTCCCACGGGTATTCCACGAACTCTTCCGAACTGGTGGACATTAGTGCACCTTCCCACTCAACCCATTGCAAGGTGTGGATGGCGAAGCGACCTTTGTTCATTTGCTCAACACGCTTGAGGTGGTAGACCAAATGGCTATTGGTGAAGCGCCTGAGCTTATTCTTCAGTGCGTCACCGGTTTCCTTGGCACCTTCCTTCAAGCTGTTAGTACTGGCCTTGATTGACGCCGGGTAGAGGATCATGGTCAGTTCACGCTTACCATCTTGCGGCATGATCTCCAAGGTGTCGGGGTTAAGCAGGATGACCATCCCACTGATGTCTTCACCCATGGCTTCGATCACCGGGAAGTCGCCCACTTTGGCCAGCACAACATTGACCTTGTGCTTGTTTGCCATCTTTACACCGTCCTGCCCAAACAGGTCGATGAAATCCTTGACGGTACCTTTAATCATTTTCATGTGCTTATTCCTAATGCGGGTTCAGCGTTTGTTTTTGCCGAGGGCTTTGGCGATGAGGGTGTTGGTGTAGTTCTGGTCCTCACTCAACAACTTGAGCAACGAGGGCGCAGATTTAACCAGGTCGCTCATCTCCATTTCGAAACGACCCCGTGGGAGAATCCACAGGTTCCCCAAATGCCAGCCTTCCTCAATGCCGGTGAACTCGATGAAGTCACCTTCGTTGCATTGAGTAATAGCCAGTTGCAGCATGCGCGGCATCGCGGTGTCGAAGTAGCTGTAGTTACGCGCCATGATAACTTCTTTGGATTTACCACGGTACATGATAGCGCGGACACGGCGAGGAGCGATGGTGTTAGTAGTCATTGTGAATCTCCAAATTGAATGCAGGTAGCGTACGGTAGCGCGGGGTTAGTTCCAGGTAGCCGATTCAGCTTCGAAGGCAGCGTCAGACGCAGCCCATTCAGCTTCTGCAACAGCGTACATGGCGTCGAGTTCAGCTTCGGCGCGTTGGAACTCGGCTTCCAGTACTTGCTCGCGGGCATGGGTTTCCAGGGTCCAGCCGTGCTGTTCCTCGTAGTGCCAATGCTCAACCAGTGCGGTGTGAGCAGCATTCCATTGGGTATTGAGTTGTTGTACAGTAGTCATAGCAAAGTTCCTAGTAGGGAATTATGTGGCTTATTCACCTCGGTAATATAGGTCTGAAATAGACCTGAAGTTAAATGATGACCCCTACCTGGCGTTAACGCCAGGTAGGGGATTCAACGGGCGGTGTACTTAAATAGCGCGGGGAGTAACTTTTTACTTATTCCTCACGGCCAAGCTTTTGCTCTTCCATAGTCTTACGATCACAGTAAGCACCCCAGGCCTTACGGAAGTCGTGGAACATGGCATGCGCTTCGTTTGCTGGGTAAGCGCTCAGGTCAATCATCAGACGACCTGGTTTGCCGTTCACCAGCAACTCGTAGACACCCAGCGAACCTTCGGTCAGTTTGCTTTCAACTGATTCGATGGTGTCCATGCCACCACGAGGCAGGCTTACAGTAATGGAGTTACCGCGATGCGCTGCGGCGATGCCCGGTTCGCACAGGAAGCTGTCAAGACCCCACTTTACGCCAGGAGGAGACTTCAGCTCTCGGCGCAGCATACCCAGTTCATTGATCACTTCACGGAGCAGTTCCGGTACAACAGCTTCGGTACCCTTGACAATCGAGTTGAACTTCTCTGCCATTGGGGATTTTTGAGCAGTCGGTGCAAACGATTCGGTCGGGTGTTCCTGCTCGTGGAGAATCCTGGCCATTTTGGCTATGATCTCTTCTTCAGTTCCTAGGCTATCCAGGAACTTCTGCACGCGGGATTTGATTTGATCCTTGGTCAGTTCGGTCTTACCGTTGAGGTCATGCCAGGCCTTCGCAGCAATGAGGTTGAGCTCAGTGGCAATGCCATGGTTGATCGCATCGTGCAGTGCGCTGTTGCTGTCATGCACATGGTGCTCTGGAGCAAAGGGTTCCATGCCGACGTAACGACTGATGACATTCTGGGACGAGCCGGGGCGGAAAACTTCCCGTGGGGCAACCCCTTCAGACTCCAGTACAGAACCTTTCCAGACCGGGCCGTAGCAACCAGGACCGTCCTGCCAACGCGGTTCAGTCTTGGCGTATTCCATGAACAGGTCGTCCAGGAATTCAGGTAATTCGCACGGCGGTACTTTGCCGGTCTTGAATTCGTTTTGGAGTGCTTGATAAGTCGAACTCAGTTTGACGAACAGCACCGGTTCGTCTTCCATGTAGTCAACATTCTTGACTTCGTCAAGCTTGGCAATACGACGCAGCAGGAGGTTGAACAACCCTTCATGTTCCAGCAGGCTGAATAACCCACGGTTCTCCAGCAAGTGGATCAGCATGGTAGCATTGGTGCTAACGCGAGGGTTCTTGGCCAGCTGGGTTACTTGCACTTCAGTTTCGGTAAGCTGGCGCGGTACCTTGACCAACTTGCTCCAATCGATCGGACGATCCGGTTCACGACGTACGCTCGGCACGGGAAGTTCGGCCAGCGCCGCCTTACCGCTTGCAGGCATTTCACCGTAGCGATTTTCATCGCCTGACCAACAACCAGTTGCTACCATACTGTCATGGTCCAGATGCTGAGTATGCAACGAACGAATGCCGTGGATCTCGATGTTGTCTTGACCTGACTCGTAGGCCGAGCGAACATCATGTAACAGGTCTTCCAGCGTCTTGGTTCCCGTCAACGCATGGCGGTAATCGATAAAACCGGTCAGTTTCACCATGTGTTCCGGGTTCAGGTTCGGCTGGATATTGCGCATCAACTCTAGGTGGACAAGGTATTTGTCCATAAGTGCAATGGCAGGAAGGCCACGACCCCGGAGTTCACCCAACACGTTACCCAAACGCTCCATGTCGCGGTAGGCGAACTCGGCAGCGATTTCCATGTCAGTGAGGCGGTTTGTACCGATGCGGTCAAACTCTTGCCCCATGGCTTGTCCTTTGCTTGCGGTCATTTCTCTTCCCTCAGCTTGTTAATGGTACCCATAAGGAACAAGGAAGGGTGTGCATGCACACCCGCTGTTTATTTGAGCAAATAGCCCCTATCCCCAGCCTTCCCTGATTCCGTTATAAAGAAGATACTTCACTGACAGAATACTTACACCACATCGAACTCTTCGTTGTTGAGGAAGATACTCAATGCAGAGTGTTCTCGAAAGATGAAATCAGGAGACTCAGTATCCTTCTGAAGTTCGGTACGAGCACCCAACAACGTACCTTCCTTATACTTCAATGCTTCGTTACCGCTCATGAAGTAGAACCGTACTGGCATGAACGGTTCCAGCATCTCGTGGTCCGAGTTGTTCCATTGCAGGGTTTCCATGGTGCCATCGTTAAAGGCGTTCGCACTCAGGTGTTTGCACAAGTTGTTGGTGGGCATGGCTTCGAAGGGTGACATGGCTTCGCCGCTGGCCCGTTCCGACGTCTTGTATTCCGACAAGGAGTCTTCCCGAGTAGACATGGCCTGACCCTTGGCGTAATAACTACCCACCTCGCCCATGATTGCATCCGAACTGATGATGCGTTTACCCGTACCAACGTTCTGCTTCTTGATGTCCATGCCATCGATGTGCTTGGCTTTACCCGTCGACAGGATGGTCACTACTTTGCCTTGAACAAAGGAAGTGGCATGCAGAGTAGGGAATACGTCTTCCGGCAGACGATAGATATTCAATACCTTGCGCGCGGTGGCATAACGACCCACCTTAAAGGTAGGGGCAATGCGCCACATCCCCTTTTGGTAGTACATGCCGAAGCCTTTGGTATAGATGCCAAATTCTTCATGGTTCTGCATCCAGGTGCCCAAGTTCTTCAACGGTACTGCTGACGGGATGTTGATCAGTTGGAATACCCGTGGGTTATCGATCGGTCGTTCGATATCCACTCCTTTAAACGCGTCAGGCCCGGTCAGGTGGGCCAACTTCTCCCGACCCGCACGGGACAGCTGTAAATGCAACGCGTCGTACAGGGAGGTCATCAAGTGTTTATCGGAGACCATTTCATTTTTCAGGATGGCGTAACCCACCTCAAACATTTGAAAGGTCACCGAGATGATGTTGTTGGAGTCCTTGGTCTCCAAGTTAGCCATGTGTACACTGTTACCGATCATCTCTGGGTTAGAGTCACCCAAGGGCACGGCACGGAAGCGTTTCATGGTTTGGGTCAGCCCCTGCCGTTCAGTTACCTCAATGAAGAGGTTATCCTTGTTCGGCAGGATTTTGTTCAGGTACACCCCCGGTTGGATTTGCCCCTTGATACGGAAGTCATCCGCGTGGTTGACCGCATACAGGCTGAACTTCGACATGCCAGTTGGGATCATCAGGGGGATTTGCTGGGTGGGGGTTACCAGCATGGCCGACAACTTGACTTTCTTATCGGCTTGCTGAACCGACACCGATTTAGCAAACGCGATCAAGTTGGCTAACGGACGTGGTAACTCCATGATTACTCCTAATTAGTACCTTTGAAGATCCAATCGCCGAGATCTTGGATGGTTTGGGGGGTTTCAATGTTGGTCAGACTATCCGCCACGGCTTTGGCGGTGATCATCGGTTGGTTCTCGAACGACAACGCGGTGACATCCCCGCCTTCCAACTCGTCGAGGTGACTGACAAAGCTCAGCTCATCATTGTTGGTACCGATAGCCTTCATGCCGAACAACGCCATCAGACTGAGGATGTTGCGTTTCTCAGCGTCGGCGTTATCCGCAGCGACTTGCTTGTGCTTCATCTTGTCAAGATAGGGCTTGATCTTCTTGTAACGACCAAACAGTGAATAAGCCAGCAACTCTAGCTTACGCAACTCCTCCGTGCTTGGCGTGGTAAACTCCGGGGCGTTGACCCGCAACTCACACCACAGGGAAATGTATTCCTGGATCGATTCGTAGATCTGCGGAATCACCTCGTTCGCATTCTGGAACGACAGATCCTTCTCGCTGGACAAGTTCGGCAGGATGTCGATAATAGCCGGGCACTTCAGCTTGCGGACCTGGTGGGTAGAGTAAAACTCATTGTCGTTAACGAACCCATCCTGATGGTATTCTGGACGATCGCGCATTTCGTCCAAACTCATCATCATCAACGGCGTAATGTATACCGGAAACGTGCGGTTGTTGATCACATTAAACAACGTGATCAACCGCTCCCGGATATAGTTGTAGCGCGACAGCGCTATACTCAAAGGAAGCCTCCCAGACGGCGAGACAGTTTCAACAGCAGCAACAGGATTGCGCCGTGGTACAGCTGCTCTTCCGTCGTCAATGTGAAGTAGGTCTTGCAGTATGCCAGCAACCGCTTGTGATCGACGATCTGCGTGCTCAAGGTGGAGTAGACGATGTTCTCGAACTCACCCGTTGGACGACCCTCGTAAAAGTCCTTGCTAAAGATGTAGGAGATCCCCACCTCGTTGCCGGGCATGAGGATCGGATAACCATCCATGTTTAGGTAGGCTTTATACGATTTAAAGTCTTCCGGGTTGGTCGCAATGAACCACTTGATCTTGCTTGAACGCAGGTTACCGTACAAACGGGTGTTGACCAGACGGGTTGTCTGAATCATTGCCGCTTCATGGGTACACTGCGAAAGCAGGTTCATGTCACCGCGCAGCAACACTTCCCAAACGTTGATAGTCCCCCAACGACCGTTCTCCAAACCACCGTACTGGGTAGAGAACTGGTTGATCGGTGGATACAGGGTGCGCTGGTCCGGGGTAATCATGGCGTTGAGGAAGTTCACCAGGTACGGGTCATAGACCTTATCCCGACCGTCTTTGGTTTCAAAGACAATGGTGTTCTCTGGCGACCAGAAGTGTCGGCGCAAGATGTTGTTGGCGATCGTGTTGCTCCAACCAAACAGTTCCTTACCGACCTGCTCTTCATCAGTGGTGATAACCGCAGCACCACCATGGAGGATCGAGTCTTTGGAATAGACCATCCGTTCGATGGTGCGGGTTTCCAGTTCCTCGTCCAGCTGTTTGGTCATGATGCCCAGTAGCTGGTAGGTGAGGTAGTAAACCTTGTTCGCTGTGTAGTTGCGAATCTCTGGTTGTTCAGTGATCGCAAACAAGCCCGCGTGACCATCACCAATGTCCATCACCATCACGTCATGGCGGACGGGCGCGGCTTGATAAATGGTGTAGGCGTTGTAGGTTCCGCTCGACTCACCAGTTTCCGGGTTGAAGTTGTATGACCCGTTACCTTCCTGCTTTAGCAACAATTTGTCGATGCGGTCATACGACTGGTAGGTCGGAGTGGCACCTGGTTGAAACTGCTTCGGTTCCTCGTCCCCATTCAAACGTTGTCGGTAGTAACGTGCCAGGCGCGGGACACCGTTGACCTCGGAGAGCAGGCTCATCTCCGGTTGCCAAGTCGACTCTACAATCGAATGGCGGTAGGTGTCGCTAAAGATTTTCGGGGCTTCCGGTTCTGGACGGACTTCCTGCCCCAGGGGGGTGGTGTTCAGTGGCATATAGACCTCAGTTGCGGTAGGCGATTAAACCAAACGCGCATTCGTAAATGTTGAAAGGACGACTCCACTTACCCCAGCCCTTGTCGATGTGTTTCTTAAGGTGCCAGATGTTTTGATCCAGCGGACGTGGGGTTCTTGCCCAGTCGTACCAGGTAAAGATCTTCGGCATCAGATTCCAACCAATCGGGTTACGCGCCAGATCGTCCCAGAAGCCCTGAGAATAATCGCGAATCGCATAATCAAGGGTTATGACGAGTCTGTACGTTGCGCGCAAATTAGGGGCCTTGGAGAACGTTACAACACCATTCTCATCCATGCTCAGGTATTGAGGATCAACCAGTTTGTCATTCTCGAACAATTGCAGGAGGAAGGGGGTATCGTAATGGCTGAATGCGTACTGATGTCGGCGCAACATGTACGTCTTGACATCGTCCGCCCACTGGAACTGTGGAATTTCTGTAAAGATGTTGCACAACACCTGGCTGTCAACCGGGTCCATACTCAGACGTGCTTGCACCACTGGTTGGATCCAGTCGTGGAATGGCCAACTCCACGGATCATGCTGAGGGAGTTTCAGGTAGTACGGTGAATGCGCACTGGTCATGTACTTGTCCAGTTCACGGATCGCTTCGATCTCAGGCGCTGCCGGCCAATCGTTCGGGTTCTCGTACTGAACTTGTGGTACGGGGATGTATTGTTGTGGAATCTCGTCCTGGTAGACCATCAACGGGAACTCCAACTCCCAACCCATGAAGTCATTGAGGTAGAAGCTGTAGTTGAACTCCACCTCGAAACGGCCATAGGTCGCTGACTTGTTGGTCCGGGCAATAAAGGCTTCGGAGAACTGGATGCCGATGTTCTGACTTTTCAACGGGACTACTACTCGCCCGTGTTCGCCGGCCACGTTGAACACCACCCGGTACGGGCGAACCCACAGTTTGTTCAACCAATCGCTCGGTTCTTCCAATGTGGGTTCCCACTTCTTCACCATGTCGTAAATCATAGAGAAGAAGTCCATGATCGCTGGGTTAACGACCATGTGGTTAATCGGGCTGAAGTTGAAGTCAACCACTTGGTTCTCACGCTGGCGGTTAATGCGTGCGCGCATCTGTTCCGCTTCGATTTGCGTGTTGAACATACACACAACCTTTACCGAGACTTTCTTGTTCTCGAAGCTCGGGTACAGGGCCAATGGCAACACGCCACCGTCGTGAATCACCGGGGCTTCAACCTGTTCCCGACGGTTGTTCCAAAACTCACTGCGTTCCACCTCGGGGACCACAAAGATCTTGTTCCGGAAGATGCCGTCGGTATAACGTTCGGCATTGGTACCGTCGCTCAGGTTACTACCGACCAACTTAGCGATCTCGTTCTGGCCGTTGTAGTAGACGTTTGCCGCAGATTCCAGCTTGTAGAACGCCAGTACTGCTTTGAGGGAATCGTAAATCGCCGGTCGCAAATACGCGTCGTAGTTTTCTTCAGTGGCAATAAAGGTTTTCAACATGATGGAAGTCCACAATAAAAGAACTGGGCGGAAGGGGGTGGCCCCTCCGCGCCAGAATAAAGGTTACTCGGTGTCCTCATCACCTGGGGTGGGGATGTTGACGTCTTCGCCTTTCGAGCGGTAACGGATAAACAACACCGGTCCGGTCTTTGGTTTCACCACCGCAATGCCCGAGAAGCCGTCCGCCACGACATCCATCAGTTCACCCTGACCGAGGTCGTTGGGTGACAGACTGGTAATACCACAGGTCTTCAGGTAAGCGATGACCTTCTTGCTGAACGCGAGGGTCAAAGCATCCTTGTTCACACTGAGGACTTCGCCTTTGCCGTCGAAGATCTTCGAGGACAGTGCCAGCACTACCCGACTGTCTTCCAGGTTGGAGCGTGCAATACCTTCCGGCTTGATCACACTGTCTTTGTTGAACACTTGGACGAGGATCGAACCTTTCCATATGACGCTGGTTGGGGGTGCGGTAACCGTGAAGGTAGTCGTAGACTTGTCCAACTGACCAAAGAAGCTGATGTTACCCTCTGGCAAGACCACGTCTACACCCGGTACCAGGAACAGAGCATACTTCTCACTGAAGCGTAACAGGACTTCCTGCATGCTTTCGCCTTCAACGGCCACCACTGCTGGGATGTGGCCGTTGAAACGTGTGGCGAAGTCACCCTTGGGCACACCTACAGTAGTACGAACACCTTCGCATTCGACCGTAATGTGACCATAGTCGCTAGTCCCGGGTGTGGCTTCGACGATCTGCGCCCCGGGACCGACTTGGCTTTCCAGCAGTTGTTTGACACGAGGGTGGAGGCTATTCATTTCTTCTTACCGCCTTTCTTTTTGTTATCGCCTTGGTTCTGGTTGTTGTCGGTGTTACCACCGCCAGCTTCGACGATAAAGATGTGCGGGGTGATGCCATTGATCGCCTTCTTGATGCCGGCGGTGATCTTGTTCTGCTGACCAACCAACTTCTTGGCGTCGTTGACCGCAGCCCTGGCGTTCTTCACCTTTTCCTGCATGCCTTGTTTGGCCGCAGCCGCAGCTTCCTTGTTGTCATCATTCCCTGAGACAGACTCGGAGGCTTTCTTCAATTCAGCCAAAGCACCTTCAGCTTTCTTCCGCTGATCAGTCAACGCCGCGCCGTTTTTCGAATGTTTGGTATAGCTGATCATCAACGCGTCGATAACCTTGCTGGCGTCCGCAGGACCGTTAAGACCCGCCACGACCTTACTCAGTTCACCGCTCGGATCGGCCTTGGCCGCCAGGTTGCGGATACCGTTCTTGGCGTTGTCGTTGATCTTAACGTTTTCTTTTGGCATGCCTTGGATGGCTTTCTTGTTATCGTCAGCCGTTGCCTGCATTTCTTTGACTTGTTCGTCCTCGCCGGTCTCGAACCATTCCTTGATGGACTTCCAAGCCGCCATGACCGCATCGTAGGCTTTCTTCCCCAGTTCCTTGATGGCGTCGTACACCGGACCTTCTTGACCGGCATACTCGTTCAGACGAATGCCGTTGAGGTTGGCCACGGTGATGAAGTACTGACGCGCCGGTGAGTCCACACCACCGAGGAAGTCTTCCATACCCTGCAAGACTTCCAGTGGATGGTCGAACGCACAACCACAGCGGCAGTCTTCAGTCCCACCACATTCCGTACCGGTAACCCAGTCAGTGGTCTCCACGGGATTGAGGGTCTGGTAGTCCATCGGGGCAAATTCCTCCACCCCTGCAACCATGCCATTGCGGCTGGTCACGAACATGTCAACCTGGCTGAGTGTGCGCTCCAGTGCCGTGAGCATGCGCGCATGCTGCTCGTATTCAGCCGCTGGGACATTAATGTCCGACTCACCCATCTCTAGGTAACGGTTGAGAATATGCTGCGCGTGGTCGATCAGCGACTGCACCCCTTCCGCTTCGTCGAAGTCCCCGCCCTTGTTACCCAGTGCGCAGATAACCATGGCAGTGTCACGCGGTTCTGGGTAATGCTGGTTGACGATGGCGTTGCCGGTGTCTTTCAGGTACTGATCGAGCACCTCGTTCACGCGCAGTTCAGACGCGCAGTAGTACTCGATCTCGTGATCGACCACTTGCAAGGTTTGGATCAGGTTCTGGTGCAGGTTGAACGAATTCAACTCGCCGATGTTCATGTTCTCCAGGTAGGTCATCATCGCTGGAGTGCGTTCTTTCGACAACTTTTCACGGTGTTCGATCAACTGACCGAGCAAACCGAATTTAAAGATAGCGTTCATGCTATTCCCCTTAAAGGACTTTGACGGTGACCTGTCCCTTATAGAGGGTGGCCTTGCTTGCGTCGACGATCAGGTTACCCTCCGCCAACCCCAGTTCTACGGCATAACGTGGCAGGTCACGGATCCCCACTACTTCACACCAGATCTCGAAGTAACGGGTTAGCTCGTCCGCCTCGCTGAACACCGGGTCTTCACTGTCGAGCAAGGGCTCACGGGCGGTGTCATCGAAATTGAGCTTCATCAGTAGCAGGGGTGCATCCACTGCCTTATGAGCTTTATAGACCACCCCGGTGATGTCTTGGGGAATGTTCTTGAACAGCTCACCTAAGTCAACACGCTCAACCATGAAGGCATTGCGAGTGTCACCCAGAGGAGTGAACTTGAAACCTTTACTGCCCGCAGGTGTGACTTGTCCGAATCGCGGGTTCAGCGCGCAGTCTTGGAGTGCCGAACCGACGATGACACTTTGGTTAAACAGATTCAGCCGCATGGGTTAGCCCTTCTTAATGCTCGCGTCGAGAACTTCCAGCACCGCTTCTGCACAGCGGCACAGACCGACTTCCAACGCATTGATGTTGAACATGGCGGTCTTGATCTGCTCGCGCACCTTGTTGACTGCCAGGTTCATTTGACTGTCACCTTGGTCTTTCGCTTCCTTACTGGCTTTTTCCAAGATCGCGTTGAGACTGTTGATCATTGAGGTCTCCAAGGCGTGGGTCGCCTTATAGACGTCCATCAACGACTTCTTGATCTTGTCGTAATGCCCGAGCAAGGTTTGCAATTGATTGGTGTGGGTGATAAAGGTCGCGCCCTTTATCCGTTGCTGATCGCCGCTTGGTGGCTTCATGGTGAACTTGCCGGTCTTGATGTCGAACTCAATACCCTTTTCACGGATGAACTTGATTGCGCCTTTGCCGTCCGCCTTGAAGATCTCCCGTACCTTCTCACGGAGCTGCTTGTTCTTCTCGACCACTCGTTCCCCGATACCTTCATTCGGCATTTTAGGCACTTCTTCACAGAAGGTCTTGATCAGTGACGCGAACTGTTCGGTCTGTGTCGCTGCGGAAACCATGGCGGTCATGCAGGCTTCCAACCAGTTGAGGTTGTTGTCGAGCTTACCTTCTGAACGTGGGTAAATCAGGATCGTCGATTTTGGGTAGGGAATATTACCATCCACCGCGCCGTTTTTACTCAGGCGCTCTTTTAGCGTCTGCTGCTTCATCTCGATCTTCTTGCTCTTGCTGCCGAAGAAACTCCACAGCCACTTGAAGAAATCTTTGATCGCCTGGATTACTACACCGACACCTTTCTTGATGGTGTCAATGAAGCTTTCGTTGCCGTCGATATTCACCGAAGTCCGAGGACGACTATTAAGAACGTAGCCATACAAACCTTCCAGACCGTCGACTTTGTCGTTCTCGGTGGAAAGCTTGGTCATTACCGGTTCGTCCATCGCAGCGTCGTACCCCGCCTGATCGGCCAGGTATTCTTCCTTTAACGTGGGAGCCAGAATGTAACGCAGAGGTGGAACAGGTTGAGTGTTCATTGAGTGCCTGCCAGTTGTAAGTCTAAGTACATAGCATCGAAAAAACAGGAATGCGGCATAGAAGCTACTCGCCCGGGGAAACCCGGGCGAGTAGTTCTTACATGCAGGGTGCTACCACCCAGGCGCCGACCACTTAGATGTGGGCAGCAACCAGATCCAGAGCCTGCTTGCCTTGAGCGACGAACAGTTTGTTCATCGACACGGTCAGCGAGGAGCCGGTGGAGTACAGCGCGCGAACCAGCTGGATCGCTTTGCCGTTTTCTTCCTTGGTGTTGGCGCTTTCCTTGGTCTTCACGGTCAGCGTGGCAACCACGCGGTCACGTTCAGCCTTGGAGAACTTCTGGGTGATCTTGCTGTCGCGCATGACGGACACCGACGAAGCGACGGTGTTCAGCAGGCCTTGCAGCTGGGCCTTCGAAGCCTTGACATCGACTTCTTCGCCTTTCGCGAATTCCTTGGCACCTTCGGTTTTGCCGAAGCTCAGCTTGACCGAACGAGCGGCAGCCAGGACTTCTTCGTCGGACTCGTACTTGTCTTCGTACGCCAGGTAGATCGAGAAGCCAGCGCGCGCGGCCAGGACTTGACGCTTGTCGCCCTTGTCCGATTTCTCGGAAGGAGTACCAGCAACGTCCTTGATCACTTCCTTGATGTCAGCGATCAGGCGGCCGTAGGCAGCTTTGAAGCCGGCGGCGTTGATGCCGTCCAGGTTCTTGCCGCTGTCGACGAAGGCAGGCAACGATTCCGACAGGACCTTGGTGAAAGGACCTTTGTCGAGAATGTCGGCACCGTTCTTGGCG
>RCUS01000919.1_pt1 | contig 16937 bp, 12 predicted proteins | sample 2166221 | NCBI WGS metagenome assembly RCUS01 (sample SAMN09932758, study PRJNA488358) | compost metagenome | isolation source: compost soil in cyclohexanecarboxylic | place: Germany: Experimental Botanical Garden | reverse complement strand
GCCCTGGGCAAGAATGCGGCGGAAGCGTACGCGCGCGCCCTGCAGACGGACCCGACTTCCGCATTTGGCGGCATCATCGCCTTCAACACGGAACTCGATGGCGCCACCGCTGGCGAAATCGCCAAGCTGTTCGTCGAAGTGCTGATCGCTCCGTCGTTCTCGGCGGAAGCGAAACAGATTCTGTCGAGCAAGCAAAACGTGCGCATGCTGGAAATCCCGCTGGGCAGCGGCGTGCACGCCATGGACTTCAAGCGCGTCGGCGGCGGTCTGCTGGTGCAATCGCCGGACGCGAAAAACGTCGGTATCGGCGACTTGCGCGTGGTCAGCAAGCTGCAGCCAACGCCGCAGCAACTGGCCGACCTGATGTTCGCCTGGAAAGTGGCGAAATTCGTCAAGTCGAACGCCATCGTCTTCTGCGGCAATAACATGACCCTGGGCGTGGGCGCTGGCCAGATGAGCCGTATCGACTCGGCCCGCATCGCGTCCATCAAGGCGCAAAACGCCGGCCTGTCGCTGACCGGTTCCGTCGTGGCGTCGGACGCCTTCTTCCCGTTCCGCGACGGCCTCGACGTCGTCGTCGACGCGGGCGCGACCTGCGTCATCCACCCGGGTGGTTCCATGCGCGACCAGGAAGTGATCGATGCGGCGGACGAGCGCGGTGTCGTGATGCTGTACACGGGTACGCGTCACTTCCGTCATTAATATCGATGGAGAAAGTAGGTCGGATTAGCGGGGCCGCAGGCCGCGCGTAATCCGACAAGCGCAGTTGGCAACGCATGTCGGATTACGCGTACCGCTAATCCGATCTACAGCTACTCTAAAAAGTACTCAGCGGCAGGCACCGGTTATTCACCGGTGCCTGCCGTATTCATTATAGAATCTGGCGATGATTATTCTTGGCATCGATCCTGGCCTGCGCACCACGGGCTTCGGGGTCATTGAAAAACACGGCAACAAGCTGCGCTATATCGCGTCGGGTACCGTCAAGACGGGTTCCGAAGGGGAATTGCCGCCGCGCCTGAAGGTCATCCTGCAGGGCGTGGGCGAGATCGTCGGCACCTACCAGCCCGATTGCGCGGCCATCGAAAAAGTGTTTGTCAACGTCAATCCCCAATCGACCCTGCTGCTGGGCCAGGCGCGTGGCGCGGCCATTTGCGCGCTCGTCAACGCCGACCTGTCGGTGGCCGAATACACGGCGCTGCAAGTGAAGCAGGCCGTCACGGGCCACGGCAAGGCGGCCAAGGAGCAGGTGCAGGACATGGTTTCCCGGCTGTTATCACTGCCCGGCTTGCCCGGCACGGATGCGGCCGATGCGCTGGGCGTGGCCATCTGCCATGCCAACAGCCTGGATGCGCTGGCCATGCTCGGCGCGCTGGCGCCCCAGCTGCAGGGCTTGCGCATGAAGCGCGGCCGTTTAGTAGGGTAGGCGCATGGCCCCCATATATATACATAAGATTAGGAACACGCGATGATAGGCCGTCTCTCCGGTACTTTGCTTGAAAAGAATCCGCCACAATTGCTGGTCGATTGCCAGGGCGTCGGCTATGAAGTCGACGTGCCGATGAGCACCTTTTACAACTTGCCCCACGTGGGCGAAAAAGTCGTGCTGTTTACGCACCAGGCCATCCGCGAAGATGCGCACCTGCTGTTTGGCTTTGGCAATGCGGCCGAGCGTGCCGTATTCCGCCAGCTGATCAAGATCACGGGCGTGGGCGCGCGCATGGCGCTGTCGATTCTTTCCGGCATGACGATTGCGGACCTGGCGCAGGCGATCACCCTGCAGGATTCCGGCCGCCTGGTCAAAGTACCGGGCATCGGCAAGAAGACGGCGGAACGTTTATTGCTGGAATTGAAGGGCAAGCTGGGCGCCGATATCGGTGCCAGCGGCGCGCACGCGGCGCCGGATGCCCAGTCGGACATCCTCAACGCGCTCGTCGCGCTCGGCTATTCGGACAAGGAAGCGCTGGCCGCCGTGAAGAACGTGCCGGCCGGTACCGGCGTGTCGGACGGTATCAAACTGGCGCTGAAAGCGCTGTCGAAAGGCTGATAGGGCATGAGCATCCAGACCGACAGCTTCACGGAACAGCGCATCATCGACGCGGCGCCCATCTCGCACAACGAGGAGGCCATCGAACGGGCCTTGCGCCCCAAGCAGTTAGATGAGTATGTGGGCCAGGAAAAGATCCGCGACCAGCTGGAAATTTTCATCACGGCCGCGCGCCAGCGCAAGGAAGCGCTCGACCACACCTTGCTGTTCGGCCCGCCGGGCTTGGGCAAGACGACCCTGGCGCACATCATCGCGCGCGAAATGGGCGTCAACTTGCGGCAGACCTCCGGCCCCGTGCTGGAGCGCCCGGGTGACCTGGCGGCGATCTTGACGAACCTGGAAGCGAACGACGTCCTGTTCATCGATGAAATCCACCGGCTGTCGCCGGTCGTCGAGGAAATTTTATATCCGGCGCTTGAGGATTATCAGATCGATATCATGATCGGCGAAGGCCCGGCCGCCCGTTCCGTGAAACTCGATTTGCAGCCGTTTACCCTGGTCGGCGCCACCACGCGCGCCGGCATGCTGACCAACCCGCTGCGCGACCGCTTCGGCATCGTCGCGCGCCTGGAGTTCTACAACACGGGCGAACTGACGAAAATCGTCACGCGCAGCGCCGCCCTGTTGAAAGCACCGATCGATCCGGAAGGCGCGCACGAAATCGCCCAGCGTGCGCGCGGCACGCCGCGCATCGCCAACCGTTTGCTGCGCCGCGTGCGCGATTTCGCGGAAGTCAAAAGCAATGGCGAGATCACCAAGGTGGTGGCCGACCGCGCGCTGGCCATGCTCGACGTCGATTCCGCCGGTTTCGACGTGATGGACCGTAAATTGCTCGAAGCCGTGCTGTTCAAGTTCGGCGGCGGCCCCGTCGGCATAGGGAACCTGGCGGCGGCTATCGGCGAAGCGGCTGATACCATCGAGGACGTGCTGGAACCGTACCTGATACAGCAAGGTTTCTTGCAGCGCACGCCGCGTGGCCGTGTCGCCACGCCGGCCGCCTACTTGCACTTCGGCGTCAGCGCGCCGCGCATGGGTCCCGGCGGCGAAGCGTGGGAACTGTGATGGCGCAAGAGGGCTTGCAAGCGACTGCGGGCATGCAAATCTGGATCGACGCCGACGCCTGCCCCGTCGTCATCAAGGAAATTTTGTACCGCGTCGCCGACCGCCTGGAACTGCCCGTCACCCTGGTGGCGAACCAGGGCTTGCGCGTGCCGCCGTCGCGTTTCATCCGCACCGTGCAAGTGCCGTCCGGCGCCGACGTGGCCGACCAGGAAATCGTGCGCCTGTTGAATCCCGGTGATCTGGTCATCACGGGCGACATCCCGCTGGCCGCCGATGTGCTGGCCAAGGGCGGCTATGCGCTGAACCCGCGCGGCGAGTTCTACACCAAGGACAATATCGCCCAGCAACTGACGATGCGCGCCTTCATGGAAGAATTGCGCAGCGGCGGCGTCGACACGGGCGGCCCGGCCGCCTTCAGCCAGTCGGACCGGCAGCAGTTTGCCAACAGCCTGGACCGGCATCTGAGCAAGCACCACCGCAAGCCGGCGCCAACGCCATAATCCGAGGACGAAAAAAAACCGGCCAAGCCGGTTTTTTTACGTGTGCAGCTGACTTAGCGTGGCACTTTTCTCGTACCCACGACTTCCACCGTCACGCGGCGGTTCTTGGCGCGCCCGGCGGCGCTCGTGTTGTCGGCCACCGGCTGGGTTTCTCCCTTGCCTTCCGTATAGACGCGGTTGCTTTCCACGCCTTGCGTCACCAGATACGCCTTGACGGCTTCGGCGCGGCGCAGGGACAGTTTCTGGTTGTAGGCGTCCGGGCCGACGGCATCCGTATGGCCGACCGTGACGATCACTTCCAGGTCCATGCCTTGCAGCTGGCCCAGCAGCTGGTCCAGCGCCGCCTTGCCTTGCGGCTTGAGCGTCGATTGATCGAAATCAAACAGCGCTTCCGCGGCAAACGAGACTTTTTCCGAGACGGGCGCCGGCTTCACTTCGGCCACGGGGGCCGGCATGGTTTCGCTGATGGGCGGCAATGCCACCGCTGGCGCGGGCTGGTAGGCCGGCGTGGCACTGGCCGGGCGGCCCAGTTTATACACGAGGCTGACGGAATACAGATCCGCGTCGCCACGGTTGCCGACGGCGTCGTTCACGCGATAGCGTTCCACTTCGCCGCGCAGGGCCAGTGCTTCGCTGAACTTGTATTCCAGGCCCAGGCCCAGCTTGGCGTTGAGCTTGCGCTCGCTGGCATGGGTATTGGCCGAACCCAGCAGGCGGTTGCCGCTGAACTCCGTGTTGGTCTTCGTGTAGTGCATGCCGACACGGCCCAGCAAAGACAGACGCTGCGACAGCGGTAGCTGGCCCAGCAAGTCCAGGTTCACGCCGCGAAAGGCCGCTTGCCCGTTCAGCACGCCGTTGCCGCTGGTGGTCGACTTGAAGTCGAACTTGCCCAGGTCAAAGTAGCCCGCTTCCACCGCCATGTATTGGTTCAGCTGCTTGCCGACAAACAGTTTATAGCCGGTGTCGCGCTGGTCCTTGGCAAAACCGGTGACGGTTTCGCCGTTCGCGGCCAGGCTGGCGCGCAGCCGCGGCTCGTCGATATTGGCGCGCGACTGGCCCACGCCCGCGCCGATGTACCAGGCGCTGTTGGCCCAGTCCGGATTGATGAAGGTGTTGTCCTGTGCCTGCGCCGATTGCGCCGCCAGCAAGGCGCCAGCCATCACGCTCAGGGCGCCCAGTGTGTTTGCGATAGTCATGGTCATGTCCCGTTTATTTGGTGATCTGGTTGTTGCGCAGGGTAACGGCGGCTGCCGTCAGCACGCGGCCATTGAGCAGGGTCGTGTTGTCGCCCACCGTGATGGCGGCCGACTGGCCCAGAATGTTGCCCTTGAAGACGCTGTTCGCGGCCAGGGTGGTCGGGCCGACGGGCAGCCAGGTGACGTTGTCGGCCGTGGCGCCATTGTTCAGGGCCACCACCGAGTTGACGGTCGAGTTCAAGGTCAGCGCCGTGCGGAAGATATACACGCCTGGACCGTTCAGGGTCAGGGTACCCGTGATGCTGATCGCGCCGGCATAGCAATACACGCCAGGACCGAAGGTCTGGCCGCCGAGGTCGATGCCGCCGGCAAAGGTGACGTCGCAGATGCGGCTGTTGCCGTCCGTGATCGCCGCTTGCAGGTCCGTCATGGCGCCGGCCAGGATGGCGCCCGACTTGTAGTTGTTAAAGCCTGCCGCCTGGGTCGGATCGACGGTTTGCGATGGCGAACCGACGTCGCCCGTGATCAGGGTGGTGCCGCCCGAGTTATTCGTGATCGACGTGCCCGCCAGTACGCCGAACGGTGCCGCGCGGCCCAGGTTGATCGGGTTGATGACGGGTGGGATGGCCACGCTGGTGACGGTCAGCAGCGCGCTGCCCGACTGGCCGGCAGCCGTCGCGGTGATGCTGCTGGTGCCGGCGGCGATGCCGGTGGCGATACCGGTGTTCAGCACGGTGGCATTGGCGACAGTTCCCGAGGTCCAGATGGCGCTGTTGGTGATGATGGCGTTCGAGTTGTCGGAATAGGTGGCGGTGGCAACGAATTGCTGTACGCCGCCGACGGCGATGCTGGCTGTGGCTGGCGTGACGGCGATGCTGACCAGGGTAGCGGCAGGCACGGTGACAGTGGTGCCGGCTGTTTTGCCGCTGAAGCTGGCCGTCATGACGCTGGTGCCGGCGCTCACGCCAGTCACCAGGCCGCCGCTGGCGACGCTGGACGAGGCTGGCGTGGCGGAAACGAAGGTGCTGCCGGACGTTACGTCGGCGGTGCTGCTGTCCGAGTAGGTGGCAATGACGGCCAGCTGGCGCGTCGCGGCAATCAGCACAGTGGGATTTTGCGGCGTGACGGCGATCGACAGCAGCACGGCAGGCGTCACGGTCAGCACGGTGCTGGCCGTCAAGGTGCCTGTGGTGGCGGTGATCTGCGTGGTGCCGGCAATCTTGCCCAGCGCCAGGCCGCCAGCGTCCATGCTTGCCGTGGCGGGGCTGGCCGAGGCAAAGACCGAGACGGCAGTGACGTCGCGCGTGGCGCCGTCACTGAAACTGCCGCTCACGGCAAATTGCTGTGTGCCGCCGATGGCGATGGATGGCGTGAGCGGCGTGATGGCGATGGCCGTCAAGGTGGCGGGCGAGACGGTCAATTGCGCCGCCGCGCTCTTGCCGCCAAATGTGGCGGTGATGTTGCTGTTGCCGGCGGTCACGCCAGCGGCGACACCGCTGCTGGCGTTGACGGTGGCGGCGGCTGGCGTGGCGGAAGTCCAGGCCGCCTTGGCGCTGACGTCTTGCGACGAGCCGTCGCTGTAGGTGGCGATGGCCGTGAATTGCTGGCCTGCGCCGATGGCGACCGTGGCCGTCGCTGGCGTGACGGCCAGGCTGGACAGGGTAGCGCCCGGCAAGCCGAGGATGGGCTCGCGTCCCTGGTCGCCACCGCCGCCGCAACCGGCGAGGGCGGCCATGGCCAGCAAACCTGCCGAGACGAGCAGCGGGGTCATATATCGCTTGAAGATGTTCATGTGTTTCCTTTGTGCATGGGCAAAACCTTGCCGGGCATCTGCGGATGGGGTCATCCGCAGCGCCATGCCGCCCGTCGCTACAGGGCGATGGCGTCACAGGCATGCACTATTTCATTTTGGAAACTACAAGTATGTTCGGTGGCGCGCATAGGCTATTGTCATTCGGAAATATTATCTAAATGATCGAGCGAAGCCTGGAAAACAACACGACAGCCCCCGCGCGGCACGCAAAAAAGCCGGCGCAGGGCCGGCTTTGACAGGGCAGCTGATGCCTGATTACTCTTCGCGCACCCATGTCTGCGAGCGGCCAAACATCGGCACGCCGACATAGCCGCGCACTTGCAGCTTGGTGCCGCCTTCCTGCAGTTCGGCCTTGCTCTTGTAGACCTTGCCGCTGGCCGGGTCCGTGATTTCACCGCCCGTCCATGCATCGCCGTCTTTTTTCAAGCCCGTCAGGATGACCAGGCCGATGATGGGCTGGTCCTTGTTGGCGCCCGTGCACTTGTCGCACTTGGGGTTCTGGTCTTCATTCGGGGCGCGGAACAGCTTTTCGATCTTGCCTTGCAAGACGCCGTTGCTTTCCGTGATGACGACGAGGGATTTCGGCTTGCCGCTGGCGTCATCGATGGTTTTCCAGGTGCCGACGGGAGTAAAGTTGCCGTCGCGCGCGGTGGCGCTGCCGGCGATGGCCAGGGCGGCCACCAATACGCTTGCTTTGACGCTTGCTGTGAATAGTTTATGCATCGCTAGTCTCCTGTGGTTTTTTTGATCTGTCACGAAACAGTGCATTTACCAAGGCAAGACCAAGAGTGCTGCGCGGCGTCAGGGGGGACGGCCGCGCAATCCTTGCAAACTTGCCTTATGCGCTGGCTAGTTTAGCAAACTGTTCGCGCAGTTTTTCAATTGTCGCCGAAAAACTGAGCAAACGCTCGTTTTCTTGCGCAACAATGGCGGCCGGGGCGCGCGCGACAAAGCTTTCATTGCCCAACTTGCTGTTGACCTTGGCAATTTCCCCTTCGATACGGGCGATTTCCTTGCCCAGGCGCTCGCGCTCGGCAGCCACGTCGATTTCCACTTTCAGCATCAGCTTGGTGGTGCCGACGATGGCGACGGCCGCTGGCGAATCCGGCAGCGCATCGACGATCTGCACGTCGGCCAGCTTGCCCAGCGACTGGATGTACGGCGCATACGAGGCCAGCGCTGCTTTCTCGCTGGCATTGCCCGCTTCGACGATCAGCGGCACGCGCACGGAAGGCGAGATCTGCATTTCGCCGCGCAGGTTGCGCGTCGCGTCCGTCAAGGCTTTCAGCTGTTGCATCCACGCTTCCGCGCTTTCATCGATCTTGTCAGTGTTGGCGATCGGATACGGCTGCATCATGATGGACACGCCCTTGGGCTCGCCCTCGGCCTTCGGCAGCTTGCCGGCCAGCGGCGCAACGCTCTGCCACAGGGCTTCGGTAACGAACGGAATGATCGGGTGGGCCAGGCGCAGCACCACTTCCAGCACGCGCAACAGGGTGTGGCGGGTGGCGCGCTGCTGGCCTTCCGTGCCTTGCTGCACTTGCACCTTGGCGACTTCCAGGTACCAGTCGCAATATTCGTCCCAGACGAATTTGTAGATGGTGGCGGCGATATTGTCGAAACGGAAGTCCTCAAAGCCCTTGGCCACGTCCAGCTCCGCCTTTTGCAGCAGCGAGATGATCCACTTGTCCGCCTGTGACAGGTCGGCGTCATTCGGCGTGCAATCCTTGCCTTCCGTATTCATCATGACGAAACGCGTGGCGTTCCACATCTTGTTGCAGAAGTTACGGTAGCCTTCGCAGCGGCCCAGGTCGAAATTGATGTTGCGGCCCAGCGATGCATAGCTGGCCATGGTGAAGCGCACGGCGTCCGTGCCGTAGGCCGAAATGCCTTCCGGGAATTCCTTGCGCGTTGCCTTGGTGATCTTTTCCGCGTCGCGCGGGTTCATCAGGCCGGTGGTGCGCTTGACGATCAGGCCTTCCAGGTCGATGCCGTCGATCAGGTCGATCGGGTCCAGGGTGTTGCCTTTCGACTTGGACATTTTTTGCCCTGTCGAATCGCGCACCAGGCCGTGCACGTAGACGGTTTCAAACGGCACCTTGCCCGTGAAGTGCGCCGTCATCATGACCATGCGCGCGACCCAGAAGAAGATGATGTCGAAACCCGTCACCAGCACGGACGATGGCAGGAACGCCTTCATGTCCGGCGTTTCTTCCGGCCAACCCATGGTCGAGAACGGCACCAGGGCGGACGAGAACCACGTGTCGAGCACGTCATCATCGCGCTTCAACGGACCCGTGCTGCCGGCCGCCTGCGCCTTGGCGATGGCTTCCGCTTCCGTCTTGGCAACGAAGATATTGCCGGCGTCGTCGTACCACGCCGGGATTTGATGGCCCCACCACAGCTGGCGCGAGATGCACCAGTCCTGGATGTTGTTGAGCCACTGGTTGTAGGTGGTGCTCCAGTTTTCCGGCACGAACTTGATCTCGCCATTGGCGACCTTGTCCAGCGCCGTTTCGGCGATCGATTTGCCGGGGAAGAAAGTGCCTTCCGGGGCCGGTTTGCTCATGGCGACAAACCACTGGTCCGTCAGCATCGGTTCGATGACGACGCCCGTGCGGTCGCCGCGCGGCACCATCAGTTTGTGCGGCTTGACTTGCTCCAGCAAACCTTGCGCGTCCAGGTCGGCGACGATCTGCTTGCGCGCGGCAAAGCGGTCCATGCCGCGGTAGGCTGCCGGCGCGTCGTCGGTAATTTTCGCGTCCAGGGTCAGGATGACGATCTGCGCCAGTTTATGGCGCTGGCCCACGGCGTAATCGTTCATGTCATGCGCAGGGGTAATCTTGACGCAGCCGGTGCCGAATTCCTTGTCGACGTATTCGTCGGCGATGATGGGGATTTCGCGGTCGCTCAAAGGCAGTTTCAGCATCTTGCCCACCAGCGGCAGGTAGCGCTCGTCCGTCGGATCGACGGCCACGGCCACGTCGCCCAGCATGGTTTCAGGACGCGTGGTGGCCACCGTCAGGAAACCGCTGCCGTCGGCCAGCGGGTACTTGATGTACCACATGGAGCCGTCTTCTTCCTCGGACACCACTTCCAGGTCGGACACCGCCGTGCCCAGCACGGGGTCCCAGTTGACCAGGCGCTTGCCGCGGTAGATCAGGCCTTGCTCGAACAGGCGCACGAAGACGTCGGTGACGACTTTCGAGCGTGGCTCGTCCATCGTGAAGTATTCGCGCTGCCAGTCGGCCGAGGCGCCCAGACGGCGCATCTGGCCAGTGATGATGGAACCAGATTTTTCTTTCCATTCCCACACTTTTTCCACGAATTTCTCGCGGCCCAGGTCATGGCGCGAAATCTTTTGCGCGTCCAGCTGGCGCTGCACGACGATTTGCGTGGCGATGCCCGCGTGGTCGGTGCCGGGGATCCAGGCCGTGTTGTGGCCCAGCATGCGGTGGTAGCGGGTCAGGCCATCCATGATGGTCTGGTTGAACGCATGGCCCATGTGCAGGGTGCCGGTGACGTTCGGCGGCGGCAACTGGATGCTGAAGGAAGGTTTTCCCGCATCGAGGGTGGCGGTAAAGTAACCGCGCTGTTCCCACTCGGTGCGCCAGAATTGTTCAATGTCGGCGGGCTCGAAAGACTTGGCTAATTCCATGATTTGGCGTGTGATTGGCAAAAGGAACCATTATAGATGACGCGGCATCGCCTGCAGCGTGGGAAGCCGCCTTTTTCAGTGTTTTGGCGGCTTTGCGGGCCGTTGGCGGCCAACGGGACGGGGGTAAAACAGCCGGCGATGGTATAATGTCGGCCTCGGCGCCTCCTGCCTCAACATTGCGGACGGCGCCAGCGGGCCAGAGTCGGCTATCACTTTGCCTGCATCACCAGGGCTGGGCGCACAGCGTTGCCAGCCATTTCAGTGCGTCCCCTGCGGGCCGGGCGCCTGAGCCACGCGCACCGCCAGCGGTGCACCATTCACGGCGGACCACCGCGCGCCATCGTTCACCGGCCGCGCCGCCACAGCTTAGCCAGGAATTGTTGTCTGGCCAGTCGTCTTTCGATACGGCATAGATCACAGCGTGCCTTGCCGCCTGTGGCCTTGCCATGGCCGCACGCTTTCCCGGTTTTGCCTGCATAAGGAAAACCACCATGAAAAAGATCTGTCTCGCCGTTGCCACGCTCGGCACCATCGGCGCCTTGCCTGTTGTCCACGCCCAGTCTTCCGTCGAAGTGTATGGCTTGATGGATGCGGCCGTGGTGCAGGAACGCGGCATCAGCAAGCTCACCAGCGGTGTCTCGGCCGGTTCGCGCCTGGGCTTGCGGGGCACGGAATCGCTGGGTGACGGCTGGCAAGCCGTGTTCACCCTGGAAGCGGGCGTGCAGGGCGACACGGGCCGCTCGGACCAGGCGGGACAATTGTTCGGCCGCCAGGCCTTTGTCGGCCTCAACAGTCCGCTGGGCATGCTCACCGTGGGCCGCCAGTACAACCTGCAAAGCCAGGCGCTGACGGACGTGGCCGACCCGTTCGAGGGCGGCATGGCAGGCGCCTCGACCAACCTGGCCGGCTATTCGGCCACGCGCATCGACAATACCGTGCGCTATACCTCGCCGGAAATGCGCGGCGTCACGGCCACCGTCATGTATGGCTTTGGCGAACACACGGGCGTTGCCGCCGACCAGCGTTCGCTGGGCCTGGCCCTCGGCTACGTGAACGGTCCGCTGACCCTGCGCCTGGCGCGCCAGAGCCGTGGCGGCGAGTTCGGCAAAGCCGACGTCAACAACACGATCCTGGCCGGTAACTACAACTTTGGCGTGGCCACGGCGTTTGCCGGCTATGGCCGCAACACGGGCGATGGCAGCACCATGTTCTTTGCGGAAAATCCATACGGTGCGGCGCAGGCGCCGGCCCAGTCCACGGACAGCCGCGACGCCATCGTCGGCGTGGCCGTGCCGCTGGGCGCGACGACCTTGCTGGCTTCGTTCATCCACAAGGATGACCGCGATGCCGCCAACCGCGATGCGCAGCAGCTGGCCATCGGCGCCACGTACGCGCTGTCGAAACGCAGCAAGATCTATCTTGCTTATGCGCACATCCGCAACCGCAACGACGCCGCCTACATGGTCGGCAATGCCACGGAAGTGGGAACGGGCGACCGCGCGCTGAACATCGGCTTGCGGCACGCGTTTTAAGCCATTGCTACACCATCAGCACACGATCGCCAAGGCGGGCAGCATGCGGCCCTGGCGCAACAGCTGTTCAAAGGCGGGCGCGGCCAGCGGGCGGCTGAACAGATAGCCCTGCATCTGGTCGCAGCCGTGCTGGCGCAAAAACGCCAGCTGCTGCGCCGTTTCCACGCCTTCGGCGATGACTTTCAGGCGCAGGCTGTGCGCCAGGGCGATGATGGCTTGCACGATGGCCGCATCGTCGGCGCTGTACATAATGTCGCTGACGAAGGATTTGTCGATCTTCAGCACGTCGATGGGGAAGTGGCGCAAGTGCGCCAGGCTGGAATAGCCGGTACCGAAGTCGTCGATCGACAGTTGCAGCCCCAGCGCCTTGAGCTTGCCCATGGTGGCGATCGCCTGCTCCACATCCTGCATCATCATGCTTTCCGTCAGCTCCAGCTCCAGGAAACGCGCCTCCAGGCCCGTCACGGCCAATATTTCCCGCACCGATTGCAGCAAGCCGCTTTGCCGGAATTGCCGCGCAGATAAATTCACCGCCAGGCGCAAGTGGCCCAGTCCCGCCTTTTGCCAGGCTTTCGCCTGTGCGCACGCCGTCTGCAGCACCCAGGCGCCGATCGGCACGATCAAGCCCATTTCCTCTGCCAGATGGATGAAGTCGCCCGGCGCGATGGCGCCCAGCGTGGGATGCTGCCAGCGCAGCAGCGCTTCCATGCCGACAATTTTGCCACTACGCAATTCCACCTGCGGCTGGTAGACGAGGTGGAACTGGCCGCGCTCGAGCGCATGGCGCAGTTCGCTTTCCAGGCTCAGCCGGGCCAGCATGCTGGCATTCATGGCCGGCGCATAGCTTTGCCAGTGGTTGCGCCCTTGCTCCTTGGCGCGGTACATGGCGATATCGGCGTGCTTGATCAGGGTTTCCGCGCTGTCGCCATCGAGCGGATAGGTGGCCACGCCCATGCTGCAGGTCAGAAAAAATTCGTGGCCAGCCACCAGCAGCGGCTGCGCCACCGCATCGAGCACGCGCTGCAAAATGGCCTGTCCCGGATCGCCATTGGCGTGCTGCGGCAGCAACAGGACGAATTCGTCGCCGCCCAGGCGCGCCACCGTGTCAATTTCGCGCGTGGCCGCGCGCAAGCGGTCGGCGATCAGTTTGAGCAGGGTATCGCCCGCATCGTGGCCCAGGGTGTCATTGACGAATTTAAAACGGTCGAGGTCGATGAACACCACCCACAGGGGCAGGGTGCTGCGGCGCGCCACGGCCATCGCCTGCTCCAGCCGTTCGCGCAGCAGCAGGCGGTTGGCCAGGCCCGTCAGGACATCGTGGCGCGACTGGAATTCCAGTTCCTGCTCGAAACGCATGACGGTGCTGATGTCGTATTGCGCCACCACGAAGTGGCTGACGGGGCCATTCCCGTCGTCGCGCACGGGCGCCACGAACAGTTCGCTCCAGTAGGTGCTGCCATCCTTGCGGAAATTGCGCACGATGGCCTTGCCTTCGCGCTGCTCGTGCAGGGCAGCGCTGATGGCATGCATGTCCTGGCGCGCATGTTCCGGCCCCTGCAAGTCTTCCAGCCGTTGCCCGATGACTTCGCTGGCGGAGTAGCCGGTGATGCGCTCGAAGGCGGGGTTCACGTATTCGATCAGGTAGCCGGGCGCGTCGGCGCTGCACAGGATGATGGCGTTGGCCGACACTTCGATGATGCGCTCGCGCAGGCGCAGCGACTGTTCATTGCGCATGCGCGCGGCGATGTCCTCGGACAGGCGCAAATTGGCAAACTGCAAGGCCGCCGTGCGCTCGCCCGTGATGCGCTCGATGACGCTGTTGCGCGATACCAGCTGGTACACATACGCCGTTGCCAGCAGGCTAGACAGCACTCCGCCCAGCAGCACATACAGCGAGCCGCGGCGGTTCGCATCGAGGCTCAGTCCGTGCGCGGGCAGCAGGGCCGCGCTCAGCGAATGGCCGCTGGCGTGGTGCTGGAACAGCAGCCGGGCGCTTTCCGCTTCGATCTGCCGCGCCGACACATAGCACAAGGCTGTCAGGCACAGTCCGGCCGCCAGGGTCAACAGGGCCGAAGTGGAGACGGAGATGGAAATACGCTTGAAGAATGATTGCATGATGGCGTCCGGTGTAAGCGCCAGGCCGGCCCATGTTCAGCCAGCCCTGGCAGTGACCGACTGTAGGGCGCGCGGCAAGGTAGCGTCCGTTCGCTAGCGAACGGACAGAAATGCCAACAAGAAATATAGTCACGCCACTGTGCCAGCGCTGTGTTACGCTGCACCTCATGGCGCCCCTCGTTCGGACGCCTTTCAAACATCCCCTAGCTGACGACTGGAAACCAGGAATCCTGACCATGTCCAGCTCGTATGCTGTCCTCCCCGCTTTGCCGCACAATCCGAATCAGAACCACTTGCTCGCCGCCATGCTCGACGCCGATTTCGCGCGCCTGGCGCCGTACCTGGAGCAAGTGCCCATGCTGCTGGGCGACGTGATTTATGACTCGGGCGATAAATTGCAGCATGTGTATTTTCCTACCACCGCGATCGTTTCCCTTCACTACCTGCTGGAAAACGGCGGCTCGTCCGAAATTGCCGGCGTCGGCAACGAGGGCATGGTGGGCGTGTCGCTGTTCATGGGTGGCAATTCCACTCCCAGCCGCGCCGTGGTGCAGGCGGGCGGCGTCGGCTTTCGCCTGAAGGCGCACTTGCTGATGGAAGAATTCGACCGCGCCGGCCCTGTCATGCGCTTGCTGCTGCGCTACACCCAAGCGCTGCTGACGCAAATGTCGCAGACGGCCGTGTGCAACCGCCACCATACGGTGGAGCAACAATTGTGCCGCTGGCTGCTGCTGACCATGGACCGTTTGCCGAACCGCGAACTGACCATGACGCAGGAGCTGATTGCCAACATGCTGGGCGTGCGCCGCGAAGGCGTGACGGAAGCGGCGGGGCGCCTGCAGGCGCGCGGCTTCATCAGCTACCGCCGCGGGCATATTTCCGTGCAGAACCGCACCGGACTGGAAGACACCGTATGCGAATGCTATGGCGTGGTGAAGAAGGAATTCGCGCGCCTGCTGTCGGACGTGCGCCAGCGCCAGGGCGCTTGAACACCGTATCTTTCCTCGGATTTTTCCTCTTATCGTTGTCATCGCCCAGGCTACCTCATGCAATCTGTTGAAAACATTCCCCCGCGCGCACCGTCGCGCTGGCCCATGGCGCTGGCCTTTTCGTTCAGTGCCGTCGTGCTGCTGGCCGTTGGCGCGCTGGCCTGGCGCGCGCCGTTTGAAACGGCCGTGCTGATCGATGCGCTGGTCTTCCTGTTGCTGCTGCTGCTCGTGGCGCTGTACCGGCGTACCCTGGCGGCCAGCCTGCCGCGCCAGGTGCTCAAGGCCGGCGCCTTGCAGGATGCAATTTTCAACAGCGCCAATTTTTCCTGCATCGCCACCGACGCGCAGGGCGTGATCCAGATTTTCAACGTGGGCGCCGAGCGCATGCTGGGCTACGCAGCGGGCGACGTGGTCGACAAGCTGACGCCGGCCGGCATTTCCGACGCCCAGGAACTCATTGCCCGCGCCGCCGCCCTGAGCGCCGAACTCGATACCGTCATTACGCCCGGCGTGGAAGCGCTGGTGTTCAAGGCCGGGCGTGGCATCGAAGACATCTATGAGCAGACGTATATCCGCAACGATGGCAGCCGCTTTCCCGCCATCGTGTCCGTGACGGCCCTGCGCGATGCGCAGAGCAAGGTCATCGGCTATCTGCTGATCGGCACCGACAATACGGCGCGCAAGCAGGTCGAGGCGGAGCAAGCCTTGCTGGACCAGCGCCTGCGCGAACAGCAGGCATACACGCGTTCGTTGGTGGAAACGAATAATATCGAGCTGAAGAAAGCGCGCCAGGTGGCGGAAAAGGCCAACCGCGCCAAGTCCGAATTCCTGTCGAGCATGAGCCACGAATTGCGCACGCCGCTGAATGCCGTGCTGGGCTTTGCGCAGCTGATGGCCTCCGACGTGCCACCGCCGAGCCCGCCGCAGCAGCGCTCGATCGAGCAGATCCTCAAGGGCGGCTGGTATCTGCTGCGCCTGATCAACGAGATCCTCGACCTGGCCATGATCGAATCGGGCAAGGTCACCCTGTCGCAGGAAGCCATGTCCTTGCTCGACGTGCTGCAGGATTGCCAGGCGATGATCGCGCCGCAGGCGGAAAAGCGCGGCATCGCCATGCAGTTCCCCCGTTGCGGCGAACCGTACTTCGTGCATGCGGACCGCACGCGGGTCAAGCAGGTGATGATCAACCTGCTGTCGAACGCCATCAAGTACAACCAGGGCGGCGGCGCCGTCACGGTCGAGTGCAGCCGGCGCGGCGCCAAGGTGCGGATCAGCGTGCGCGACAGCGGCGCCGGCCTCGATGCGCAGCAGCTGGCGCAGCTGTTCCAGCCGTTCAACCGCCTGGGCCAGGAAAACAGCACGGAAGAGGGCACCGGTATCGGCCTGGTCGTCACCAAGCAGCTGGTCGAGCTGATGGGCGGCAGCATCGGCGTCGACAGCACGGTGGGCGTGGGCACCACCTTCTGGTTCGAACTGGCCGCCAGCAGCGCGCCGGAACTGGTGCTGGGCCATGGCGACGCGTTGCCGCAAGTGCGCATGCAGCAGGACTTGCAGCGCACCTTGCTGTACGTGGAAGACAATCCCGCCAACCTGGCGCTGGTGGAACAATTGATCGCCCGCCGCAGCGATTTGAAACTGCTGACGGCCATCGATGCGCACCTGGGCATCGACCTGGCGCGCACCTACCAGCCGGACGTGATCCTGATGGACATCAACCTGCCCGGCATCAGCGGCTTTGGCGCCCTGCACATCCTGCACGGCGATCCGCTCACCAGCCACATACCCGTCATGGCGCTGTCGGCCAACGCCGTGCCGCGCGACATCGAAAAAGGCTTGCAGGCCGGCTTCTTCCGCTATCTGACCAAGCCGATCAAGGTCGTCGAATTCATGGACGCGCTCGACGTGGCCCTGCACCATGCGGCTGCGCATGGCCTGGCCGACGACATTCATGCAGTACGCTGATACAGCACTTATTTTTAGGAATACCGCCATGCTTCAAGCCACCGAGATCCTGAACGCCAGCAT
>RCUS01000917.1_pt1 | contig 16977 bp, 14 predicted proteins | sample 2166221 | NCBI WGS metagenome assembly RCUS01 (sample SAMN09932758, study PRJNA488358) | compost metagenome | isolation source: compost soil in cyclohexanecarboxylic | place: Germany: Experimental Botanical Garden | reverse complement strand
TCCGCGCTTTCGGTCCACTTCACGGAACCGGCGTCCGGGGTCAGCTCGCCCATCAGGGTGCGCAGCAGGGTGGTCTTGCCGATACCGTTCGGGCCGATGATCGCCACGCGCTCGCCGGCTTCGACGGTGAAGCTGAAGTTCTTGAACAGGGTCTTGCCGTCGAAGCCCTTGGACATCTGCTCGATGGTCACGGCCTGGCGGTGCAGCTTCTTGGTCTGTTCGAAGCGGATGAACGGGCTCACGCGGCTCGATGGCTTGACTTCGGCCAGCTGGATCTTGTCGATCTGCTTGGCGCGGGAAGTGGCCTGCTTGGCTTTCGAGGCGTTGGCCGAGAAGCGGCTGACGAACGTTTGCAGTTCGGCGATCTGGGCTTTCTTCTTGGCGTTGTCCGACAGCAGTTGCTCGCGGGACTGGGTCGCCGCGGTCATGTACTCGTCGTAGTTGCCCGGGAACAGACGCAGCTCGCCGTAGTCCAGGTCAGCCATGTGGGTGCACACGCTGTTGAGGAAGTGACGGTCGTGGGAAATGATGATCATGGTGCTGTTACGCGCCTTGAGAATCGTTTCCAGCCAGCGGATGGTGTTGATGTCCAGGTGGTTGGTCGGTTCGTCGAGCAACAGCACTTCCGGATCGGAGAACAATGCCTGGGCCAGCAATACCCGCAGTTTCCAGCCTGGAGCCACTTCGGACATCGGGCCGAAATGCTGTTCCAGGGGAATACCCAGGCCCAGCAGCAGTTCGCCGGCGCGGGATTCGGCGGTGTAGCCGTCCATTTCGGCGAACTCGGTTTCCAGTTCGGCCACGGCCATGCCGTCTTCTTCGCTCATTTCCGGCAGCGAATAAATGCGGTCGCGCTCGGCTTTGACCTTCCACAGCTCTTCGTGACCCATGATCACGGTGTCGATCACGGTGAATTCTTCGTAGGCGAACTGGTCCTGGCGCAATTTACCCAGACGCACGTTCGGCTCCAGCATGACCTGGCCGCCGGACGGCTCTAGGTCATCACCGAGAATCTTCATGAAGGTCGACTTGCCGCAACCGTTGGCGCCGATCAGGCCATAACGGTTGCCACCGTTGAATTTGACCGAGACGTTTTCGAAGAGCGGCTTGGCGCCGAACTGCATCGTGATGTTAGCTGTAGAGATCAAAGGTTTTTCCTGCGAAGCATTCAGAGTAGCCAGGGTGCGGCAGTACCGCGCTTGACCCGAATCAAAGTGCGCTGAAAGCGGGTTTTTCCCGTCATCAACGAAGAGGCACGTAAAGTTTGGGGGCGATTGTACTGGTCTGGCTCTTTAAACGATAGGGCAATCAGGCCACAGAGATGCTTTGGCAGCATCGGCCCATAGATTTCACTGCAACAGGTTAACTATTGGTTACAAACTGTGACTAAAATGCCATCTTTCACCGGATGTCGACATCCGGCATGGCTCACGGACGGGCACCGGGGCCGCTGTTTCGTTTTCAGACGCTGCACAAGACCCGCAGGCCGCTGGCTGGCAGGGGGCGCAGTTTGTTCACTTCTGACGTGTGACGATTTCCGTGAAACTCATCATTGCCGCTATCTACGTTGTATCCGTCGCGTATGTTCACTTGCGCGGTCGGGTGCGCCACAAGCTGGGCCGCCAACTGAGCGATCACTCGACGTTTCTGGCGCCGATCAATTGCTTCCTTTATCTGTTCTCGAAGATCCCCAACAAGCCTTACCTCAATCCAGCGGATTTTCCCGACCTTGCGCCGTTGCAGGCCCACTGGGAAGAAATCCGCGCGGAAGGTCAAAACCTGTTGCGTGCAGGCGAGATCAAGCGCTCGAACCAATACGACGATGTCGGTTTCAACTCGTTCTTCAAAACCGGCTGGAAGCGCTTTTACCTAAAGTGGTACGGCGACAGCCATCCATCGGCGATGAAGCTTTGCCCGCGCACCACCGAACTGGTGCAGAGCATCGGCTCGATCAAGGCCGCCATGTTTGCCGAGTTGCCACCGGGCTCAAAACTGGTGCGTCACCGCGATCCGTATGCAGGCTCTTACCGTTATCACCTGGGCCTGGAAACGCCCAACGACGCCGGTTGCTACATCAATGTCGATGGCGAGAATTACCATTGGCGCGACGGTGAAGCGGTGATGTTCGACGAAACCTTCATTCATTACGCGGAAAACACCACCCAACAGAACCGCATCATTCTGTTCTGCGATGTCGAGCGTCCGATGAAGTATCGCTGGGCGGCAGCGTTCAACGGCTGGTTCAGCCGCAATGTGATGTCGGCTGCCGGCGCGCCGAACGAGGCGGGTGACAAGACCGGTGGCATCAACCGTCTGTTTGGCAAGATCTACAAGATTCGTCTGCGTGGCAAAGAGCTGAAGAAGCGTAATCGCAAGCTTTACTACCTCGAAAAGTGGGCGATTTTTGGTGGTTTGTTGGCGGTCTTCATTCTGATCTGAAAGCAGTTGAACGGCTGAAATCGTCATCGCGGGCAAGCCCGCTCCCACAGTGGGCGGAGTGAGACAGCGATTTCATTCACACAACGAAACCTGTGGGAGCGGGCTTGCCCGCGATAGGGCCGGCCCATCCAACGCATCACTTACTGGCTTTTTTCCTTGCAGCCGGTTTGGGTTTGGCCACCGTTTTGCTCGCTCCCTTACCCCCAAGACTGCGTTTCAACAACTCAGTCAAATCAATCACATCCGCTGTCTTACGGGCCTCTTCGCCGGTATCCGTCTCAACATCCTCGATCTTGCCTTCATGGGCCTTCTTGTCGACCAGGGCCATGATCTTGTCTTCAAACTCATCCCGGTAATCTTCCGGCGTCCATTCGGCGCTCATGTCCTGTACCAGCCGTTTGGCCATGTCCAGTTCACCCTTGGCCAGTTTGGCCTCGGTGACGTCCGGGCCCAACACGAGTTCATCCAGGCTGCGCACTTCCGCCGGCCAGCGCAATTTCACCAGAACCAGCGCCGATTCCAGCGGCATCAATGCCGCGAGGTACTGGCGGGTATGCAGCACCACGCGGGCCAGGGCGACTTTTTCGGTTTTGATCAGGGTTTCGCGCAGTAACGCGTAGACCTTGCCGCCGCGTTTATCCGGCGCCAGGTAGTACGGTGTGTCGATGTTCTGCAATGGAATCTGCTTGCCGTCGACAAAGGCAAAAATATCGATGGTCTGGGTCGACATCGGATGTGCCGAGCGGATTTCCTCTTCGCTGAGCACCACGTACCGACCCTTTTCGTAGGCGACACCTTTGACGATGTGTTCCTTGGTGACTTCCTTGCCGGTGACTTTGTTAACGCGCTTGTAACCCACCGGTTCCATGCTGCGGCTGTCGAGCCAGTCGAAGTCCACCCCTTGCGAAGAGGTCGCCGAGACCAGCGCCACAGGAATATGCACCAGCCCGAAACTGATCGCGCCTTTCCAGATTGCCCGTGCCATGGTCGTGTTCTCGCGAGTGATGATCAGGTGACTCTGGGCCTCGGGCAAAAGTTTCCACGGGTTGCAGCCCGCTCGCGGCGGGAGGTCAACTTCGTGTTACATCTTGCGGGCGAGGTTTTGGTTAACAAAACCGAACCCTGGGCGTAGCGTGCTATCGAAGACCTTGTTCACGCGCATGTAGAGAGGCGTTCCATGACACGATACATTTCCGCTCTCATCCTGCTCACCATGACCTGCATTTTCGGCCCATTGGCTCAAGCGCAGGATCGTTCGCCGCGTGTGCCATTGCAGGTCGCCCAGAACCTGCCGAACAGCGGCAACAACAATCCTTACAACAGCCCGATTCGCCGGGCCAATCCCAATAGCATGCAGGGCACGCAACCCAGTGCCCCCGCCATCCGTGGCCCGAACACCGTGCCGGTGCCGCGTCCACCGACCCTCGACAACGGCGGCATCGGCAATCGCTCTCCCCAGCAGCGATCGGCGCCCACCGGCTCACCGACCTTCATCCCCAACCCACCTCCTCGAAACTAGGGCCCCCGCAGTCGCTGAACGGCAGGGCAGATGTCCATCCTCATGACAAAAGGAATCGTGCATGTTGCGTAAAACCCTTCTGGCCACTCTCTGCGCCAGCGCACTATTGACCGCCGCGCCGTCGGTGCTGGCAGCGCCCACCCAGGACATGAGAAGTGAGCAGGGCACCCTTGAGGTCACACCGATCGCCAAGGGTCTGGAGCATCCCTGGGCGCTGGCGTTTCTTCCTGACCGCAAAGGCATGCTGGTCACTGAACGACCCGGCAACCTGCGCGTGGTGACGGCTGACGGCAAACTCTCCGCGCCCATTAACGGCGTGCCCAAGGTCTGGGCCAAGGGGCAGGGCGGTTTACTGGATGTGGCGTTGTCACCGGACTTCACGCAAGACCGCACGATTTATCTGTCGTACGCCGAGGGTGGCGGGCAGGGCGACAAGGCGGGCACTGCGGTCGGCCGGGGACAGCTGTCGGAAGATTTGACGACCCTCAAGGATTTCACGGTGATTTTCCGTCAGGAGCCCAAGCTTTCGGTTGGCAACCATTTCGGCTCACGACTGGTGTTCGACCGCGATGGCTATCTGTTCATTACCCTGGGTGAAAACAACGATCGGCCGACCGCTCAGGATCTCGACAAATTGCAGGGCAAGATCGTGCGGATCTACCCGGACGGCAAGATCCCGGACGACAACCCCTTTGTCGGCCAAGCCGGTGTACGTCCGGAGATCTGGGCCTATGGCGTTCGCAACCCGCAAGGCGCGGCGCTCAACCCGTGGAACGGCACCCTGTGGGAAAACGAGCACGGCCCCCGGGGCGGTGACGAGATCAACGTGATTGAGCGCGGCAAAAACTACGGTTGGCCGCTGGCCACTCACGGCATCAACTATTCCGGTCAGGCGATCCCGGAAGCCAAGGGAAAAACCGCCGAGGGCACTGTCAACCCGCGACATTTCTGGGAAAAGTCCCCCGGTCTCAGTGGCATGGCGTTCTACGACGGTGATCGCTTCAAGGCCTGGCAGCAAAACGTTTTCATCGGTGCGTTGGTGACGCAGGAACTCATCCGCCTGCAGTTCGATGGCGACAAGGTCGTACACGAAGAGCGCTTGCTGGGCGAACTTAACAAGCGCATCCGCGATGTGCGGCAGGGGCCGGACGGGTATTTGTATGTGTTGACCGATGAAGAGGATGGCGGACTGTATAAGGTCGGCCTCAAATAATGATCACGTTGCCGGGGCAAACAGGATGACTGCCGCCCTGAGTTTGTCCCGGCCAAAACTGCACATCTTCTCGAACTCCCCGTGGCTGACCGGCACATGCTGGCAGTCCATGGGTTGGCGATGCTGGCTGTGGTCCACATCGGGATCGTGCAGATAGACAAACTCTTCGTCGCAATCGGTAACGATCACCCAGTGCGGTGATTTCGAGCGGGTCAAGCGATAGCTGCTGATCAGCACCAATGGCTGTCCGCCCTGTTCCAGCAGCCGCGGCAGATTCAACGCCCCGCCGATTTCACGCTCCACGTCGCTGGCAAGCAGCTGTGTGGTGAACTCCTCGTGCACCAGGCGCATTACGTCTTTTTTATGCTCGTTGCGCACACCGTCGAGGAACAACGGCCCGGTCATGCTCAGTTGCAGGCGCACTCCAAATCCGCGCCGCGAGGCAGCCAATGCCAAACCCTGAGGGCTACAGCCGCCGTGACCGGAGGTCATGAACACGGTCGTCGCTTCGCGCCAGATCTGCAGCTCCTCGCGACGCTCCAGCAATCGGTTCCGTTGCAGTGCGCCCATGGCCATGAGCAGGCAGGCCGGGCCGCAGGTAAATTCAGTGGTCTGCGGGTAATAAGGCACCTGGATGTTGCGTGATTCGCGGTGCTGAAGGATGCGCTTTTCCAGGCGCAACGCATCGGCATGGTCCTGGTAGTAGTCATGAATCAGCGCGAAGCGCCGGTAGCCGTTGCGCTCATACAGCGCAATCGCCGCCGGGTTGTCGATACGCACTTCCAGGCGCAAATACGCGCAATCGTGCTCCACGGCACAGGCTTCTATGCGATCGAGCAACTGCTTGCCCAATCCAGTGCCTCGGGCCTGGGCAGCGATGGCGATCGAATACAGGCGTGCCAGTGACGTACCCCGATGGAAAAGCACCACGGCGTAACCCAGCAACTGCTCATCGCGCTGGGCCACCAGCAGTTGCCCGTTGGCACGGGTGATCATCCATTGAAAGCTGCGACTGTTGAGCCGATCGGTGGTGAAGCATTGCTCCTCCAGTTGCAGCAACGCGGGTAAATCTTCCAATAACGCCAAACGAAAAAACGTATTCATATGACCGCCGTAAAAGTTGCGTAACGAAACGGGACTTTCGAAAAACTTCGTGCTTAATAGGAGAGGTCTTGTTCACCAACGGATCAATCAATATGTCAGCGGTACAAGGTCATTGGCGCGAAGTATCCGAGCAAACTTTGCCGGCGGCAATCACTTCTGCAACTTATTTAAAAGACTCTAATTTAAATGAGGAAGGCAGAACTTCCAGCCAGTTGATTATCATCGTCGAACGCAAGGAAGACTGGGCGTCCTACTTCCCCAGTGAGGACATCGTCACGGCCCAGGAATACCTGGAACAAACCCGGGACAACGAACAGGGCAAGCGTGTGCAGGTCATCAACCTGTGCCGCAGCTACAAGTACCTGGGGCACGGTTATTACTGCTCGCTGCTGGCTGAAGCCCGTGGGCACAAGGTCATTCCGTCTGTGCGTACGATCAGCGAACTGACCCGAAAGTCCTTGTACGGCCTGGCGCTGGATGACTTGGATAAAACGCTGGAAAAAGCCCTCAGTCATCATGCTTACAGTGATACTGAAGGTTTTACCCTGACGCTGTATTTCGGCAAGACCAATATCGAACCCTTACAGGATTTGGCGCGACAGTTGTTTGAAGTGTTTGCCTGCCCGATTCTCTTAGTTGAATTTAGAAGAACTAACGGCTGGCACATCGAAGGCATAAAGTCGGGTGCGCTGCATAAGTTGCGCGAAGATCAGGAAGATCAATTCGCCCATTCCCTCGACAACTTCAGTCGCAAGATCTGGCGCATGCCGCGATCCCGCCGATTGGCCCGTTACGACCTGGCCATCCTGCACGATCCTCAGGAAGCCTTGCCGCCGTCCAATGCCAAGGCGCTGGATAATTTCGTCAGGGTCGGCAGGACGCTGGGCATCGATGTCGAACTGATCGAGCGCAAGGATTACTCGCGGATTGCCGAATACGATGGCTTGCTGATCCGCGAAACCACCAGCGTCGATAACCACACCTACCGTTTCGCCAAGAAAGCCGAGAGCGAAGGGCTGGTGGTGATGGATGATCCGGCGTCGATTCTGCGCTGCACCAACAAGGTCTACCTGACCGACCTGCTCAAGAGCCATCACTTGGGCATGCCCGCCACCGAAATTCTCTACAAGGAGCGACCGGAAGATTTCGAACGGGTGGGCGAACGCCTTGGGTTTCCGCTGGTACTGAAAATCCCCGACGGTTGTTTCTCCCGGGGCGTGATCAAGGTCGAGAGCCAGCAAGCGTTGCTCGAAGCCACCGCCGAGCTGTTCGAACACTCGGTGCTGTTGCTGGCACAGGAGTTCTTCTACACGGAATACGACTGGCGCATAGGCGTACTCAATCGCAAGCCGATCTTTGCCTGCCAGTACTTCATGTCCAAAGGGCACTGGCAGATCTACAACCACAAGGCCAAGGGCCGGGACATCAACGGTGAATGTCGTACCTTGGCGGTGCACGAAGCGCCACGGGCAGTGGTGGACCTGGCGGTGAAAACGGCCAACCTGATCGGCGATGGCCTCTATGGCGTCGACCTCAAGCAGTCCGGCGACAAAGTGGTGGTGATCGAAGTCAACGACAACCCGAACATGGACGCCGGCATCGAAGACGCCTACCTGCAGGACGACTTGTATTCACTGGTGCTGGAAGAGTTCGTGCGACGACTGGAACTGAAACGTCGCGGCCAGGCCTGGTGATCGGCCGATGATCAAGAGTTTTCAATTGGCCGACGGCGCGTTGCACTCCGTTGAACGGCTGGACGCCGAGGTCATACTGTTCAGCAATCCCGATGCCGCCGAGCGGGACTTGTTGCACAGCCACTTCAAACTCGATGAGCATGCTTTGGCTTCGGCGCTGGACCCCGACGAGGTGTCGCGTATCGAGTTTCACCCCGACAACCTGTTCCTGATCTGGAAGCGCCCGGAAAACTACTCCGGCGCCGGTAGCCTGGCGTTCGAAGTGTCATCCTGCGGCCTGCTGTTCAGCCCGGACCGTTTGCTGGTGATCGCCACCGACGACGCGCCGCTCAGCGGGCTCGGCAAGCGGCAGGCGTTGAACACGCCGCTGGATGTGTTGCTCGATCTGTTGTTCAACAACATCCACCACTACCTGGGTCACCTCAAGGTGATCAAACTGGTTGCGCGCGAGTTGCAGCAAAAATTCAACGCGTCGATGCAGAACCAGCACCTGATCCAGATGTTCAACCTCAGCGAAAGCCTGATCTATTACATCAACGCCATCCACAGCAACGGCGCGGTCCTGACCCGGCTGCGTAATCATGCAGAAAAGGAACACTTCGGCGCCCATGCCATTGGCCTGATTGACGATCTGATCATCGAAAACAACCAGTGCTACAAGCAGGCCGAAATCTACTCGACGGTGTTCTCCGGGCTCATCGATGCCCGGGGCAACCTGATGAACAACAGCATGAACAACCTGCTGCGCAAACTCACGCTGATCAACGTGGTGTTCCTGCCGCTGAACCTGATCGCGAGCATTGGCGGTATGTCCGAGTTCAGCATGATGACGGAGGGGACGCCGTGGTGGGTGGCGTATCCGTTGTTTCTGACGGCGATGATGTTGGGAGCGGGGGCGATGGTAGTGGGGCTCAAGCGCTTGGCGAGATGAATCGGGTGACTGTCAGGTTGTCATCGCGAGCAAGCTCGCTCCTACAGTGGTTTTGTGCGCATCGACTGGAAATTGACCATTGACTTGCCCTCAACGCCCGGTTAATTTCCGGGTATGACTTCCACCGTATTGCGCTGCCAGCCAAGCATTATTACCGCCATTCCTCATTTGGCGGGCTAGCTCACGACTGCAGCACCCAACCCGCCCTAGAGGCGGGTTTTCATTTTCTGTCTCGGGGCTCTGATCAATGTCAGGAGACGATCATGACCAGTACGCCCGCCCAACAAGCCCTGCTTGAGCATTACGTCAAAAAAATCCTCGCGGCGCCGGTCTACGAACTGGCCATTCGTACCCCGCTGCAACCGGCACACGCATTGTCGGAAGCCCTGGGCAACCAGATCCTGCTCAAGCGCGAAGATCTGCAACCGACGTTTTCTTTCAAGATCCGTGGTGCCTACACCAAACTGGTGAACCTGAGCGCTACGCAAAGGGCTCGTGGAGTGATTACTGCGTCGGCGGGCAACCATGCTCAGGGCGTGGCACTGGCCGCGCGCGAGTTAGGCATCGATGCGACGATTGTCATGCCCGCGACCACACCGCAGTTGAAAGTGTTGGGCGTACGCAGTCGAGGCGCCGAGGCAGTGCTGCATGGCGAAAGTTTTCCATTTGCCCTGGTCTATGCGCTGGAGTTGGCCGAGTACACCGGCAAGACCTTCGTTTCGCCTTTCGACGATCCCGACGTGATCGCCGGACAGGGCACCGTCGCCATGGAAATCCTGCGTCAGCAGCAAGGGGCGCTGGACGCGATCTTTGTTCCCGTAGGGGGTGGTGGATTGATCGCGGGCATTGCGGCGTACGTCAAATACCTGCGTCCTGAAGTACGTATTATCGGCGTCGAGTCTGAGCACTCGGCCTGCCTGCAATCAGCGCTGCAGGCCAGTGAGCGAGTGGTCCTGCCCACCGTGGGCACCTTTGCCGATGGCGTGGCAGTGGCGCAGATCGGTGCTTACGGCTTTGAAGTGTGCAGGTTTTGCGTCGATGAAGTGCTGACGGTGAGCAATGATGAACTCTGCGCCTCAATCAAGAACATCTACGACGATACTCGCTCGATCACCGAACCTTCAGGTGCCCTGGCCGTCGCCGGAATCAAGAAATACGTGGCACGCACCGGAATCAAGGGACAGACCTTCGTAGCCATCGACTCCGGCGCCAACATCAATTTCGACAGTTTGCGGTATGTCGCCGAGCGCGCCGCGTTCTGCGATGCCTTGATGTAGGCGGATGCAAATGCACTATGTGAGTGCAAATTGCAGGGAAAATTCACGAGGTTCTTGCAAATTGCATGACCGGTGTTAACGCGCAGATACATAAATCCTTGATTTACCGATGAACAGCCGGGCGCAGCGCGGGGCATGTTTTATGCTGTAGCTGTTCTCAAGCTGACCGGGATTTCACATGAGCCAGCGTCGATAGTTGATTGGCAATCTCACAAAAAGGAGAGGGTCGCCATGTTTCTTTCTGCCTTGGAACTTCGCAACATCATCGAAAGCAGTTTTTTGCCTAAACGCTGTCAGTGCGAGCTGTCGCCGGACTTGAAGATGACCGTCAAGGTTTACGCTGACGGTGAGACCGATAATATCGATCTCTTGCGCACCGATATTGATGCACGGCATCTGAACAGTTGTCGGGAAATTCACGAGTTGATTGCCGGCCTGCGCACCGATCTTGCGCATCATCACGTCGAGACCGAGCACCGTCATGTGGTGGGCAAGGCACTTTAGCCCACGGATTGAAAGCCCAACGAGACGCTTCGGGCCTGGAAAAAGCCAGGCCCAGCGCCAGTTCAAGCTCAGTTCTGATAACTGCAAGCGTCAGAAAGTTTTCGATAAGCGAGTTCTGCGGGTTGGCCCGACTGCGTATCAATGTATTTCATCGTTGCCGTGATCACCTCGCAGTCCATGGTCGTGGGCTCGGTCAGGGCAATCACCTTGCCGACGTGCAATGGCATACCGTAGTGGTACGAAGGTGCAGGTTGAGCGGAGGCGTTGTCAGCCAAGGCAAAACCTGAAAACGAGGCACAGACAAGGGCTGAGGAAACGAGCAATACGCGCGTGTTCATGGGGCATTCTCCAGTGCAGGCTAAAGTCAGCTCGACGTGTTGTCGAACCTGCCGCACTGGGCATCAGAGGGCTCTGAGGGCGTGCGGTCCAGTAAGTGTTGGACTGCACGATTAAGCATTGGTTAATTCACCTGAACGCCACCTGTCGCTTTGCCACTACCGTTCGGCGGATGAATGCCTTCGCGAGGAACTTCGCACCCACCCCTGAATCCTGTGGTAGCGAGCCTGCTCGCGATGAGGCCATTAAACTCAGCGAAGATCCAACTGCTGCCGATAAGGCAAATCCGGCCCGGTCTTGCCGCAAGTCAGCGCCGCCGCCTGAACCGCAAACCGCATCATCGCTTCGATCTGCTCACGGCTCAGCTCACGCAAACCTTCAACCGAATCCAGTAGCTGCTCGGTCAACCAGGCAATCAATGCAGCCTGAAAAGTATCGCCAGCACCCACGGTATCCGCGATCTTCACCGCACTGACCGGCACCGACCACGAACCATGCGCCCGACTGAACACCGTCGCGCCTTCACCACCACGAGTCAGGAACACCAACTGACAACGGTGCTGCAACCAGCCGTCGATGACTCGCGCAGGATCCTGCTCGGGATACAACAGATTCAAATCCTCATCGCTGACTTTGATCAGGTCTGCGTGCTCGACTAGCGTGGCAATCCGCGAACGCCACAGTTCGATATTCGGCTCAGGATTGAGTCGCACGTTCGGATCGAGGCTGATCAGGCGTTTACCGCTTTCCCGGCGCACCAACGACAGCAAGGTGTCGGCAATCGGTTGCACCACCAGCGAAAACGAACCGATGTGCAAGCCGCGCACCTCAGGCCCAAGTTCCGGCAGATGTTCCGGCTTCAACTGCCGATCGGCACAGCCTTCGCCACGGAAACTGTAGTGCGGTGAGCCATTGGCGCCGACCGCGACCATCGCCAGCGTAGTGGGCGCGGCGAAATCCAGCAGATAGTCCGTGCGCACACCTTCATCCTGCAGCACTTGCAGCAAACGCCGGCCAAGGTAGTCAGTCGACAAACCGGCAAAGAGTGCCGCGTCCACACCCAATCGTCGCAAGCCAACCGCGACGTTGAACGGCGAACCGCCGGCAATCGCCTTGAAATTCACTTTTGAAGCCAGGCCGCTGGCGTCGTTTTCACTGAAAAAATCGAACAGCGCTTCGCCACACACCAGATACATAATTGTTCGCTCTCTAAAGGGTTGCGACATGCTGTTGATAGCGTTCGTAGGCCTGCTGGGAGGCCAGTACGTTTTCTGCAATCGGCAGGGTTTCACTGGCCAGATCGAGCTTCACGCAGCGCTCGCAAAAATCCGCCAAGCTGTCCTCGTGCCCGTTTGCCCAGGACTTGCACCACGCCGCCTGAATCGCCGCCCCGAGGGCCGCGGCTTCGCTTTGTTCGGTGCAGATCACCGGCGTATTCATGATGTCAGCGACGATCTGCCGCCACACCGGGCTTTTCGAGCCGCCGCCGATCAGGCAGATGCTGCGGCTTTGTAAGCCATTTTGTCGCAGCAGGTCCAGCCCGTAACGCAAACCAAACGTCGTGCCCTCGACCACTGCGCGACACAGATTGGCCTGGGTCAGGTTGGTCATGGTCAGGCCCAGCACGCTGCCGGTGGCATGGGGCAGGGCGGGAACGCGCTCACCGTTGAGAAACGGCAGCATGCACACGCCTTCGGCACCGATGGGCGTCTGGGATACCAGCGCGTTGAAACTCTCGATATCCAGGTCGAACAATTCGCGGATGACCCCGCTGGCATTGGTCAGGTTCATGGTGCAAATCAGAGGCAACCAACCGCCGCTGGAAGAACAGAAGGTGGCGACTGACGCATCCGGGCTGACCGTCGGCTGATCGGCATAGGCGTACACCGTGCCGGACGAGCCGAGGCTCATGGTGATCGCGCCAGGCCGGATGTTGCCGGTGCCGATGGCGCCCATCATGTTGTCGCCACCGCCGCTGGAGACCAGCGCCTTCGGATTGATTCCCAACTGTTCGGCAATGCTCGGCAGAATCGTGCCGACCGCTGCATGAGCATCGATCAGTTCCGGCAACGCCGCTTGCAGGCGTCCGCTCGGATCGATGTCGCGCAGCAGTTGTAAGTCCCACTGTCGGGTGCGCACGTTGAAATAACCCGTTCCCGAAGCATCGCCGTATTCACTGCAACTGCGGCCGGTCAGCCAGAAATTCAGGTAGTCGTGGGGCAGAAGGATGCGGGCGATTCGGGCAAAAACCGCTGGATGTTGCTCCTTGGTCCACAGCAGTTTGGAGACGGTATAGCCCGGCGCGATGACCACGCCGAGACGCTCCAGCGAACCTTTCTCGCCACCCAGATGTTCGAGCAGACGGTCGTTCTCTGCGGTGGTTTCGGTGTCGCACCAGAGTTTGGCCGGACGCAGGACCTGGCCCTGATCATCGAGCAACACCAGCCCATGCTGCTGACCGGAAACGCCGATCCCGAGGATGGACTGGCCATCGACGTTGGCCGCCAGCAACGCACGGCGGGTGGCGATGGCGAAGGCATCCAGCCACTGCCCGGTATCCTGTTCGCGGCGACCATTGGCGCCACTGATCAGCGTGTGGGCGGCGGCACCGAGGCCCAGCACTTCACCGCTGACAGCATCGAGGATGATGGCTTTGGTGCCTTGGGTGCCGCAATCGATGCCGAGGAATAATTGTTGGTTTGCCATGGTGGATCCTTGGTGTATCAGGTCGATCAGTGTGAAACCCATCGCGGGCAAGCCCGCTCCCACAGGTTTAGCGTTGCTCACAAATCCCGTGTTCACCGCAATTCTTGTGGGAGCGGGCTTGCCCGCGATGGCGGCAGCAGATTCACCGCATGGCTTACGCCAGCACCCGCTCCAACGTCCGCGTCACCCCAACATCCCGCAAACTATTGCAGCACCACTCAAACGCCGCGACAAACTCCGCCGAGCGGGGAATCGCCGTACCAAAGATCTCTTCAACTTCCAGCAACCGCTGGGTGATCAACACATCATCGGCCACCAACGCCTGACAGAACACCGCCCGTGGGTCCGGGATCGTATAGGTGTCGCCATTCTCATCCACGCCCTTCAAATACAAGGCCCATGCCGCCACCACCAACGCCGCACGCTTGGTCTCGCGGCCATCGGCGATCAGGCGGTTGATCGTCGGAATGGTGAATTTCGGAAACTTCGACGAACCGTCCGAACACACGCGCTCCAGTTGATCGGCGATCGCCTGATTGGAAAAACGCTCCACCAGCGTGTTCTTGTAGTCAGTCAGGTCAATGCCCGGGACCGGCGACAGTTGCGGCGTGACGTCCAGATCCATGTAGGCGCGCACGTAGCGTACGAACAACGGGTCGTTCATGGTTTCGTGAACGAAGCGATAGCCCTTCAAAAACCCCAGATACGTCAGGGCCAAATGGCTGCCGTTCAGCAGCTTTATCTTCATTTCTTCGTAAGGCGTGACGTCGTCGGTGAACTGCACGCCAACCTTTTCCCAGGCCGGGCGACCGTTGACGAATTTGTCTTCCAGCACCCACTGCACGAATGGCTCGCAGACCACCGGCCAGGCGTCGTCGACTCCGTGTTTGTCTGCCAGTTGCAGGCGATGTTCGGTGCTGGTCATCGGTGTGATGCGGTCGACCATGGCATTGGGGAAGCTGACGTTGGCGTCGATCCAGTCGCGCAACCCGGAATCGAGCAATGTGGCGAACGCCAACAGGGCTTTGCGCGTCACCGCGCCGTTGTGCGGCAGGTTATCGCAAGACATCAAAGTGAACGCAGGCGTACCGGCCGCACGGCGTTTGGCCAGTGCCGCGCAGAGAAAACCGAACACGGTTTTCGGTGCGTCCGGGTTGGCCAGATCGTGCTGGATCTGCGGCAGGTGCGCCATGAACTCGCCGTTGCTGTCGTCGATGCAGTAACCACCTTCGGTGATGGTCAGCGAGACGATGCGGATCTCGGGGCTGGCCAGTTTGTCGATCAATGCCTGGGCACTGTCCTCGGCCAGCAGCATGTCACGAAGGGCGCCGATCACCCGCACTTCGGTGTCGTCGCTATCGCCGAGTTCGAACAGGGTGAACAGATAATCCTGATCCTTGAGGTCGTCGCGGGCGCGACGGTCTTCAGCGCGCAGGCCGACACCGCAGATGGCCCAGTCCAGGCCTTCGCCGGTATTCATCAAGGCGTCGGTGTAGTACGCCTGATGGGCACGGTGGAAACCGCCGACCCCGATGTGCGCGATGCCTTGGCGGGTCTCGCCCAGGGCGTAGGCGGGCAGGACCACTTCAGGGGCGAGGCGGTTGAGGTTGAGTTGGTTCAATTTCATCGCAGGCTCTCTGAAATCAGGCAGCAACGCGCAACGGGCGGGTCAACGCCACGCCGTCGGCATCGAATAAATGGCAGTGTTGCGCATCCAGATGCAGGCTCAGGGTTTCACCGTAGCGGCTGGCCAGATCGCCGCGAACGCGCATGGTCAGGGCTTCGCCGGATGCCGTCCGGACGTGGCAGAAGGTGTCGCTGCCCAGGCGCTCGCTGACATCGGCGGTGACCTGCAAGGCGCAGTCGCCGGGTTTGGCCAGTTCCAGGTGCTCTGGGCGAATGCCCAGCGTCACCGCACTCCCGACGCTCAGACGCCTGCCGCCCAAGGGCAGGCTGACGCGGGTTCCGGCGTCGAGCTGCACTTCACAGCCCTGGCTGTCGACGCCGGTGACCTTGCCCTTGAGCAAGCCCATTTTTGGCGTGCCCAGGAAACCGGCGACGAACAGGTTGGCCGGCTGGTGATAGAGATCCAGCGGCGAGCCGACTTGCTCGATCTTGCCGCCATTGAGTACGACCACTTTGTCGGCCATGGTCATCGCTTCGACCTGATCGTGAGTCACGTAGATCATCGTGGCTTGCAGTTCTTTGTGCAGGCGCAACAGTTCCAGGCGCATCTGCACCCGCAGGGCGGCATCGAGGTTGGACAACGGTTCGTCGAACAGGAAGATTTTCGGGTTGCGCACGATGGCCCGGCCAATCGCCACGCGCTGGCGCTGGCCGCCGGACAGTTGCTTGGGTTTGCGCTCCAGCATCGGCCCCAGTTCGAGGATGCGCGCCGCTTCGCTGACCTTCTTCTCTACTTCGGCTTTCGCCACGCCGGCCAGGTCGAGGGCGAACGACATGTTCTTGCGCACGCTCATGTGCGGGTACAGGGCGTAGGTCTGGAACACCATCGCCAGGTCGCGCTTGGCCGGGCTCACTTCGGTGATGTCGCGACCATCGAGCTCGATGGTGCCGCCGCTGACTTCCTCCAGCCCGGCGATCAGCCGCAGCAGCGTGGATTTGCCGCAGCCCGACGGGCCGACGAATACCACGAACTCCTTGTCGTTCACCTCCAGGTCGATGCCCTTGATGATGGAAAAGCCTTCGAAGCCTTTTTGCAGATTCTTGATTTTCAGGTTGGCCATGATGATGGGCCTCCGCTTGTTGTTTTTTAAGATCAAAAGATCGCAGCCTTCGGCAGCTCCTGCCTTGGGCGGCCGGCAGTTCCCCTGTAGGAGCTGCCGCAGGCTGCGATCTTTTGCTTTGGATTCATTTCACGGCGCCAAACGACAGGCCGCGCACCAGTTGTTTCTGGCTGATCCAGCCGAAGATCAGGATTGGCGCACAGGCAAGGGTCGAGACCGCCGACAACTTGGCCCAGAACAGTCCTTCGGGGCTTGAGTACGAAGCGATCAGCGCAGTCAGCGGCGCGGCTTTAGACGAGGTCAGGTTCAGCGACCAGAACGCCTCGTTCCAGCACAGGATCAGCGACAGCAAGACTGTCGATGCCAGGCCGCCCTTCGCGATCGGCAGCAGCACCCGGACCATTTCCTGCCACAGTGTTGCGCCGTCGAGGCGGGCGGCTTCGAGGATGTCTTTGGGGATGTCCTTGAAGTAGGTGTAAATCATCCAGACCACGATCGGCAGGTTGA
>RCUS01000916.1_pt1 | contig 16983 bp, 11 predicted proteins | sample 2166221 | NCBI WGS metagenome assembly RCUS01 (sample SAMN09932758, study PRJNA488358) | compost metagenome | isolation source: compost soil in cyclohexanecarboxylic | place: Germany: Experimental Botanical Garden | reverse complement strand
GGATGAGGAGATCGTCGTGCTAGCACACGTTTCAGAGCCGTTCCTCCGCAGTTCGCGTTATGCCGGGGTCAAAAGCACCCTCGTTCTTCGCCGACTCGCACCTTTTTTATCATCGCCATATCGCATTGCCAAATCGCCGATTGCTCCCGACATCACCGCACAGCCGAAGATATGCAAGAACACCGCAGATACTCAAGAGTGCCACACCGCTATCGCCATATCGCCGTTTGGCATCACCGCACAGCCGAAGATACGCAAGAAGGCCACCCCGCAGCTTCTCTTGCTCTGCGAAGTGGCCCGGCGTTTAAGCCCGGAGACGGGTGACATTATAACTCATGCATGAATGATATTTCTGAACGGGACGTTAACCAGCATAAGCATCCTTGCCAACCGAAGCTCCGGGACAAAAAATTACACGTTGAAGCGGAAATGCATAATGTCGCCGTCCTGCACGACGTATTCCTTGCCTTCCAGACGCAGCTGGCCGCGTTCCTTGGCGCCGTTCATCGAACCGGCCGAGATCAGATCATCGTAAGCGACGACCTCGGCACGGATGAAGCCGCGCTCGAAATCGGAGTGGATGACACCCGCGGCTCCGGGAGCCTTCGTTCCTTTGCGGATCGTCCAGGCGCGAACTTCCTGCACACCCGCCGTGAAATACGTGTACAGCCCCAGCAGCTTGTAAGCTGCTTTGATCAGACGGTTCAGGCCGGATTCCTGCAGACCGAGCTCTTCCAGGAACATGGCTTTGTCTTCGCCTTCCAGCTCGGCAATTTCCGCTTCCACCTTGGCGCTGATCGGCACCACTTCCGCATTCTCAGCGGCGGCGAACTCACGGACCTGCTTCACATAAGGATTCTCCTCGGCGGTCGATACTTCATCCTCGCCTACATTGGCAGCGTACAGCACCGGCTTCATCGTCAAAAGATGCAGATCGCGAACGATCACCTTCTCCTCATCCGACAGCTCTACGCTGCGGGCCGGCATATCCTCATAAAGAGCATCCTTGATGCGTTCCAGCACTTCAACTTCCTGGGCGTACTGCTTGTTGCCGCCCTTCATGTTTTTACGGGAACGGTCGATCCGCTTCTCCACACTCTCCACGTCCGCCAGAATCAGCTCCAGGTTGATCGTCTGGATGTCGCTGATCGGGTTGACCTTGCCGTCCACATGCGTGACATTCTCGTCTTCAAAACACCGCACAACATGAACAATCGCGTCCACCTCGCGGATATGCGCCAGGAATTTGTTGCCGAGACCTTCGCCCTTGCTCGCGCCGCGCACCAGTCCCGCGATGTCCACGAATTCAAATGCCGTCGGCACCGTTTTGTTCGGTACAACCAGCTCCGTCAGCTTATCGAGACGCTCGTCCGGAACCTCAACCACGCCGACATTGGGGTCGATCGTGCAGAAAGGATAGTTCGCGGACTCCGCGCCCGCCTGCGTAATTGCGTTAAACAGCGTCGATTTGCCCACGTTGGGCAGACCCACGATACCCGCTTTCAAAGCCATTTATATGACAACTCCCATTTTTCATTAATTGACCAATTTAGCCCTGCGATCTAACCCATTATATATTAGAACAAAAAGTCCGGCAACAACGCGCTTAACCGCTCCCACGGCACAATCAAACCGCAGCGTCTCCGCCTGATGGAGCAGATTCCGCCGCAATGCACGCACTCCCGCATTCGCTGCATTTCATCCGCTGCCCGACAGTTCACCCGCTGTAACCTGACATTCCATCATCTGCAACACACCATTTCATCCACTGCATCCTGACATCCCATCATCTGCAACACGACATTTCATCCACTGCACCCTGACATTCCATCATCTGCAACACGACATTTCATCCACTGCATCCTGGCATATCAGCATCTGCAATACGCCATTTCATCCACTGCATCCTGGCATATCAGCATCTGCAAACACGCCATTTCATCCACTGCATCCTGGCATCCCATCATTTGCAATACGCCATTTCATCCACTGCATCTCAACATATCATCATCTGCATCCCGACATTTTCCTTGCAAGCCGCAGCATCGTATTTCATCCACTGCATTCTGGCTGTTTGTCGTCATATTTCCCAGACCGCATATCAAAGCTGGTATCCCTGATCAGCTGTCTGCTAGAGCTCCACCTGTTGCATCAACGAACCAAATGTCCAATCTGTAAGGACAAATTCATGAAAAATGTCTTTCAAATAGTGGACACTTCTCCTCAGACGAGACATAGCTCCCATTTTCCCGAAACGCTTCAAATATCACAATATATAGGGAAACATCAGCCATCCGATCTATATATAGCAAACACCTTGGCAACCTCGCTTATTCCTCCCGTGTCCACCTTTTAAAAGACACTTATCGCCATTTGTCCTCATATCATGGACTCCACAGCAAACACGCCGGTCCTCCGCTTATTTCTTCTTATAAAATGTCCGGAAATGCCGATTCCTTAAATCTGCCTCACACATCCCGCACGACCCGCGCATCTCACATAACCTACAACCTACACATCCCGCACATCACGCGCAGCGCAGCGCATCACATGGACAAATAATCTCCTCATCCACACGTCAACCCTTTTTATCGCAAAAAAATAACGGCTGCGCCCTTCATCAACCGCATCCGTTATCGCATATATGCTGGACTATAGCTCTTTGGACATTGTAATGTCTGTGACGCCGTAGCCCATTTTGGTATACAGCTGAAAAGCGCGCTGATTCTGTCCGAACACATGCAGCCCGATCTTGCTTACATTCATGGAGCGCGCCTTCTCGTCCAGCGCCTGCATGGCCTGTTTGCCATAGCCTCTGCCTTGGTAAGGCTCGAAAATATAAATATCGTATATAAAGGCTTCGCGTCCGCGGCGGCCCTCCGTCACATTGAACCAGATGTAGCCAACCGCCGTTTCGCTCTCCTCTTCCACAACGGAGTACAGATACGCGCCATCCGTCTGAAGCCCTGACGGCAGAAACCCAGTCATCGCTTCCTTGGATTGCTTCAGCGCGTTGTCCGGCTCCCAGGCGCCGGATTTGACCTTCTCTTCGGCAAAGTCATTTGTGGACTGTCTGAGGAAAAATTGGAATGTCGCTTCATCCATTTGAACCAGTTTTATCATTGTATTCCTTCCTTATTTTCGTGATCATACCTGCCTGCGGGAAAAATGCGGCCAATGCCGCTTCGCCAAATCCCCTCGCACAGCGGCCGTCTGATGGCTGTATGGCAGCCTAAATGCGAACCAGCCGTGGCGTTCCCCGCAGCTCATCAACGGAGGAGGCACCGATGCCGAACATCGCCGTCCGAAGCTCCAGCTCGGTCTGCGCAAGCTTCGCTTCAAGCGCCTCCTCCGACTCCACGGCCGGGCCCAGCAGCTTGCGGCCGAATCCGGCCAAATCTGCGCCAAGCGCCAACGCCTTCGCTGCATCGACGCCGCTATGCAGCCCGCCGCTGCCGATCAGCGCACCGTTCGGCGAGGCGGCGCGGACGTCCGCAATGCACTCGGCCGTCGGAATGCCCCAGTCCGCGAATGCTTCGGCCGCGGCCCGCTTCACCGGATCAGGGCTGCGGAACTTCTCGACCTGGCTCCACGAGGTTCCCCCCGCGCCGGCCACGTCGATGAAGGCGGCGCCGGCGTCATAGAGCCTCCGCGCCGTATCGCCGTCGATGCCCCAGCCGACTTCCTTGATGCCTACCGGCACGTCCAGACTGCGGCACACCTGCCCGATCCGGTCCAGCAGACCGCCGAACGCCGTATCGCCTTCCGGCTGGAACACCTCCTGAAGGCCATTCAGGTGCAGCACAAGCCAATCGGCCCCGGCGATATCAACCGCCCGCCGGCACTCATCTACGCCGTATCCGAGCGAGAGCTGTACCGCGCCCAGATTGGCGATGACCGGAATATCCGGCGCATAGTCCCGGACACGGAAGGTCGCGGCCAGCTCAGGGCGCTCCACGGCGGCCCGGACTGAGCCGACGCCGAGCGCCCAGCCGCGCCGCTGGGCCGACGCCGCCAGCCGGGCGTTAATCTCGCCGGTCGCGGCGCTGCCGCCGGTCATCGAGCTGATGAGCAGCGGCGTGCGCAGGCTGCGCCCAAGAAAAGAGGTCCGCAGCGTGATGCTGCCGAAATCCACCTCAGGCAGCGCGTTATGGCGGAAGCGCCAGCGCTCGAAGCCTGCGGTCACGCCCCGGCCCGCCACGTCTTCGTTCAGACATAAGCGGACATGCTCGATTTTGCGCTCGCCCGTAACGGGAGCGTTCGTCTCGGCCTCGCCGCCGGCGCCGTGCGGCAATTGATTCATGATGCTTCCTCCCGTCCTTGACTCTGTGCAGAGTACATTATAACACATCGCGCAAGCGGAATATGCAGGCCTTGTCATTCCAGGCACAGTCCCCCAGCGCCATGCCCCACAAAAGGAAACGCCGAACAAACGGCTGCGGCGCAGCGTTTCTTCGGCGTTCTTTATGGCTTCCGCTCGCCCTACAGCAGCGGAGACATGAGGCGGGCTCCCGATTCCAGGAGACGGACCAGAAATTTCTTGTTCATGAACTTCTCGTGAATGATGAGCGAGGTGGACTGCAGATCCCGTTCGAAGTCCGACACGATGCGCTGGACGCTCTCCGTCTTCAGCAGCAGTGCGTTGACTTCGAAATTAAGATGGAAGCTCCGCATATCCATGTTGGCTGTCCCGATCGTGGCGATCTCGCCGTCGATGATGAGCAGCTTGGAATGGATGAAGCCTTTTTCATACTCGTAAATCTGGACGCCCGCCTCTAGCAGCATCGGAAAATAAGAATGAGACGCCAGAAACGGAATCCACTTGTCCGGCTTGCCCGGGAACAGCAGACGCACATCGAGGCCGGAAAGGGCGGCAACCCGCAGCGCCGTGTAGATGTCCTCATCCGGGATAAAATACGGCGTCGCGATCCACACCGATTTCTCGGCTGCGGTGATCATGGCGAAGAAGATATTTTTGAGCGACCGGCGCTCGTTGTCCGGTCCGCTGGCGATAATCTGCACCGCCCCTTCTCCCGAGGTGTAGCGCAGCTGAGGCGACAGGTAATCCTGCTCCAGAATCCGCTCTCCCGTCGTATGCATCCAGTCCTGCAGAAAAATAATCTGCATCGTCCGCACCGCTTCGCCTCGCACAAGCATATGCGTATCCCGCCAGAATCCGTACGTTTTGCTCCGGCTGAGGTACTCGTCCCCCACGTTCAGACCGCCCATGAAGCCGACGTCTCCGTCGATCACGACGATTTTGCGGTGATTCCGGTAGTTCACCCGGCTGGAGAAAAAAGTCCGCGACGTTCCGTACGCCGCCACCTTCACGCCCGCATTCGACAGCTCGTTCAGGAAACGTTTGGAGAGCTGCAGGCTGCCAACGGCGTCGTACATGAAACGTACCTTGACGCCCGACCGCGCTTTCTCGATCAGAATCTGCTGGATTCGCGTGCCAATCTCGTCGTCGCGGAAAATATAATACTCCATATGAATATGGTGCTGCGCTTGACGAAGCTCGAGCAGAAGCGTTCCGAAGGTCTCCTCCCCATTGGTCAGCACCCGCGTCTCCGACGTGAAAGAGATCGGCGTCCGCGCCAGCCTCTGCGACATGCCGAGCAGCTTCCGCTGGGAAGAGTTGAAGCTTGACCAGTCCTGATGCATCCGCAGCGCGTCATTCTCGATCCGCTCGTAGGCCATAAGGTCGCGCTGGGCTTTTTTATCATACTTGCGCCGTTTGAACACATTTTGCCCAAACAGAAAGTAGAACACAAGGCCCACGACCGGGATCAGAGCCAAGAGCAGAATCCAGGCCATCGTCGTCGACGGGTTCCGGTTCTCCATAAAAATCGCCAGACTGATCGAAACCACCGTCAACGTCGAAAAAATACTGATGATCGTCCCCCCGGTGCTGCCGAAAATGCCAAAGCCGAAATAATAAAAAGCAAGCAGAGCAGCAATAATGACGATCGACTGAATTCCTCTTCTCATTAGGGCATCCTACCTTTTCTCCGACAAAAAACTCACTGAAATGTCAAAATATATTGTACATGAAAGCCTGTCCTCTTCCTACTCAAACCCTGTTCAAAATTGCAAATAAGTCAAAACTGTAACCTCTTCGGCTACGTTTGTATCCCCGGAGAAATTATACTATAATCACATTTGACTTGGCAGTCAATATGAGAACCGATAAGTCAATAATATTGAAAAGGAGTTCCTTATCCAGTGAAATCTGCCGATCGAAAAATTGAGATCATCAAGACGGCCATGGAACTGTTCGCCCAAAAAGGAGCTTCGTCCACGTCCATGCAGGAGATCGCCGAGCGATGCGGCATTTCTAAAGGAAGCCTGTACCTCTTGTTCAAATCGAAAGAGGAGCTGGAAGAGAGCGTCTATCTGCACTGTTTCCGCAAGATCCGCGATCCTTTGCTCGCTCTGGAGCAGGAGACCAGCCTGTCTCCGAAGGATAAGCTACGCAGCCAGGTGGAGGCTCTGCTCACCCACATGTACGAACTGCGCGAATTCCTCCAGCGGGTCGTGCGGGATATCGCGGAGAGCGATCCTTCGGAACCGCCGGCCTGGCTATGCCGGGTATTCGTGCCGCTGATCCGCCAGTTCGAGCGCCGGCTGGAGTCGGTATACGGATCGGATATTCTTCCCTATACAGGAGAGCTGTGGATGCTCGCGCAGGGGATGATCGAATCGTATATCCGGGTGATTTTTCACCCGGGGTCCCCGCTTACGCCGGCGCAATCGGCCGATCATCTGATCCGGACACTCGATATCGCCGCGGCAGGGCTGCTGGCATCCCGGCCCGATCCGCTTTTGTCCGCCGATATGCTGACCTCGCTGATCTCCAAGGATGAGGACGATGCGCGAAGCAATCCGTTTCATCTGATCCGGGAAATCAAAGAGGCGGCAGCGGGCCTTCCCGACCTTACGCCGGAAGCTCGCGGCGACATCCGGGAGTCGCTGTCCATTCTGGAAAGCGAGCTGCTGAGCGTTCAGCCGCGAAGAGCGATCATCAAGGGCATGCTGCTCAATCTTCAGTCATGTCCCGGGCTGAGCACCCTTGCTTCGGAGCTTGAAATCCATATTACTCCATATGAAAGCCCCATTCTTTCGAAGCGGAGGTGAGACCAAACCGTCATCGTACACGTAGGTAGCAGTAGAGCTTTAGACAAAAAAAGATTAACTGGAAGGAGTGTTACCGTACCGCATGAAAAGCCTTATTAATTTCTCGCTGCGGAACAAGTTCGCAATCTGGCTGCTGACCCTTATCGTTGTGTTCGCCGGCCTGTACAGCGGACTGACCATGAAGCAGGAGACGCTGCCCAATATCAGCATTCCCTATCTCAACATCACAACCATCTATCCGGGCGCGGCTCCGGAAGGTGTCGTGAATGACGTTACCAAGCCGCTGGAGCAGCGGCTGCGCAACGTGGACGGCATCAAGACGCTGAACTCGACGTCCATGGAGAACGCCTCGAACATCACCATTGAGTTCGAGTACGGCACCAATCTGGACAACGCCACAGCGGCCGTCCGCGAAGCACTGAATGAGGTAACGCTTCCGGACGATGTCCAGAAGCCGCAGATTACCCGGTTCAGCCTCAGCTCCCTGCCGGTCATCTCCCTCAGTCTGGCGAGCAACAGCCAGCAGGATCTGGAGAGCCTGACCCGGATTGCGGAGAATGACATCAGCCCGGCGCTGGAGGATTTGGACGGCGTAGCCTCCGTATCCGTAGCCGGCCAATACGTCAAGGAAGTGACGCTGAAGTTCAATCCGGACAAGCTGAAACAGTACGGGCTGACTGAAGACACCGTTAAGGGCATTATCCAGGGTTCCTCGATCCATGTGCCGCTCGGCCTGTTCGAGATGGAGCAGTCCGAGAAGGCCGTCGCCGTTGACGGCAACATTACGAATATCGACGATCTCAAGAACGTCGCCATCCCGTATACGCCGGCCGGAGCCGGTGCGGGCGCAGGCAATGCCGGGCAGGCCGCAGGTGCGGCGGGCCAAGGCATGAGCGGCGCAGGCGCGGCGGGAGCCGGAGCAGGTGCGGCTGCGAGCGGCGCTACGGGCGCGGCGGCAGGCGTTAACGCTGGAACGGCCGCCGGAGCCGGAACGGGAGCGGCCGCCAGCTTAGGCCTGCCGACCGTCAAGCTGTCCGAGTTGGCCACAATTGAAGTGACCGGACAGTCCGATTCCATTTCCCGCACCAACGGCAAGGATTCCATCGGCATCCAGATTATCAAGGCGAATGATGCCAACACCGTTGAAGTGGTGAACAAGGTCAAGGATGAAGTAGACAAGCTGAAGGAGCAGTACAAGGACGTGGATCTGACCGTGCTGCTCGACCAAGGCAAGCCGATTCAGGACTCTGTGCATACCATGCTGTCCAAAGCGGTCTTCGGCGCCCTGTTCGCCGTGCTGATTATTCTGCTCTTCCTGCGGAATATCCGCTCTACTATCATTTCCATCATTTCGATTCCGCTGTCGCTCCTGATCGCGGTTCTGTGCCTGCGGCAGATGGACATCACATTGAATATGATGACGCTCGGCGCGATGACCGTCGCGATCGGGCGCGTTGTCGACGACTCCATCGTCGTCATCGAGAATATTTACCGCCGGCTTACGTTAAGCGGCGAGAATCTGCGCGGCCGCGAGCTGATCAGCGCGGCGACGCGTGAAATGTTCGTGCCGATCATGTCCTCCACGATCGTCACAATCGCAGTATTCCTGCCGCTCGCTTTCGTAAGCGGCATGGTCGGCGAACTGTTCCTGCCGTTCGCGCTGACCATGGTATTCTCCCTGCTCGCCTCCCTTGTCGTGGCGGTCACCCTCGTTCCGGCGCTTGCGCACTCGCTCTTCCGGAACGGGCTTAAATCCAAAAATGATCACGGCGAGAAGCCGGGCCGGATGGCGGCCGGATACCGCCGCATTCTGAACTGGTGCTTATCTCACAAGCTGATCACCTTCGGTACGGCGGTACTGCTGCTCGTAGGCAGCCTGTTCCTGATCAAGCCGATCGGCGTCAGCTTCCTGCCTTCACAGGAAGAGAAGAACGTTACGCTGACCTTCTCGCCGAAGGCCGGACAGACGCTGGAAGACGTGAAGGCGCTCGGCCTGAAGGCCGAGAAATACATCCTGAACCAGGAGCATGTCGATCAGATGCAATATTCGATCGGCGGCGGCGGAATGATGGGCATGGGCGGCGGAAGCAAGTCGGGCCTGTTCTACGTCACTTATGACAGTGACACTCCCGAATTCGACAAGGTCAAAGAGCAACTGATCAAAGGACTCCAGAAGGAAGTGCCGGATGGCACCTGGGGCGACATGTCCAGCATGGCAGGCGGCGGGCTCGGCGGCAGCTCTCTGACCGTCAATGTATTCGGCGACTCGCTCGAACAGATCAAGCCGGTGTCCGATCAGATTCTGGACACCGTCAAGCAGGATACGAAGAATTTCAAAGACGCGGAGACAAGCTTGAGCGAGTCTTACGGACAATATACCATCGTCGCCGATCAGCAGAAGCTGAGCTCACTCGGCCTTACGGCGGGGCAGATCGCCATGAAGCTGAGTTCTTCAGGCACTCGTCCCGTATTGACCGAGATACAGGTCGACGACAAGAACTATAACGTCTACATCGAGTCCGATAAAGAGACGTACAGCAGCATCCAGCAGATGGAGGATGCCACACTGACTTCTCCGCTTGGCATTCCGGTCCGCATCGGCGATGTCGCTAAGATCGAGGAAGGCACCTCGCCGGATTCCATCACCCGCATGGACGGCAAAATGATGGTAAGCGTCACTGCGGAAATCACATCAAGCGATGTCGGCAGCGCCTCGAATGCCGTCAAGGACAAGGTGGACGCTATGAAGCTGCCGGACGGCGTCACGGTAACGTTCGGCGGCGTTACAGAGCAGATTAACGATACCTTCGGCCAGCTCGGCATCGCAATGGCTGCAGCGATCGCGATCGTCTACTTCGTGCTCGTGGTAACCTTCGGCGGCGGACTCGCGCCGTTCGCGATTCTGTTCTCGCTGCCGTTCACGATTATCGGCGGACTCGTCGCCCTGCTGATCGCGGGCGAGACACTGAACGTGTCCGCGCTCATGGGCGCGCTCATGCTGATCGGCATTGTCGTCACCAACGCCATCGTGCTGATCGACCGCGTTATCCACAAGGAACGCGAGGGTCTGTCGACCCGCGAAGCGCTGCTTGAAGCGGGCGGCACTCGTCTGCGGCCGATCCTGATGACCGCGCTCGCCACGATCGGAGCACTGCTCCCGCTCGTCGCAGGTCTTGAGAATAGTGCCGGCATCATCTCCAAGGGACTCGGCGTCACGGTTATCGGCGGCCTGATCAGCTCCACGCTGCTGACGCTCGTCGTCGTGCCTGTCGTATACGAGTTCCTGATGAAGTTCCGCCGCAAGCGGGTAGAAGACTAGGAACGCGAAGGCACGCTACAAACTGGTAAGTACCCTTTCGTGCAGGGAGGGCATTCCTTCCGGACGGAACCGCCCCGGTTGACGCCTGACGCCGGTTAGCGGTCCGTCTCTGCCGGAGCTGCGACTCGCGATTTCGCTCCCGGCTGGTGCTCCGGTTTGCGGGCCGTTCTCCAGAGCTCCGTCTCGCGAGTCCGGTCCAGCCGGAGTCGCGGTTTACGGTCCGTTCTCTGCCCGAGCCTCAGTTCGCGCTTCTATAACAATAAGCCCATCTTCGCCGCTGGCGAAGATGGGCTTATTTGCGTTTTATCTGAAATCCGTGAGTCAATGCGCTTGCCTGGAGAACCCGTTAGCCGCGCACCTGCATGGAGGCCAGCTGCGGGAAGAGAGGCTCCAGCCGCCAGTACAGGTCCTTAAACAATGGGTACAGCTTCTCGTACACCGCCCGGTTCGCCTCATTCGGAGCGTGGCTTCGGATGATTCCGATGTCTTCGTCAGCCTGCTCCAGCGAATCCAGCGCCCCAAGCGCCTTCATCGCCACCAGCGCGGCTCCGTAGGCGGAAGCCTCGTAGCTGTCCGGCACATCAACTCGCACGCCCGCTATGTCGGCCAGCAGGCCGGTCCAGGCCGCCGAGGAGGCGAAGCCGCCCGAAGCAAGCAGCCGTTCAGGCGGTCCGGCCAGCTCCTTCAGCGTCTCAGTCACGCCGTTCACCGCAAGCAGCACGCCTTCGAGCACAGCGCGGGCGAAGTGGGCCCGCCCGTGATGCAGCCCCGCGCCGGCGAAGACGCCGCGCGCATCCGGGTCCCAGTATGGCGCGCGTTCGCCGGTCAGATAAGGCAGGAACACCAAGCCGTCCGCGCCGGCCGGCACTGTCATTGCCATTCCGATCAGTTCATCGAATGTCTGAGGGCCGTCTTTGGCGTAGCCCTGCTTGCCAGGCCCGATCACGACATGGTTCCGGCCGCGCCGCTGCCTTCTCTCTGGCTGGCCCCGGAAGCGGGAGTCCGCCCCCGCACCTGACGGAGCTCCGTCCATGAACTGCTCCTTGAACCAGCGCAGCGCGATCCCGCCGTTGTTGGTCGGCCCCCCGATGAGCCAGCGCTTCTCGTCAAAAGCGTAGCAGAACGTCCGGCCCTGCGGGTCGATCAGCGGCTCGGACGCGAACCGCCGCACCGCGCCGCTGGTTCCGATCGTCACAGCGGTCCGGCCGAGGCCTGCCGCGCCGGAGCCGATGTTCGCCAGCGCACCGTCGCTCGCCCCGACAACCCAGGGCGTATCCGGCGACAGCCCGCAGCTTTCCGCCATTTCCGGGTTCATCCCGCGCAGAACCTCGGTCACCGGAACGACTTGGCTGAGCCGTTCTCTGCCGATGCCGGCCAGCTTCAGCGCACGCTCCGACCAGTCTTTTCCGCTGACCTCCAGCAGTCCCGTAGCCGCAGCCAACGACACATCGAGGACGTACACCCCGAAGAAGCGGTGCAGCAAATACTCCTTGATCGAAATGAATTTGGCCGCCTTCTCAAACAGCCCTGGCTTGTTCTCCTTCCACCACAGCAGCTTGCAGAGCGGCGACATCGGATGAACCGGCGTGCCGGTCAACTTGTACAATTCCTCTGCTTCTCCGCTGTCCTTAAGTCTCTCCTGTTGGGAGGCGCTGCGGTTGTCCGCCCATGTAATCAGCTCGGTCAGAGGCTTGCCTTCCCCGTCTACCGCCATCAGGCTGTGCATTGCCGTGCTGACACCTACCGCCTCAATATCCCAAGGCTTGACGGAGGCGTTCTTCATCGCCTGGCGGAATGCCTCCGTAACAGCCGATATAATGTCTTCCGGGCGCTGCTCCGCCCTTCCCGGCTCGGGTACGAGAAGCGAATAGCCGGCTTTGCCGGAGCCGCGTATTTTACCACTCCGTTCGTACACAAAAACTTTTGTGCTGGTCGTTCCGATATCCAAGCCGACAAAAAGCCCCATGTCCTTCCCCCTCACCAGTTCTGCCACCATTATACCCGCATCAGGCGCTCCTATGGAAACAGATGTGGGAAACTTGTAGATCGAGCTTCTGCGACCGGGCAGCAAGAGTAAGCGACAGAGGGCATCTCTATCCCGCCTCAGTAACAGCAAAAAGCCCCTCTTTCCCAAAGAAGGGCTTGCGGCTTCTATTGGTAATTCAGACGCACATGGTTATACCGCCGCAGCGGCGCTTTCCATAGACGATCTCCAGGCTTGAAGCATGTGCAGATCGTACGGCAGAAATTCCTTCAGCATCCGGGCAAGCCCCCGGTACAGCGGGCTGTCCGTCGCTTCGTCCAGATGCTTGCAGAACTCAGGGGTCCACTGAAGCAGATGCTCCTGCAGGAAGCTCTCCTGCACGTTCAGCAGCTCCAGCGCACTTCTCGCCGAGAAGCTGTTGAAGAGCATGCGCTCATGCAGTTCGTTCATGAATTCGAGCTCGATGGCAATATGGTCATCCGACTCGTCCCCGCATTTCTTGAATACGATGCCAGCCGAAGCGTACAGGCAGGATAACACATTGCTGAACGCCTCCGACTCGCCGATCAGGGCGGCCTCTCTCGGCTGAACGCCCATCAGGGTCCCATCCTTCATCAGACGGTCGTATTCTGCGCCTTCCTTCTCGCACAGCTCAACAAGCTCCTGCGGCTTCCGTCCGCACAGATACGATTTCACTTCGCGCCCGGCATCCCAAATTTCGGCGCCCTTGGCGATCTGCCGGTTGCGGCTCCACTGGGCGATCAGGGACAGAGTCGGTCTTCTGCCGAGAAAATCGGCGAACAGCTGATATATGAAACCCCTGGTTTCCAGCCAGCGGCCAAAGGCGTCGGGAACATTCAGGGAAGGAATGGTCATCATGGTCATTTGGAAGTCCTCCTTCGGATTGTCGGCGCGCAGACTGGCTGCGGCCATCCTTATTGTACTCGTTGCAGGCGATAATTAAAAGTTATCAGCCTTTTGCGTTTTTATTATACCCCAAATTGTAAGCGCTTTTTTTGAGCATTTTATGAAGTTTCTCCCCAATTGTCGCATTACCGTCAAATTCTTCCCATCCCTTATCCTGCCTCATGTTAAGATAAGAGAATCGCTGTCTTGTCTAGCAATTGACGGCGAACCGCTAAAATCATAAAATTTTAAATAATCATAACAACAGTATGCCCAGCGAAAGGGGTGCCACCGCCATGGAACTGCTGACAGACCCTTTTGGACGCGTTCACGACTATATGCGGATATCGGTCACGGACCGCTGCAATTTGCGCTGTATTTATTGCATGCCGGCGGAAGGCATGCAATTCCAGCCTCATGACGAAATTCTGAGCTATGAAGAAATCGCCTCGATCGTGAAGGCGCTCGCTCCCGCTGGACTGCGCAAAATCCGGCTGACCGGCGGCGAGCCTCTGGTGCGCCGCGATCTGGAACGCCTTGTCGAGATGCTGGCCGGCATTCCGGGCATCGAGGATCTCTCCCTGACGACGAACGGACTGCTGCTCCCCGGCAAAGCGGCATCCCTTAAGGCCGCCGGGCTCTCCCGGGTGAATATCAGCATCGACTCGCTTCGCCAGGAACGGTTCGCCATGATTACCCGGGGCGGTCAGGTGGCGAAGGTGCTGCAGGGCATCGAAGCCGCCCAGGCGGCCGGTCTATCACCGATCAAGCTCAATGTTGTGTTGATGAAAGGCATCAACGACGACGAAATCAAAGACTTTGTCGCCCTGACCCTGAACAGCCCGCTGAATGTGCGGTTCATTGAATATATGCCGATCGGCAGCGCGACAGACACCTGGCGGCAGACCTATCTGCCGCTTGAGCGGGTGCTGGAGGCATGCCGGGAAGCCGGCTGGGACACCGAGCCGGCCCATTCCTCGGCGGGCGCAGGCCCGTCCCAGGACCGCCGCGTAGCCGGGGCCCAAGGCACCTTCGGCCTGATCCATCCCGTCAGCGAGCATTTCTGCGACAACTGCAACCGGCTTCGCCTGACGGCGGACGGCCATATCAAGGCCTGTCTGTACTGGTCGGACGAATATAATGTCCGCCCCCTGGCGGACGACCCCGAAGCCGTCCGCGCGCTGTTCCGCAAGGCGCTCGCCGGCAAGCCCCATAATCACGAAATGGCTCTGGCGCTTGAGAAGAAAGCGCAGAGCCATACGCCGACCGCCCGCCGCATGTCGCAGATCGGCGGTTAACCCGCCGCCAGGCGCAGCAGGCGAAGCAGCAGCAGCAGCGCCATGCCCCACAGCAGCAGCGCGGAGATAATGTTCATGCAGCGGAGCAGCCTGCCCGAAGGGTCGACTGCCCCCAGCATCCGGCCCGCCGCGGCCAGAGCCGCGAACCAGGCCCAGGAGACAAGGGCAGCGGCCCCCGCGAAGGTCCAGCGCTCCCAGCCGGCGTACTGGAGCGAGCTCGTCCCGATGACGCCCACGGTGTCCATCAGGGCGTGGGGATTGAGCAGCGATACCGACAGCGCATAGAGCGCCTGCCCCCTCGGCGGCAGCGCGGCAGCCTGGCTTCCCGAGAAGCCGCCACGCCATATTTTCCAGCCCATGACAGTCAGGAAGACGGCGCCAACTCCGTACAGAATCGGCGTCAGCCCTTTCAGTGCCAGAACGGCCAGCGATATGCCCCCTACCGATGCCGTAATCAACAGCGTATCGCATACGGCCGCCGTCAGCACAGCTGGCAGCGCCCTAAGCACAGCGGGCTGGGCTGCCCCCTGGTTGAATACAAAAATATTCTGCGCGCCAAGCGGCAGAATGAGGCCGATGGCCAATATCATCCCGTGAATGATTGCTTCTGTCATTGCCTGCTGTTCCTCCTTGGCCTGCCGCTGCCGGAGCGGCGAAAGGCCTGCGAATATGATCTTTACCGATCATACCGCCTGCCGGCCCGAGCCGTGACCATCCAAAACTGAAGACGGCCGCCCAACCAAGCCGGGCGGCCGTCTTTTGCTATGCTATACTGAAGGCAATAATACGCAGAACCTAGCCGCGAAGGAGCAGTGATCCCATGCCCCCCAGATTTCCGCTTCCGGATAAAGAAAGATTGAGCGGGAGACAACACCCCGGCCCGCAGCCGGACTGGACTCCCGACCTCTCCGCGCCGGTTCCTCTCTATATGCAGATCGCCGCCTATATCCGGGGCAAAATCGGCAGCGGCAGCTGGCCGCCGGGCACGAAGCTCCCGCCGCAGCGCACGCTGGCAAGGGAGCTTGGCGTCAACCGCAGCACGGTGGTCGCCGCGCTTGGCCTGCTCACCGAGTCCGGCCTCATCGAGGGCAGACACGGCGGCGGAACGGCCGTGACCCGGCCCGGGAACGGCGAAGGAGGCCGGGGAAGCTGGCTCGCCTACGTGGAGGAAGGCCGGCATTACCCGAACCTGCCGGCCATCCAGGCGATCAACCGCCTGGAGTTCAGCCCCGGGCTGATCCGGCTCGGCACGGGAGAGCCGGGCCCGGACCTGCTGCCGGGAACGGAAATGGCGGCCGTGATGGCAGAGCTGGCGCAAGGCCCGCTGCCGCTGCCCTATGAGGAGCCGCTCGGCAGCCTCCGGCTTCGCCGGGCAGTCAGCGCGGAGCTGGCGCGCAGCGGCATTAACGCTGATCCGTCCTCCATCCTGATCCTGTCCGGAGCGCTTCAGGGCTTCCAGCTGATCTCGCTCGGCCTGCTCCCCAAGGGCTCGTCCATTGTACTGGAGAAGCCTTCATACCTGTACTCCATCCACGCCTTTCAATCAGCCGGCGTCCGGCTGCACGGCCTGGCGATGGACGACCGGGGCTTGATCCCGGAAGAACTGGAGCCGGCGGCAGCCCGCACCGGGGCGGCGCTGCTGTATACGATCCCATCCTTTCACAATCCCACCGGGATTGTGATGGATCTGGAACGCAGACAGCAGCTCATGGAGAAGACTGACGCTCTCGGGCTTCCCGTTCTGGAGGACAGCGCCTATCAAGAGCTGTGGCTGGATGCCCCGCCACCCCCGCCGCTGAAAGCGATGGACCGGAGCGGACGCGTGCTCCATCTCGGCACGCTGTCCAAATCGGCCAGCCCCGGGCTGCGGATCGGCTGGATCGCCGGGCCCGAGCCCGTCATCCAGCGGCTGGCCGACATCAAGATGCAGACCGATTACGGGGCAAGCTCCCTATCCCAGCAGGCTGCTGCCATTTGGCTGGAGAAGGGTCTCCACGCCCGGCATACGGAATCGCTGCGCATGAAGCTGCGGGAGCGGCGCGATCTGCTGCTGGCTCTCTTGGAGAGGCATTTTGCCGGACTGGCTTCCTGGAACCGCCCTTCCGGCGGATTCTATGTATGGCTCCGGCTGAAGCATCCGCTGCCGCTGCCGAAGCTGTTTCAAGCGGCGCTGGCCGAAGGGCTGCTGCTCAACACAGGCGATCTGTACGACCGCTCCGACAGCCGGCATCTGCGCCTGTCCTTCGCTTACGCTTCCCCGTCCGAGCTCGAGCAAGGGATCGCCCGGCTGGCGGAGGTGGTCCGCCAGTTCGGCGGTCAGGTATGACGCCTGCCGGTTG
>RCUS01000915.1_pt1 | contig 16992 bp, 13 predicted proteins | sample 2166221 | NCBI WGS metagenome assembly RCUS01 (sample SAMN09932758, study PRJNA488358) | compost metagenome | isolation source: compost soil in cyclohexanecarboxylic | place: Germany: Experimental Botanical Garden | reverse complement strand
ACCGCAGCATCGAAAGCAACGAGCCGCTGCCGGCCCTGAGCGTGATGTATCACATCTCCGATGCGTGGAAACTGTTCGCCAACTACGAAACGTCGTTCGGCAGCCTGCAATACTTCCAGCTCGGCCAGGGTGGCTCCGGTGACGAACCGGCCAACGGTCTGGAGCCGGAAAAAGCCAAGACCTACGAGGTCGGCACGCGCTACAACGATGATGTGTGGGGCGGTGAAGTGACGCTGTTCTACATCGACTTCGACAAAGAGTTGCAGTACATCAGCAACGACGCGGGCTGGACCAACCTCGGCGCGACCACGCACCGCGGGATCGAAGCGTCGGTGCACTACAACATGGCCGCATTGGACCCTCGCCTGGATGGCCTGACCGCCAACGCGGGTTTCACTTACACCCGTGCCGTGTATGAAGGGGAAATTCCGGACTTCAAGGGCCGTGACCTGCCGTTCTACTCGCGTCAGGTGGCAACCGCCGGCCTGCGTTATGACATCAACCGCTGGACTTACAACATCGACGCATTTGCCCAGTCCAAGCAGCGCTCGCCAGGCGTCGCGGTAAACGCCGACGGCAGCTTCACCAACAACTACATCACCGAAGGCACCGCCGATGGCCAGTACGGCGACATTCCGGGTTATGTCACCTGGAACGTGCGCAGCGGCTATGACTTCGGTCCGCAAGTGTCGAACCTGAAAGTCGGCGCCGGGGTGAAAAACATCTTCGACAAGCAGTACTTCACCCGCTCCAGCGACAACAACTCGGGCATGTACGTCGGCGCACCGCGCACGTTCTTCGTGCAGGCCAGCGTGGGGTTCTGATAGACCGACCGAGTTGACCTCATCGCTAGCAGGCTAGCTCCCACAGGATTTTCGGTGAACACAATAAATGTGTACGACCGAGGACCTGTGGGAGCTAGCCTGCTAGCGATGCTCTTAGACCTTCAACACCTTCCCGCCAATCGCCACTGCAACCAGCAACAGCGCCATCAGCCCAAAGGCAAAACTCAAACTGGCGGCGTGGGCGACGAATCCGATTACCGCAGGCCCCGCAAGTATTCCCGCATAACCCAAAGTGGTAATGGCCGGCACGGCGATGCTTTCCGGCATGACCGTCTGCTTGCCCACCGCGGTGTACAGCACCGGCACAATGTTCGAACAACCGGCGCCCAGCAGCGCATATCCCACCAGCGCCGCTTCCCAGCTCGGGGCGAATGTGGCCAGAGCCAATCCAGCCGCCGCCGTCAGCCCACCGAACACAATCACCCGCGTCGCGCCAAGCCGTCGCACGATCGAATCACCGGTCAAGCGACCCACCGTCATGGTCAGCGCAAACGCTGCGTAACCCAATCCGGCATAAGCCGTGTCGATCCCGCGCTCCTGCGCCAAAAACACCGCGCTCCAGTCCAGCGCTGCACCTTCGGCGAGGAACACGATGAAGCACATCCCGCCGATAAACAGCACGATGCCATGGGGAACGGCGAACGCCGGCCCGGAACTCTCGCTGCCATACGGCAGCATGTGCGGCACGGCTTTCAACAGTGTGACCAGCAACAAGGCAATCACCACCAGCATCGCGCCCAGCGGCGAAAGCCCAAGGCCGAGCAGGGCACTGACGCCCGCTGCGCCGACGATCCCGCCCAGGCTGAACAACCCGTGGAATCCCGACATCATGTTTTTGCCGCTGGCGCGCTCGACGATCACCGCTTGCAGGTTCACCGTCGAGTCCACGGTGCCCAGGCCCGCGCCGAACATGAACAAGGCGCCAATCAAAGCCGGAATCGACGACACCGTCGCCAGCAACGGCAGCGCTGCACAGATCAGCAAGGTCCCGCCGGTCGCCACCTTGCGGCAACCAAAGCGCGTAGCGAGGATGCCGGCTAAAGGCATCGCCAGTATCGAGCCCACGCCCAGGCACAGCAGCAAAAGGCCCAACGTGCCTTCGTCCAACCCGGCCCGCGCCTTGGCATACGGCACCAGCGGCGCCCATGCGGCGATGCCGAACCCGGCGATGAAAAAGGCGAGGCGCGTGGACATCTGTTCCAGGCGCCCGGGTACGAAGTGCGGTGGCGTGTGGATGGCGGTCATGAAAAGTCCTTGGTAACGCAGGTGACTGACTGTGTGCAGACCGCCATCCTTGCACATCAGTTCATCTGTCGCGACCTTGAAGACTGCTCACAACCGCAGATCCAATGGACTAAAAGGTTCCCCGGGTAACGCTGGCTTCGCCGCTGGTGAAGCTGACGTTCGGCCCCGGTTGCCAGCGCACGGTGTCAGGCAACTCTTTGTTGCGCAGGATGCATTTCCATTCGATGACTTGTTTCGCTGGAAGGTCGATGACCCTGGTCCAGCGGTTCTCTTGTGGATTGTGCGTCAAGGCGATGGCATGGCGTGGGTCCCACGCGCCCAGTTCAATGGACGAGCCCACGGCGTAAACGGTTTGACCGAAGCGGGTGTCGGCGTAGTCGCAATTGAAATGAACGCCGATGAGCGATTGTTCGGCAGGCGTACTCCAAACGCGGATTTTATCGCCGTCCGCTGCCAGCGCCGGTTGGCCGAGGCTTTGCGGCAGTTTGGTCAAATCCGAATCCAGTGCGATCACCAGGCTTTTCAGAGTGCCTGTGGTGGTGGCGACCATCCCGGAATACTGTGGATGAAAACGGATCCCGGAATCTGCCTTGATGCCGGCCTCCTTGCGTAGCCTGATCAACTGGCGAATCAAATCGCCCCGTTGCCAGTCGTACATGTCCGGCCAGTACACCGCGGGTGTACCGGGGCTGCTGAGGATATAGGCGTAGGCTTGATTACGCCGCTCTTCCGGCAACGGCCAGTGATGTTGTCCTTGATTCGCACCCGGTGAATAGCCGGTGTCATGGTTATCGACAAAGGTTACGGCGACCGCGCGCCAGGCGGGATTCGGGTTGCCATTGAGCCCGTGGCGCCATTCGGCGAGCGAGCCGTTTTGCATGCGTTCCTTAAGGGCAAAGTCGAAGACCGTACAGTGCGAGCGGTCCGACCAGTCCTTGAGTGCATCCTGCCAACTGGCTTTATGGCGCCAGTCACCTTCAGGGTACTCATTGGGGCCTTTCCACATTTCACCGATGCAAAACTGCTGGTTGCCAAAAACCTGCATCCACCGATCAACCGTTTCCGCTGCATAGCCGCGGACGAAGTCGAAGCGTAGGCCCTTGGCGCCGTACTGGTCGCGCAGGTTGATGAGTTCCTTTTCGAAGGTGGCGAATACTTCTTTGTTGGCGGTATTCAGATCCGCCGCCCCGTCCATGAAGGCATCGCCTTCGTCGCATTGCGCGCAGTCGTGGCGCCACTCGTTTTGTCCCCTGGGAAACAGCGAATAGACGTCTTTATCGTTCATGTGATTGGGCACGATGTCGTACACCACTTTCACGCTCGCCTGGCTCAGCGCACTGGCGGCCTGCTGCAGTTGTGCATCGCTGCCGTAGTGACTGCTCTTGTCGAAGCTGTGCCAGAAGTAGCCTTCGCCGCCGCCTTCTGCCGATAGGGTTTTCCACCGCGAAACATCGTTCCAGGGTGGAGGCATCCACAGGGCGGTGAAGCCATCGCTGCCAATCTGACCGGCCATGCGCGTTAGCACCGCGTACCATTTTTCCGTCGGGTTACGGCTGGCGTTCCAGTGGAACCCTTGCAACAGGATTTCCTCGCCACCGCCATTGCGCACCGGCTCATCGGCGATTGCCGCCCCGTTCAAGGTCAGTGTTATCAGGAGAGTGGGCAGGGAAGTCCATTTCATGGTGTCTCCGGGCAATAGTGGCCAGGATTCAACTCTGAGCTGGCGAGGCGAGGTTGTCTGCTGTCATTAATGACAGGCCACGGCAACAGTTCGCGATTAAAACAGGGCGCTTAGTAACCGGAATTTCGATGCGGCAATATTTGCTGTCGTCTTCCGTGAGGCTCTAAAGTACGGGCTCTTTTCTGGCTGATCTCAGGACCGGTACATGACGCGGCTCTACGATGCACGAGGCAACATTTATAGGGTCGTGGCGCCCGAGGTGTTGCGCCAACAGGGTATCGCCGTACCCGATCAGGCCAGTCACGCCGCGCAAACCCGCGAAGCGTGGGCGTTGGCGGCCATCGAGGCGTGTTGTTCCTGGGCTCCGGGCACGCAACCAGCGGGGAGCAAGGACCATTGCAGTGACGGTCTTCTGGTTGGCCCGTTCCAGTCTTCGCCGCCCTTCGATTTGTTGATCGTCAACACCGACGGCACTCTGGCCGAGCGCAGTGGCAATGGGCTGACGATTTTCTCCCAGGCGCTCAGCGACCAGGGGCTTTTGCCCAGCGACAAAGCCTGTTTACTCAGGGTTCACCACGACAAAACCGACACCCCTTCACCGGGGCAGACATCGGTGACAGCCGCGCAAGTCGAGGGTGTGCAAGGTTTCTGGCTTGACCTGGGCCGGCCAGGGTTCGGGCCGTCGGCGGTCAGTGCCGTTGGCGTCGAAACGGCGCTGTTGAACGGCCGCGAACTCAGCCACGTGCAACCCTTGTCAGTACTCAATAGCGCTTGGTCGCGCAGCCAATTCGCGCGGGTCGGCAATCCACATTGCGTGACGCTGGTGGACAGCGCCGAGCACTTGCCGAGCAACGAGCAGATGCGCGAGCCGGCGTTGGGCGAAGGGCTGACGCGTATCGCCTATGCCATGCCGACCGGGGCAGGGCGGCCGTGTCCGGCGGGGATCAACCTGCAATGGGCGATGCATGAGTCCGGGCAGCATGTGGTCGCACGAGTATTCGAACGAGGCGAAGGGCCGACGGCGTCTTCGGGGACCAGTGCCAGTGCGGTGGCGTGTGCGGCGTGGCGCGTGGGTTGGGTCAGTGCCGGCGAGGTGAAAGTGACCATGCCCGGTGGCACGGCGCCGATTTTGCTGGAGGAAGAGCAGGGGGAATTGAGTCGGGTCAGCTTGTTTGGGACGGCTCGGTTGATTGGTTGAAGGTTCGATCGCTATCGCGGGCAAGCCCGCTCCCACAGGACCGTAGTCGTACACAAATATTGTGTTCACTGAAGATCACTGTGGGAGCGGGCTTGCCCGCGATTACGTCAGTCCAGCCAACACAAATCTCAGCTCAGACCACTGAACTCCACCACCGGCATCGTCCGCTTCATCAACACCTTGCCACCGCGCACCGAATACAGCGGCAACCCCTGGCTGCGGATCACCTCGTAGTCATTCTCGGCAGAAAGAATCAGCAAGTTCGCCGGCCGCCCCGGTTCCAGCCCGTAGCGATCACCCAGGGCCAAGGCCTTGGCGCTGTTGTCGGTGACCAGGTCCAGCGCGCTTTGCAGATTGCGGTAACCGAGCATGTGACAGATGTGCAGCCCCGCTTCGAGTACCCGCAAAATGTTGCCGTTGCCCAGCGGATACCACGGGTCGACGATTGAATCCTGGCCGAAACACACGTTCATGCCCGCTTCGAGCAACTCGTTGACCCGGGTTACGCCCCGGCGTTTCGGGAAGTTGTCGAAGCGCCCTTGCAGGTGAATGCTTTCGGTGGGGCACGAAACAAAACTGATGCCCGAATGCCCGAGCAGGCGAAACAGTTTGGCGCAGTAGGCGTTGTCGTAAGAACCCATCGCCGTGGTGTGGCTGGCGGTGACCCGCGAGCCCATGTCGCGGCTGCGGGCTTCTTCGGCCAGCACTTCGAGAAAGCGCGAGTGTGGGTCGTCGGTTTCATCGCAATGCACGTCCACCAGACACCCGGTGCGCTCGGCCAGGTCCATCAGGAATTTCACCGAACTGACGCCCTGATCGCGGGTGTATTCGAAATGCGGAATGCCGCCAACCACGTCGGCGCCCATGTGAATCGCTTCCTCCATCAAGTCCCGGCCGTTGCGGTAGGACTCGATGCCTTCCTGGGGGAACGCGACGATTTGCATGTCCACCAGGTGACGACTTTCCTCGCGCACTTCGAGCATGGCCTTCAACGCGGTCAGCTGCGGGTCGGTAACGTCGACGTGGGTCCGCACATGCTGGATGCCGTGGGCGGCGAGGCTTTCAATGGTTTTTTTGGCCCGGGTCTTGGTGTCTTCCAGGGTGATGGTCGCCTTGCGCTCGCCCCAGCATTCGATGCCCTCGAACAGCGTGCCGCTCATGTTCCAGCGCGGTTCGCCGGCGGTCAGGGTCGCGTCGAGGTGAATGTGCGGCTCGACGAAGGGCGGCACCACCAGATTGCCGCCGGCGTCCAGATCGTCCGGCCCCAAGGTTGGCGCCTCGGTCTGGCGCGCGATGTTGCTGATCAGGCCGTTTTCCAGGTGCAACTCATGCAGGCCTTCCTGGTTGCGCAGCCGGGCGTTGATGATGTGCATCAGGAGAGTCCTTTTCGATAGACAGTGACTCTACGTTAGCGCGATGGGGGCAATTTCTGCCAGCGGCATTGGGCAGCGCTACAGAAAAAAGATCGCAGCCTGCGGCAGCTCCTACAGGGACCGGTGCAGGAGCTGCCGCAGGCTGCGATCTTTTGATGTTTAGAGCGGCAAGAATCTCAGAAGCGCAGCGACAATGGCTTCAGGCGCATCTTCCTGAACCAGATGCCCGGCGTTCGGGACCGGATGGAACTGTGCGCCAGGAATCAATTGCTGCAAGGCGCGCCCGCGTTCGATGGGAATCCACTGATCGTCTTCGCCCCAGAGAATCTGCACCGGGCAACGAATCGTCGGGTACAGGCCCTCGGCCTCGCGGGTATAGCGCTCGTCCATCTGGGCGATCTGCCGATAAAACGCCGCTTGCCCCGGATCGCCCAGCCACGGTTGCACATAGGGTGCGAGTTCATCGTCGGGGATTTCGCGCTTGATCGCTCCGCGAATGTAAGCCGGCACGATGGCTCGCTGAATGTAGTCGGGCAACCCACTGAACGCCGCTTCATGCTGACGCACGTGTTGCACGAACGGCGAGCCCCAGGGCGTCAATGCCACCGGGTCGATCAGTGTCAGGCTGCGGTAATCCTTGCCGTTCAAAAGATGCGCGCGCAGGACGGTAGCGCCGCCAAAGTCATGGGCCACCACGTCGGGGTTATCCAGGCCCCAGTGTTCCAGCAGTTGTGCCAACAACTCGTTCTGCACGCCCAATGAAACGTCACCCTCGAGTTTCTCGGATAGCCCATAGCCGAGCAGGTCGAAGTAGTGAATGCGGTGCGTGGTGATGAAATGCGGCGCAATCCGGTGCCATACATAAGAAGAGAAGGGCGTGCCATGCACGAACACCAGCGGCGGGCCATCACCGCGTACGGCATAGCGAACGGAGTGTCCGTTGAAGCGATAGGTCTGAGGCAATGGCCAATCAGTCATGCGCGTGTCCTCTTGGCGGGGGCGAGCCAAAAAGCATAGGCAAAAAAAAACAGCCTTTGAAGGCTGTTTTTTGTATCACTGACGAAACGCATGTCCCTAATGTAGGAGCTGCCGCAGGCTGCGATCTTTTGATCTTGATCTTGTGGCTTGGAAGATCAAAAGATCGCAGCCTGCGGCAGCTCCTACAGAGGAATTCGTTTTATCTGGTCACTCGCCGCGATAGATGCAACCGCTGGTGCACGTTTCGTGGATGCGAATCGCGCTGAGTTCCGGCAGCAGCGGCTTGAGTTCCGCCCAGATGAATTTGGCCAGCACTTCACTGGTCGGGTTTTCCAGGCCAGGAATATCGTTCAGGTAGTTGTGGTCCAGACGCTCGTACAACGGCTTGAAGATCGCCTTGATTTCCGAGAAATCGCGGATCCAGCCAGTGTGCGGATCAAGATCGCCGCTCAGGTGAATCGCCACTTTGAACGAGTGGCCGTGCAGGCGTCCGCACTTGTGGCCGTCCGGGACGTGAGGCAGGCGGTGGGCGGATTCGAAAGTAAACTCTTTGAAAATTTCCACAGTGTTTTCAGCTCTGTTCAGGTGACGTTCGCCGCAGCGATTCGGGCAGGCGGCGAGTTTAACAGCTTGTCCTGACTAAAGGGTCAGCAAGCGTTCGCCGAGGCGACCGTTGGCGGCGAGTTCGAGAAATTCATCACCCAGCCGACGGCTTTCATCCATCGCCGCGTGCCAGTATTTCTGCCGGGCCGGGGCATCGCCCATGAAGCGCTTGAAGTCGTTTCGGTCCGGCAGTTTGCCGTAGGGCAGGCGAGCCAGGTATTCCTTCGACGGCGCCAGCAGCAGCACATTTTGCAGGCGTTCCGGGCAAGCACGGCGCCATGGCAGGGTCTTGTCGAACCAGCCGGGAATGACCCGGTCGGTGAAATGTGGATAGAGCACGATGTCATCGCCGCTGTAGGGCAGGTCGAGGTGATAGTCCAGCAGGCCGCCGTCGCGGAACGTGCCGGCACCGGCGCCCGGCAGGTCGCGCACGCCTTCCATCACCATCGGGATCGACCCCGAGGCGAGCAGGGCCTGGCGCAGATTGTTGGTATCGAGTGCGACGAAGCGCGACGGGAAGTCGTTCAGCGCGTTGACCGGTGGCGCCAGGCGTGGGTCGTGGATGATCAGCCGCTCGAAGTGCCGCGACAGCCGGGCGCGACCGCGCAGGTTGTCGGCGATCACCGATGACAGGCCCAGGCCCAGACGGCCGCGATGATCGTCGGCGAGCAAGCCATGGCTTTTGACCACCATGATGTTCAAGCGGTAATGGGCGTTGTCGAGGAGGGCGGCATCGCGACCGTCGAGCAAGTCATCGAGCATGCGCCGCGAACTTTGGCTGATCTGCGCCATGGTCACGCCCTTGGCGAAATTCTGCTCGGTGTAGAGGTGGCCGAGACGGCGGATGCCTTCGGCGGCGTCCGGCAGGCAGGCACTGGCGAAGCGCCAGGAGCCCACCGACGCACCGATCAACGAGCGCTCCCGTGGCGCCGTCGGCAGCCATTCGCCGAACAGCGCCAGGTCCAGCCCCTGAATCCCCAGTGCCTTCGGGCCACCGGCAGCGCCGGGCAGTGTGCCGACATCGGCGGCGTTCAGGCCGTTTTCACGAATGCGCACCAGGGCACGCGGCCCGGCCTTGAGCGTCAGGGAAGGGAACTTGATGTGGATGGCGGTCATACCGGTCTCTGTGTCTGGCAAGCGGGGAATTATAATCGCGGTCGACGCTATCAATGTAGGAGCTGCCGAAGGCTGCGATCTTTTGATCTTGATTTTTGGCGTCCATGAAGCTGCCGAAGATCAAAAGATCGCAACCTTCGGCAGTTCCTACAGTGGGATTCTATTCTGTGGTCAATGATGGCAATTCAGTTTCAATTAAGTTCATATCGCTAAGGTGCACCCCGTAGGCAACACATAAAAGAATACGGAGACACCCATGAAAACCCTGACTGCCCTGTTCACCGCGTCCATCATCGGCCTCACCGCCAGCATCGCCCATGCCCGCGATCTGGGGCCGGATGAAGCCTTGCGGCTGCGCGACGCTGGTACCATTGTCTCGTTCGAGAAACTCAACGCCACCGCACTGACCAAACACCCGGGCTCCACCGTCACCGAAACCGAGCTGGAAGAAGAGTACGGCAAGTACATCTACCAGATTGAACTGCGCGACCCGCAGGGCGTCGAGTGGGATCTGGAATTAGACGCGGTCAGTGGGCAGGTACTCAAGGATCATCAGGATTCGTAATGACGCTGTTTTCATTTACACACTGGCGCGCCAGCAGCCGATGGGCGCTGGCGCTGCTGGCTTTTTGTTCGGTGGTCATGGCCCGCGACCTGGACCAGGACGAGGCCCTGCGCCTGCGCCAACAAGGTGTGATCCTGCCGCTTGAGCAGTTATTGCAGCAGGCGCTGGACCGCTATCCCGGAGCCAAACTGCTGGAAGCCGAGCTTGAAGAGAAGCACGACGTCTACATTTATGAAGTCGAGTTGCTGACCACCGAAGGCGTGGTCCGTGAGCTCGACCTCGATGCCGCCACCGGCCGTTTACTGAAAGACAAGGAAGATTGACCGATGCGTTTGCTCCTGGTGGAAGACCACGTGCCCCTGGCCGACGAACTGATGGCCGGCCTCAATCGCCAGGGGTACGCCGTGGATTGGCTGGCCGACGGTCGCGACGCCGTGCATCAGGGCAGCACCGAACCTTATGACCTGATCATCCTCGACCTCGGTCTGCCGGGCGTTCCGGGGCTTGAAGTGCTGGAGCAGTGGCGCTCCGGTGGACTGGCCACGCCGGTGCTGATCCTCACCGCCCGTGGTTCCTGGGCCGAACGCATCGAGGGGCTCAAGGCCGGTGCCGACGATTACCTGACCAAGCCTTTTCACCCTGAAGAACTGCACCTGCGCATCCAGGCGTTGCTGCGCCGCTCCCATGGCCAGGTCAATCAACCGACGCTCAAGGCTGCCGGGCTGCAACTGGATGAAGGCCGGCAATGCGTGACCCGCGACGGTGCGGAGATTCAGCTGACCGCCGCCGAATTCCGATTACTGCGCTATTTCATGCTGCACCCCGAGCAGATCCTCTCCAAAAGCCACCTCGCCGAACACCTCTACGACGGTGAAACCGAGCGCGACTCCAATGTGCTGGAAGTCCACGTCAACCACTTGCGCCGCAAACTGGGCAAAAGTGTGATTGAAACCCGTCGCGGCCAGGGCTACCTGTTCGGCGGGCAAGCCCGGTGAGATCGATCCAGCGCCGCTTGAGCCTGGGCCTGATCAGCGTGATGGTGGTCGTTGGCCTGGTGCTGGCGCAAACCAGCCTGTGGCTGTTCGAATTGGGGTTGCAGCGCTACCTCGAAGCCGGGTTGCGCAATGACAGCGAGAACCTGCTGGCGGCACTGGTGCGCGGGCCGCAAGGCTTGCAACTGGATGAGCGACGCCTGTCACCGGCCTATCAGCGGCCGTTTTCCGGGCATTATTTCCGCATCGATTTCGCTGACGGCCATTGGCGTTCCCGCTCCTTATGGGATCAGGAACTGCCGGCGCTCGATCACCCCGGCCTGCACGGCAACCTGCAACTGGGGCCGGAAGGGCAACAGTTGCTGGTGTTGCGCACGGACTATCGACGTTCGGGCGTGCCGATTTCCATCAGCGTCGCCGAGGATTACACGCCGATACGCGAAAGCTTCCGGCGCATGCAACAGCTCGGGTTCGGCCTCGGTTTGACAGCGCTGCTGCTGATTCTGCTGCTGCAACGGATTACCGTGCGCCGGGCCTTGCGTCCGCTGGAGCAGGCCCGCGAGCAGATTGCGCAGCTTCAGCAGGGCCAGCGTTCGCAACTCGATGATCAGGTGCCGGTGGAACTGGAACCACTGGTGGCGCAGATCAACCATTTGCTGGCCCACACCGAGGACAGCCTCAAGCGCTCACGCAATGCCCTGGGCAACCTCGGCCACGCCTTGAAAACTCCGCTGGCGGTGCTGTTGAGCCTGGCTTCAAGCGAGCAACTCGACGCGCACCCGCAACTGCGCAAGACCCTCAAGGAACAACTGCAACAGGTCGAGCAACGGCTCAATCGCGAACTCAATCGTGCGCGGTTGTCCGGCGATGCGTTGCCGGGCGCACTGTTTGATTGCGATGGCGAACTCCCCGGGTTGCTGGCAACCCTGAACATGATCCATGGCGACCACCTGGCGCTAAGCTATCGCGCACCGGCCGGCCTGCAGTTGCCCTGGGATCGTGAAGACCTGCTGGAGCTGTTGGGCAACCTGCTGGATAACGCCTGTAAATGGGCGGATGCCGAGGTTCGCCTGAGTGTGGCCGAGACTGCAGAGGGCTTTGAACTCAACGTGGAAGATGACGGCCCGGGCATTCCCGAAGAGCGTCGCGATCAGGTGTTCGGCCGAGGAACGCGGCTGGATGAGCAAACCCATGGGCATGGTTTGGGGCTGGGCATCGTGCGCGACATTGTCGATAGCTGGGGCGGCAAACTGTCGTTGCTGGAAAGCGAATGGGGCGGGCTGAAGGTCGTCATCGAGTTGCCTAAACATACTTGAAGTCACACCAGGAACCCTGTGGGAGCGAGCTTGCTCGCGATGGCAATCTGTCTGACACATTGATGTTGAATGTGCTGACGCTATCGCGAGCAAGCTCGCTCCCACAGTGGTTTTTCATGGCCGCCGATTATGAGTACACCCGGTTCCACAGGGTGAGGTGTCAGGTTTATGTGTGATGAATCTCCCGATCCTTGGTTTCCGGCATGAAGAAAATACCCAGCACCGCCGTCATCACCGCGATGACAATCGGATACCACAGCCCGTAGTAGATATCCCCCGTGGCCGCCACCATGGCGAACGCCACCGTCGGCAGGAAGCCACCGAACCAGCCATTGCCGATGTGATAGGGCAGCGACATCGAGGTGTAGCGGATGCGCGCCGGGAACAGTTCCACCAGCCAGGCGGCAATCGGCCCGTAGACCATGGTCACGTAGATCACCAGGATCGTCAGCAGCAGCAACACCATCGGGTAGTTGGTCTTGGCCGGGTCAGCTTTCTCAGGGTAACCGGCCTCTTTGAGGGCGGTAACGAGCGTGGCGGTAAACGCGTCGTTCTGGGTCTTGAAGTCGGCGGCCGGCATGCCGGTGCCCTCAAAACTCTGGATCACTTTCTCGCCAATGCGCACCTGCGCCACGGTGCCGGGTTCAGCCTTGACGTTCTGATAGGGGATCGCCCGTTTGGCCAACACAGTCTTCGCCAAGTCGCAGGAACTGGTGAATTTGGCCTTGCCCACCGGGTCGAACTGGAACGAACACTGGTCGGGATTGGCGATCACCGTCACCGGGTTTTTCTCCTGCGCGATGAACACGTCAGGGTTACCGTACTGGGTCAACGCATGGAAGATCGGGAAGTACGTGAGCGCCGCGAGAATGCAGCCGGCCATGATGATGCCCTTGCGGCCGATGCGGTCGGACAGGCTGCCGAAAATCACGAAGAATGGCGTGCCGATCAGCAGCGAGCCGGCGATCAGCAGGTTGGCGGTCTGCGGGTCAATCTTCAAGGTTTGCAACAGGAAGAACAGTGCATAGAACTGCCCGGTGTACCAGACAACGGCCTGACCGGCCGTGCCACCGAGCAGCGCCATGATCACGATCTTCAGGTTGTCCCAACGGGCGAATGACTCCGTCAGCGGTGCCTTCGAGGCTTTGCCTTCGGCTTTCATTTTCAGGAACACCGGCGACTCGCTGAGTTGCAGGCGGATATACACCGAGACGATCAGCAGCAGGATCGACAGCAGGAACGGAATCCGCCAGCCCCACGCTTCGAAGGCTTCAGTACCGAGGATGGTGCGGCAGGCGAGGATAACCAACAGCGAAAGAAACAGGCCGAGGGTCGCGGTGGTCTGAATCCACGAGGTGAAGAAACCGCGCCTGCCTTTCGGTGCATGTTCGGCCACATAGGTTGCCGCACCGCCGTATTCACCGCCCAGGGCCAAACCTTGCAACAGGCGCAGGGTGATCAGGATGATTGGCGCCGCCACGCCAATGGTCGCGTAACCGGGCAGGAAGCCCACCACCGCTGTGGAAATACCCATGATCACAATCGTGATGAGGAAGGTGTGTTTGCGCCCGATCATGTCGCCCAACCGACCGAACACAATCGCTCCGAATGGCCGCACGGCAAAGCCTGCGGCGAAGGCGAGCAAGGCAAAGATAAAGGACGTGGTCTCGTTGACGCCGGCGAAGAAGTGCTTGGCGATGATCGCCGCGAGGGAGCCGTACAGGTAGAAGTCGTACCATTCGAACACGGTGCCCAGGGACGAGGCGAAGATGACCTTGCGCTCCTCCCGGGTGAGCCCGCGGTTGGGCGTGCTGCCCGTGGTTGCATTGTCGATTGCTGCCATGAGTATTCTCCGTCTTGCTCTTGTTGTAGGCCGGAGTTCCCACCAACACTTACCGTACCCAGGCCCTGGGGCTGAAGTCATTGGATTACGTGGTTTGCATTCAGATTGACGCCCGAAGGCGCTGCAAGGTTCCATGAAGCATAATCGGCTTGCGGCAGATATCCACTTGCCATCATTTGATGAGTGGGTGCAGAAACAAATGTGGGAGCGGGCTTGCTCGCGAAGGCGGCGGCACATTCAACATCTATGTGTCTGATACACCGCTTTCGCGAGCAAGCCCGCTCCCACAGGGGATGTTGCCGGGTTTAAACGCGGAACTGATCCATCAGGTTCTGCTGCTGGTTCGCCAGGCTATTGAGCGACTGGCTGACCCGCGCCGATTCATTGGCCTGGCCCGACAGCGACTCGGTCACGTCGCGGATGGTCGCCACGTTGTTGTTGATCTCCTCGGCCACCGCGCTTTGCTCTTCGGCGGCACTGGCGATCTGCATATTCATGTCGTTGATCACGGTCACCGCGTCACCGATCTGGCGCAGCGCCGTCACGGCCTGGCCAACCTGCTCGACACTGCCCTGGGCCTGACGATGGCTGTTGTTCATCGAACCCACCACCTCCTGGGTGCCGTTTTGCAGTTGTTCGATCACCAGACGGGTTTCTTCCACGGACTCCTGGGTACGCCGGGCCAGGTTGCGCACTTCATCGGCCACCACGGCAAACCCGCGCCCGGCCTCACCGGCACGGGCCGCTTCGATCGCTGCGTTGAGGGCCAGCAGGTTGGTCTGCTCGGCAATCGCACGGATTACTTCCAGCACCGTGCCGATCTTCTCGCTGTTGGCCGCCAGGCCTTCGACCTGAACCATGGCCGCGCTCATGTCGGCGGCGAGGTTGTCGATGCTGGTGGTGGTGCGGTCGATCACGGTCAGGCCCTGACGGGTCGCCTGATCGGCATCGCGGGCGGCGTGGGCCGCCTGCGCGGCGCTGCGGGCGACGTCCTGGGCGGTGGCGCTCATTTCGTGGGAGGCGGTCGCCACCTGGTCCACCTGGCGGTACTGCTGCTCCATGCCGGCGCTGGTCTGTGCGGCGATGGCGGACGACTGGTCAGCGGTGCTGCGGGCGTCCTGCACCGAGCGCTTCACTTCGGCAATGATCGGTTGCAGCTTGTCGAGGAAACGGTTGAACCAGCCGGCCAACTGGCCCAGTTCATCCTGCTTGTCGTAGGCCAGGCGGCGGGTCAGGTCACCTTCGCCGCTGGCGATGTCTTCGAGCATGTGCGCCACGCCGAGGATCGGTCGGGTGACGCTGCGGGCCATCAGCCACACCAGCAGCAGACCGAGCAGCGCGGCGAGCACCCCCAGGCCGAGCTCGACCAGGGTACCGGCGGTGTTGCTGTCATCGAGTTGCTTTTTCAGGGCTTCGGCGGGGCCGACCAGGACTTTCTCCGGCACGTCGAGCAGCACGCCCCAGGATTTACCGTCGGGAATCGGCTGGAAGGGTGCCAGCACTTTCAGTTGCTGATGGCTGTGCAGGCTGGCGGTTTTGCTGCTGGCGGCGAGCATGCGCAGCAGTTCGGCGCCATTGGCCTTATCCACGGCGTCCAGGCGCTGGCTGAGTTTGCCGGCGTCCGGGCTGTAGCCGGCGAGCAGGCCGGCCGGGCTGATGATGCTGACGCTGGTCTGGCCGTCATAGAGCTTCTTGCTCGCGCCCAGGCTGACCGCTTGGAGGCTGTTGAGGTTGATGTCCACGGATAGCGAGGCGATGACCTTGCCGTTGACCATCAGCGGGAAAACGATGCTGGTCATCAGCACGTTCTGGCCGTCGATCTCATAGAAGTAGGGTTCGATCACGCACGGCTTGAGCGTGGAGCGCGGGCAGGTGAACCAGGCGTTGGCCGCTTCGCCGCTGGGGCCGGTGCTGGTGTCGGCCATGTCCTTTTCCGGCAGCGCCATGGACGTTACCTTGCCCGGCGTCGGCTGCGACCAGTAGAGGGCGAAACGACCCTTGTCGTTGCTGCCAAGCTCGGCCTGACCGGCGAACAGTTCGTCCTTGCCGTCCAGCCCATTGGGTTCGAACACCAGGGACAGGCCGAGCAGGTCCGGGTTGGCTTGCAGGGCCGACTTGACCTGGCGGGTCAGGTCTTCGCGCAGGTCGAAGGCATCGAGAAAGCGCTTCTCGGCCTGGTCACGCAGGAACAGCACCTGCCGGGAGAAGCCGTGGCCGTACTGATAGGCGTCCATGAACTGCTGGCGTATCCCCAGCGCCTGGTTTTCGCCCTGGGACTCGATCCGGGCCTGGGCCGCCTCTGTCAGCATCTCCATGCTCGAGGCTTTCACCAGCTCGGAGCTGTGCTCCATGCGGTACAGCGAAAGACCCACCAGCAGGGTCACGATGCCCGCCAGGCACAGCCCGGCCAGCAGGGTGATTTTCCATTGAATGGAAAGTTGTCTGAGCGACATGGAGACGTCCTTATTCGATAAATATCTGAGACTTTGCACTGTAACGGCTGCGATTGAGCTTTCTTTATCCCTCCCGTCGAATAACGGAGTGTCCTCTGTAGGAGCTGCCGAAGGCTGCGATCTTTTGATTTTTACGTTCTCACCGGCGTTGAAGATCAGGAGATCGCAGCCTTCGGCAGCGCCTACACGAGCAAGTCTTGGCTTTGACAAGAAAGGGCTGCTGCGGCAAAGTGCGCGCCCTTCTAATAAGACCCATTCTTCAACCCGCTGGCCGCTGATGCAGACGCCCGGCTGGACTCTTTTCGCTTGTCTGGAGAACGACAATGAATGCAGTAATTGCCGCGGTCGGCATCATGCTGATACTCAGCCTGTCCCGCGTGCATGTGGTCATCGCGCTGATCGTAGGGGCGCTGGTGGGGGGGCTGACCGGTGGCCTTGGCATCGACGCGACCCTCAAGGCGTTCAACAGCGGCTTGGGCGGTGGGGCGACGGTGGCGTTGTCCTATGCGTTGCTCGGCGCGTTTGCGGTGGCGATTGCCAAGTCCGGCCTGGCCCATGCCCTGGCGGACAAGGCCCTGGCAATGGTCGATCGCCAACATGCCAATGGCGGTGGCCAGGTCAAATGGCTGCTGATCGGCCTGTTGTGGGTCGTGGCCATCGCGTCCCAGAACATCCTGCCGATCCATATCGCGTTCATTCCGTTGCTGGTGCCGCCGCTTCTCTACGTGTTGACCAAGCTGCAACTGGACCGTCGACTGATCGCCTGCGTCATGACCTTCGGCCT
>RCUS01000914.1_pt1 | contig 16996 bp, 18 predicted proteins | sample 2166221 | NCBI WGS metagenome assembly RCUS01 (sample SAMN09932758, study PRJNA488358) | compost metagenome | isolation source: compost soil in cyclohexanecarboxylic | place: Germany: Experimental Botanical Garden | reverse complement strand
CGTGTCCACAGAGACAGCGGGCGCCTTTCCCTGCCGGGAAGGGCGCCCTTTCGGTTGATCGCTTCTCAACCTTCCAAAATTTTCACCATATATTGACGCCGTCTTGGGCCGTCGAACTCGCAGAAGTAGATGCCCTGCCAGCGTCCCAGCAGCAGCTCTCCCTCATGTATGATGAGATGCTGCGAAGGTCCGGCCATAATCGACTTGAGATGTGCAGCTGTATTGCCTTCCGCATGCCGGTACTTCGGATGTTCCCAAGGAAATACTTCGTCCAGCAGCATCAGACAATCATGTTTGACGTCGGGATCGGCGTTCTCATTGATGGCAATTCCGGCAGTCGTGTGGGGACAGTAGACAAGAGCCAACCCCTCGCGGACCCCGCTTTTTCTGACATAAGAAACAACCTCTCTCGTAATATCCCGCAGCTCGTCCCGTTTGCTCGTTGAAATTTCGAAGGTTTGCAGCATAGAGGGCTCCCCTTTCATGATTGGGTTTCGATCGGTTCCAGACTTATTTTACCGCAAAAAAGACTGAAAGTAATTGACGGTTGCAAGAGTAGGGTGGTAAAGTATAAATTAATTATTAAACCCAGTATGTTAATAGGAATTATAAATGGATTTTTTGCTTTTTAAATGCCGACCCGTCAACCGGAGGTAGGAGGAACTTTGCCCGTGAATTCGCTGCTAAGACACAAAGGATGGACCTGGGGATTCAGATCGACCATCCTGCTCTATTTCGTCGTATTGATCGTGCTGCCGATACTCGGCGTCTATTACAACTCGTTCTCGCTGGGCTTCGCCAATTTCATGGAGAGCATCTCCGATCCAATCGCGTGGAAATCGGTGATCCTGACGCTGCAGCTCGCGCTTGCGGCCACCATTATTAATGTCGTGCTTGGCACCATGATCGCCTGGGTGCTCATACGCTATAAATTTCCGGGGAGATCGCTGCTGAACAGCCTGGTCGATCTTCCGTTCGCACTGCCGACAGCTGTTGGCGGCCTGATGATTCTGCTCCTGCTCGGACCGGGAAGCCTGATCGGCGGCATCGCCGATAAGCTGGGCTTCGAGATCGTCTTTCACCGGCCGGCGATCGTCATCGCCATGGTATTCGTTACTTTCCCGTTCGTCATTCGCGCGGTGCAGCCGCTGCTGGAGGAGCTTGATCCGTCGGAGGAGGAAGCGGCCTACACGATGGGCGCATCGGGCAGCCGGGTGTTCCGGCAGGTCATCCTTCCCTCTATGCTACCTGGAATGGTCGGGGGCGGGATGCTCGCATTCTCAAGAGCACTGGCCGAATTCGGGGCCGTTGTTCTGGTAGCAGGCAATATTCCGGGGCGCACGCTCGTATCCTCCGTGTTCATTTACGGCGAGGTGGAGAGCGACAATCCTACCGGCGCCGCGGCCGTGTCCGTCATTCTGCTGACCTTATCCTTCCTGATCCTGTGGCTGATCAATGTGGTACAGATGAGGGGGAGACGGGCATGAGAAGATTATGGATCGGACTTACGTATGTGGTGTTCTTCCTTCTAATTGCGGCTCCTCTGGGCAAAATGATCTCGAACGCCTTCAGCGGCGGGCTGTCCGGCTTCCGGGATGCGCTGAGCAGGCCAGAGGCGCTGCACGCGCTGCTTATGACCGCGCTCGTTGTAATCGCCGTAACCGTGCTGAATACGCTGTTCGGCGTAATGACCGCGCTGTATCTGGTCCGGGCCAACTGGCTTGGGCCACGGCTGAAGAGCCTGCTCAACAGCGTGGTGGATCTGCCATATGCGGTATCCCCCGTTATCGGCGGTCTGATGATCGTGCTGCTGCTGGGGCCGGACAGCGCGCTCGGCGTTCTTTTTGAAAAAATCGGCTTCCAAATCGTCTATGCCTTTCCCGGTATGGTAATTGCCACGCTGTTCGTCACATTCCCGCTTATGGTCCGGGAGGTCATGCCGGTCTTGCAGGAAATCGGCGGACAGCAGGAGGAAGCCGCCTCCACACTGGGCGCTTACGGTTGGACGACCTTCTGGAAGGTCACCTGGCCTTCAATCCAATGGGCAGTCTTCTACGGCGTCATCCTGACGGTCGCCCGTTCGCTCGGGGAATTCGGCGCCGTTCTGGTCGTGTCGGGCAGCATCATGAACAAGACCCAGACGGCGACGACACTGGTCTATCAAGATGTGGAGAATTTCAATGTAACGGCGGCGGGCGGCGTCGCACTCATTTTGGCCGCTTTTTCGGTAGGACTCCTGCTGCTCATGGAATGGAGCAAGAAAAGAAAGGAAGTGCATTGACATGCATGTGGAAGTACGCGGTCTGAACAAGCATTTTGGAGATTTTCATGCGGTGAAGGATGTCGGCTTTGAAATTACAAAAGGACATTTGATTGGCCTGCTCGGCCCAAGCGGCGGCGGCAAAACGTCCATTCTCCGGATGCTGGCGGGACTTGAGTCGCCTGATTCCGGCGAAATCGTCTTCCACGGACAAGTCGTAAATAATCTTCCGCCGCAGGAGCGCGGGATCGGCTTTGTGTTTCAGAACTATGCGCTGTTCAAGCATATGACGGTATACGATAACATCGCCTTTGGACTTAAAGTGAAGAAAGTGAACAAGAGCCAAATCCGCGATCGCGTTATGGAACTGGTCGAGCTGACCGGTCTTAAGGGCTTTGAGAAGCGGTATCCGCAGCAGCTGTCCGGCGGGCAGCGCCAGCGGGTGGCCTTCGCCCGGGCGCTCGCGCCGGAGCCTCAGCTGCTCCTCCTCGACGAACCGTTCGCCGCGATCGATGCGAAGATCCGTCAGGAGCTTCGTTCCTGGCTGCGGGAGCTGATCGAGCGAGTCGGAATCACCTCCATTTTTGTAACGCATGACCAGGATGAGGCGATTGAGGTAGCGGACGAGATTATGATCATTAACCAGGGCCGCCTGGAGCAGAAGGGCACGCCTTGGGATATTTATAAAGAACCGAAGACAACGTTCGTGGCGACTTTTATCGGGGAATCGACCCTGATTGAGAATGCCTCCGAGTTGAAGGGCTTCAAACAGGCGGAAAACGGACAGCCGAACAAAGCCTTGATCCGTCCCGAATACATCGAGATCGGACAGCTTCATGAGTTCAAAGTGGCTTCCGCTACGGAAAAAGGGATCGTCAAGCATCTGCAATTCCGTGGTAGTGAATGGCTAGTTGAGGTGGAAGTGAACGGCCACAAGCTGGTGACTTACCGGTCGCTTGAGAAGGAGACGCTGGAAGTGGGCCAGGAAATCGCCGTGCTCGTGCACCGCGCTTACCTGTTCAATGACGAGCGCAGCTGGATTCAGGAGAACAGTCTGAAGACCGACCCGATGCCGGTCTACATTTAATACAGGAAGCTGGACACTGCGCATTTATTAAGGAATGGGGCTAGGAAATGAAGCTTAGGAGTAGGAGCAGACAACTGCACGCCTGGCTTGCCGTCCTGCTGCTGGCACTGACGCTCTCCGGATGCGGGGGCGGCAATAATTCAGCGGCGGATACGGCACCAAAAAGCGATGTGACCCTGGTCATCGGCGCTTATAGCGTAGCGAAGGATGCGATGGCGGATATTCTGCCGCTGTTCGCAGAGAAATGGAAGGCGGAAACCGGACAGTCGATTTCATTCCAGCAGTCATATGAGGCTTCCGGAACGCAGGCCCGGGCGATTGCCGGCGGGTTCGAAGCGGATGTGACGCTGCTCGCCATGGAAGGCGATGTCGACAGGCTCGTCAAGGCGGGTCTGGTCAAGGACAACTGGAAGGATCGCGGCGCGGACGGCATGGTGACGCGTTCAATCGTCGTACTCGGCACCCGCGAGGGGAATCCGAAAGGGATTAAGGATTTTAGCGATTTGACGAAACCCGGAATCAAAGTGCTGTACCCTAATCCGAAGACCTCCGGAGGCGCACAATGGGATATCAATGCCATCTACGGCGCCGGTTTGAAGCAGTCCGAGGAGAAGGAAGGAGCTAAGGACCCCGCTGCCGCCAAAGCGTTCCTGGCGAGTGTTCATGCCAATATAGAGTCGCTCGACAAGAGTGGACGTGCCTCTATGGCGGCTTTTGAATACGGCGTGGGCGACGTCATTGTCACCTACGAGAACGAGCTGCTAGCGCGGATTGCCCAGGGCGTGAAGTACGAAGTCGTCATTCCGAAGAATACCATTCTGATCGAGAACCCGGCTGCTGTCGTAGACAAGTATGTCGACAAGCATGGAACGCGGGCCGCCGCCGAGGCGTTCGTCAATTTCCTGATGACGCCGGAGGCGCAGGAAGTATTCGCCAAGCATGGCTTCCGTCCGGTGGATCAGAATGTATACAAGGAGAATGCAAGCCGCTTCCCGGTTCCGGAAGGATTGTTCGATATAAACTATCTGGGCGGCTGGAACGAGGTAAGAAGTACCCTTTACTCGAAAAAGGGAGTCTGGTATCAGGTGCTGGCCGGCATTTAAGTGCGGATGCTGGGCGTGAGCTCGGGCTTCGCACCGGTATGCCAGCGTATGACAGTAGTTAGGTCAGCTTAGGAAAACATCGGGTATGCCAGCCTATGGAAATAGGTGTCCTCACCTATAACGTGATGGGAAAAATCCTGCTGGAGCGCGAACAACGCCTTTTGAACGCCAATGAATCAGGGGTGAGGGCGTATTGAAATCGTTCGGCAGGTTCTATCCTGCGGATAACTCATCCGGATTATGAACAGGCGGTCTTCGGAAGAAGGCGGCCTGTTTGCATTCTGCTTATTATTACAATTGAAATCGGCATTAGGGTGATAGCGCTTCCCTATTCTATAATAGGGGACAAGCGTTTTCGGACCATCATAAAGAAATGATAATATGGCATATAGAAGGGAGAGAACGTTATGGATACATTGGTGTTTTTGGGAACGGGCGACGCGATGGGCACGCCCAGAGTGTACTGCGGCTGTGAGGTGTGCGAGGAAGCGAGAGCGGGCGGAATCAACGCGCGGCTGCGCTCCTCCGTCATGATCGAAGGGAAGGACGATTTCCTGGTGATCGACTGCGGGCCGGACTGGCGGCGGCAGATGGAAACTTTGAACATTCGCTTGATGCGCAGACTGCTGATTACCCACGGCCATTTCGACCATATCGGCGGGCTGCCGGAGTGGGCGGACGCCTGCCGATGGACCGGAATCAAAGGCGAGCTGTATACGCCCGCCGAGGTCATTCCGGTCATTCTGCGGCAATATCCGTGGCTCGGCAACCAGCTCGACATCATCCCCATGGATGGAGGAATTGCGCTGGACGGCTGGCATATCTCCTCCTGGCGCGTCAACCATGGCAAGAACGGCTACTCCTATGCGTTCCGGCTGGAGAAGGAAGGCTATGCCTGGGTGTACTGCCCGGACTCGATCTCTCTCGGAATAGAGGAAACCCGGCTCATGCGGGATGCCGATCTGCTGGTGCTGGGCACGAGCTTCTACCATGAGGAAGCCGAGCTGTCGACCCGCTCCGTCTACGATATGACCGAGGCCGCAGAGCTTCTGCAGGACATCAAGCCGGGCCGGACGTTCTACACGCATATGTCGCATGACGTCGATCTGCGGAAGGCCTATGTGCTGCCTGAGCGGGTGGAGCTTGCACGGACGGGACTGAGAGTGAAGCTGGGCCGCTGACGCATCCAGCCGGGAGATCAAGGCTGCCGGTCTGGAATCATCCAGCTGAAGCCTCTAATACGGTTAGCTTAAATCGGGCTTACTCGCTGCCAACGGGCCGGGCTGAACTGGCGCTCAGGCATGTGGCGGCATGCCGGCCGATGGCCGATATGGCTTCTCTGGCTTCCGGAATCAGGTAAGCGAACAGATGGAAGACGCTCCACATCGGCTCATATACATCCAGCTGTACTTCCACGCCGGCTGCTTCCGCTTTGGCGGCGAGCCGGACCGCATCGTCGAGCAGCACTTCCTGGCCGCCAGCCTGGATCAGCAGGGGAGGCAGGCCGGCAAGGTCCATGCGTAGCGGCGAGAGGATTTCCGGAATCTCGCCATACCAATCCTGCAAGTAATCCAGCAGGATACGCTTGCTGGTCTCCAGGCTGCCGGTCGGGTCGCATTCGCGGCGGGTGACGTAGGACCCGCCGTCCAGATGGACCAGATCCGCGTGCGGCGAGACCAGAAAGGCTCCAGCCGGCATCTCTTCGCCGGCGTCCCGCAGGGCAAGCAGCGTCATCAGGACCAGGCTTGCCCCCACGGAATCGCCGCCGAGCACGATGTCGCCCGGCGAATACCCGGCCCCGAGCAGCCAGCGGTAGGCGGCCAGGGCATCTTCATTGGCCGCCGGGTAAGGGTGCTCGGGGGCGAGCCGGTATTCCGGGACGAGCACCCGGATACCGGCGGCTTCCGCGAGGCGGCCCGCCAGCTCGCGGTAGAAGGCGCAGCTTCCCGCCGTGAAGCCTCCGCCGTGCAGGTACAGCACGGCCTTGCCGGCCAAGGCGGGAGCGGGCTCGCCGCAGCTTACCCATTCGCCGCGCATATGCCCGATCACGGCCTCCTGGAATTGCAGTCCGGGCAGCGGGGGGCGCCGGATCGCTTCCTGCTCCAGCGCCTCCCGGATCTGGACATGGTCATGGCCAACCTGCCGGGTGTTTTGTCTTAAGGCTTCTTTGATTGCTTCAAGTATTTGTGGATCGGTGGTTTCCACTTGAGAATTCCTCCTTGACTTGGGATGGCTTCATTCTAAAGCCTGTAGCAAGAAACAAGGTCAAGGGGTGTATCTCTATTCCTACATTTCTACATACGGAGAATGGATTTGACCGTCTGGATGTCCGGATGGACCTGCTCTGCGCTAAGAGCACTTTTAAGCTCGGCCAGTTTTTGGCGGGTCTGCTCCCTGAGTTCGATCTCGCGGAGCAGCGTCTCCATTTTCCTGTCGATTATTGCCGTGAAGTCCTCCAGCCGGATTCCCTGGTCCTGTGATTTGCCGAGCGCCTTGCGGATTTCCTTGATCGTGAAGCCGCACTGCTTGGCGTTGCCGATGAACGTAAGCCGGATCAGCACATCCTCGGAGTACAGCCGGTAACCGGCGGCGGAGCGCCCGGGAGGCGGAATCAAACCCTGCTGCTCATAATAGCGCAGCGTCTCGGCATGAAGCCCGCTTCGTTTGGCGAGCTCCCCGCGTGTATATGTCGTCACTTTCAGTATCACCCCCGTCCTAACTCAAGTATAGGCTAAGTGTGAACACCGATAAATCCCAAAAGATGGAGAGGATTGCCGTGAACGGAAACCATCAATTTAACCCGATTTTACTGTCTTTTCCCGAGAGCTTTGAGACCGAGCGGCTTGTCATTCGCGCTCCGCGCTGGGGCGAAGGCGGCTCCATCAATGAAGCGGTTCTGGAAAGCCTGGAGGAGCTGCGGCCCTGGATGCCTTTTGCCCGGAAGGCACCGACTCTGGATGAATCCGAGGCTTTTACCCGTCAGGCCCGTCTGGATTTTCTGAAACGCACCGAGCTGCATATGCGCCTGTTTCACAAGGAAACGGGACACTTCATCGGCTGCAGCGGCTTGCATCGAATTGACTGGGACATCCGCAGCTTTGAGATCGGCTACTGGATCAGGACATCTTGCGCGGGACAAGGCTATGTAACGGAGGCCGTGAACGGAATTTCGGATTTTGCCATAACGGAGCTTGAGGCGAACCGGATCGAAATCCGCTGCAGCGACCGGAATGCGAGAAGCGCGGCGGTCGCCGAGCGGGCGGGCTTCAAGCTGGAGGCGGTGCTGCGGAATAGCCGGAGGGGAGAGAGCGGGGAACTGGAGAGCAGCCGGATTTATGCCAAGGTCAGAGGCTTCGAGTTCTAACGGAGGAGGCTTTGATTGGCGATAAAAGAATGAAAACGGGATGAAGATGAAAGAAACAAGATGAGCAGGATGAAGCGCCTGCTGGCGACCGCTTTGCGGGACATTTCCCCCGGAAATATATTAAACGCAAAAGAGCGGATGTTCGCGAAAGGCGCATTTCCGCTCTTTTTTTACTAATGCATAGTCATGCCGCCTGTAACATTGATCGCCTGTCCCGTCATGTAGGAGGCCAGCGGGCTTGCCAGAAACAGCACGACGCGGGCGACGTCCTCCGGCTGGGCTGTCCGGCCAAGCGGAACCTGCGAGCAGTCCTCGGCCAATATGTCCTCGGGCGTCATGCCCCGAAGCTGCGCGCCTTCCACGCGCTCACGCCGCTTCATATCCGTCTCCACAATGCCCGGGCAGACCGCGTTGACCAAAATCTGTTCCTTCGCCAGCTCCAAAGCCATGACCTTGGTGAAGCCCAGAACGGCATGCTTGGAGGCCACATATCCTCCCATACAGCGGTATCCGTTCTTGCCGGCCTGGGAGGAGATATTGATGATTCTGCCCCCGGTTCCCTGCCGCAGCATTTGCGCGGCTCCCGCCTGAGAGACCAGATAAGTGCCCTTGGCGTTGACATCCATCATCCGGTCCCAGTCGGCCTCTTTAATATGTACCGCGTAATCCATGGCTGAGATTCCGGTGTTGTTCACAACATAGTCGATTTGGCCAAAGGTCTCTGTGGCAAAAGAAATCAAACGCACCGCATCGCTGGCTTTGGATACATCGCAGCGGATGGCGGCAAGACGGTCGCCTAACCGGGCCTCTCCGGCTTGCGCGATATCTCCGATGACAACATTGGCTCCGGCTTCGAGGAACAGATCCGCGACGCCCTTGCCGATTCCGGATAATCCGCCGGTCACAACCAGCGTTTTGCCGGTCAGATCGATAGTCAGCATACCGTTCCCGCTCTCCTTTTATTTACGGACAAAGGGATCGTCGCTAATGCCGGACTCAAGGACGAGCTTCGCGTATTCTTTGGCTCCGAACAGGGAATGGTCCTTGTAGTTTCCGCATTCCAGCGGGCTCACTGCCGGCACAGTCTCCGTTTCGAGCACCTTGTGGAGCACTTTCGTCAGCGCTGCGGCGACATCGGCCGGAGAATGCTCGTCCCAGATGATCAGATAGAAGCCGGTGCGGCAGCCCATTGGAGAAATATCAATAATGCCCGGAAGCTCGTCGCGCAAATAGGTGGCGAGAAGATGCTCTAACGTATGGAGAGCTGCTGTTGGCACCGCGTCGGCATTGGGCTGCAGCAGTCGCAGATCATATTTTTGTACAATGCCGCCTTTGCCATTCCGTTCGGTTCCGGCAATTCTGACATAGGGAGCGATAACTTTGGTATGGTCCAACTGAAAGCTTTCAACTTGTGCCATGTAGTTCATCCTTTCAAGACATGATGGTTTTATTCAAAGTATCACACTCGGATTTTCTTGTAAATACAAATTTCATATATAACCGATAAGATAAATAAAAATTAGTTAACATGCTTATTGACAGGTACTAATAGGCGTAATATGATATAAACCAATTAATTCCGACAAAAATAATAGGTTAAGGGGAGATTAGAAATGAAGAGAAAAAACAAATTGCTATGGACGCCGCTGCTGCTGGCTGCTATGACCGCCGTTGTGGTGCTGTCAGGCTGCGGCTCCAATTCCGACGCGGGTTCCTCGAATTCCGCAGACGGGAAACAAGAGACCAAAACGCTGAGGATCAGCTTCAACCCAGGACCTTATAGCGATCAATTCAAAAAGGGCGTTGCTCCTTATTTGGAGAAGAAAGGTTATGAAATTACATATAAAGAGTTCACCGATGGTATCCAGCCGAATGTGGCTGTAGCGAACGGAGAGATTGACGCCAATGTCTTTCAGCACTCTCTCTATCTGGAATCGATCAACAAGCGGGAAAAAATCGATTTGGTAGGGGTAGTACAGGTTCCGACTCCTCCGATGGGCCTGTACTCCAAGAAGCACCAGAGTCTGGACGAGATCCCGGACGGCGCGCAGGTCAATCTCCCCAACGAGCCGGTCAACATGCTCCGGGCGCTGACGATTCTGAAAGAGGTCGGCTGGATCACACTGAAGGATAATATTGATCCGCTGCAGACTTCCATTAACGATGTGACTTCCAACCCGCACAACATCAAATTTGTGCCGACGGAGCCGGCACAGGGGCCGCAGGCGCTTCAGGACGTCGACTATGCCGCCATTCAGGGGAATTTCGCCATCGCGAACAACATCAAACTCACTACGGCGCTTAAGCTTGAGAATATGACCGATCCGTTCACGAATATCGTGGCAGTCGACAGCAAGAACAAAGACAAACAGTTCGTAAAGGATATTATCGACGGCTATCATTCCCAGGAGTTCAAGGATTATATCAAAACGAATTCCGCATACGAGGGCTATCATCTGCCGGCTTATTTCAATGAATAGGAAGAGTAGCCAGCGGATCAATATTGAGGTGGAGGCGCGTTTGTTATGGCGAATTTTCAACCTTCCGCTGTCATAGGACGGCTGCCGGAGCATTATTTCCGGGCTCTTAAGGAAAAAGTCGCGGATTACCGCGCCAGGGGAATTGACGTCATCGATCTATCAACCGGCAATCCCGACGGCCCGACCCCGGAAGCGATCGTCCGCAGCCTGAAGGATGCGGCCGACAAGCCGGAGAATCACGGCTATCCCCCTTTTTACGGTAAGCCGGATACGCTTCGCGCTGTCGCCGAGTTCTATTACCGGGAATACGGCGTGGAGCTGGACCCGGACAAGGAGATCGCGGTCTTTCACGGGTCCAGCACCGGAATTATGGGGATTGCGCACACTCTCCTGGGTCAAGGCGATGTTCTGCTGACAGCCAATCCGGCGTACCCGCCATACTATGCGGCGGCGGCAATGACCGGGGCTGAGGTGCATGCCGTTCCAGTTGAAGAGCGCAGCGGCTTCCTCCCGGATTACCGGGAGGTGTCCCCTGACATTCTGAGACGGGTCCGGCTGCTGCTGTTAAATTATCCGAACAATCCCACCGGAGCGGTGGCAACGCGGGAATTCTTCGAGCAAAATCTTGAGCTGGCTGCCGAATATCATTTTCCCGTTGTGAATGACTTCGCATACGGCTCGCTCGGGTTTGACGGACATAAACCAATCAGTCTGCTGCAGATTCCGGGAGCGAAGGAATACGGTGTGGAAATCTATACGCTCTCCAAAACCTACAATATGGCGGGCTGGCGCTTCGGCTTCGCGGTCGGAAACGCTTCGGTGATCAGTGCGCTCAGACTGTATCATACCCATGCGTACAGCACGGTCTTCGGCGCGGTGCAGGACGCTGCCGCCTCGGCGCTGCTTGGACCGCAGGATCAGGTGCGGGAGCTTACGGCCAAGTACGAGCGGAGGCGGGATGTACTCGTCTCCGGGCTGCGGGACATCGGCTGGGAAGTTGCGGCTCCCAAGGGCACCTTCTTTGCCTGGCTGAAGCTGCCGGAAGGGCGCCGTTCCCGGGAATTCGCCGACTGGCTGCTGGAGGAAGCCCATGTAGCGGTCGCTCCCGGAGAGGGATTCGGCACCTTGGGTGACGCTTATGTGCGGGTTGGACTTGTGAGCGGGGAGGATCGGATCGCCGAAGCTGTCCGTCGAATTGGCCGGACGGGAATTTTTGGCGATACCGCTATTGCGCTGAATGAAGGGGGGCTTCGGGGATGATCGAGCTGCAGGATATACACAAGTCGTTCACCCGCAAGGGCCGGACGATCCAGGCGCTGAAAGGCGTGTCTTTGAAGGTCGAAAAAGGCGATATTTTCGGCGTCATCGGCTACAGCGGAGCCGGCAAGAGCACCCTGCTCCGGATGGTGAATTATTTGGAGCGCCCGACCAAAGGGCGCGTGCTGGTAGGAGGACAGGCGCTGGATGAGCTCACACCGTCTCAGCTTCGCGCGGAGAAGAAGAAGATCGGCATGATCTTTCAGCACTTCAATCTGCTGGAGTCCAAGACCGTGTATGACAATATCGCAATTCCGCTTGTGCTTCTTAAGCGGAGCAAGCAAGAGATCCGCGAGCGTGTGAACGAGCTGCTCTCCTTCATCGGGCTGGCCGACAAAGCGAACAGCTATCCGAAAGAGCTGTCGGGCGGTCAGAAGCAGCGGGTTGGCATCGCCCGGGCGCTGGCCAGCAATCCATCAATTCTGCTGTGCGATGAGGCCACTTCGGCCTTGGACCCGCAGACGACGCGTTCGATTCTTGAATTGCTTCAAAAAATCAATGAAGCGTATTCGATTACTATTTTGATCATTACGCATGAAATGGGCGTCATTCAGCAGATCTGCAACAAGGTTGCCGTGATGGAGAAGGGCGAGATCATCGAGCAGGGCGGGGTGCTTGAGGTGTTCGGGAATCCCGCCCACCCAACAACGGAGAGCTTCGTGCGGACGGTCATTCAGACATCCGTACCGGACAGTGTGCTGCGGACGCTGGAGCCCGAAGGAGCCGCAGGAAGGCTGTTCAAGCTTAAATTCATCGGCAGCAACGCCTCGGAGCCGATTGTTGACAGCCTGGTTCGCACATACGGCGTCGGCATCAATATTTTGTTCGCGAACATGAACGAGATTCAGAACACGACGCTGGGAACGATGATCCTGAAGGTGACAGGCGGCCAGCATGAAGTTGCCAGAGCCGTTGAATTTCTGGAGGCCCGGGGAGTGGAAGTCCGGGAGCTGCAGGACAGCACGAACGCTTTGGAAGCCGGAGGGAAGAGTGAAGCTGCTGGTCTGAGCGGAGAATCGGAGAAGGAAGGAAACGGGCTGCATGCCAACAGCCTCGATCGAACTACCGGCATTCATGAAGACTCAAGCTGGCAAGAGCATGGAGGCGAGGGGTTGAATACCCGCGCCCGCCTTATCAAGAAGTCTGAAGGCAGCGGTCAAGCGGCTCCGAAGGATGCCGCAGAGGACGAATCCGCCGACCATACTGCCGCTAAGGAGGTATCGATTCTATGAACACGATTATTACAGCGGATCAGCTGTTTCAAGCGCTGCGCGAGACGGTGGTCATGGTGGGGGTCTCATTATTCTTCGGTGCGCTGCTCGGCATCCCGATCGGCATCCTGCTGGTGCTTACCCGGCCGGGCGGGATTAAGCAGAACCGGTTCATCTACTCGATTCTCAATCCGCTGATCAACGTTGTCCGGTCTCTGCCCTTTATCATTTTGCTTGTCGCCATTATCCCATTCACCCGTATGCTGGTCCATACTTCAATTGGAACAAGCGCAGCCATCGTACCGCTGGTCGTGTATGTGGCGCCTTATATCGGCCGGCTTGTCGAGAACTCCCTGCTGGAAGTCAGCCCCGGAATTATGGAGGCGGCGGAGGCAATGGGGGCGACGACGTTTCAGGTCATCCGGCATTTTCTGCTGCCCGAGGCGTTCGGTTCCCTGATTCTGACGATGACTACCGCTACGATCGGCCTGATCGGCGCGACGGCGATGGCGGGAACGGTCGGAGGCGGCGGAATCGGGGATCTTGCCATTTCCTACGGCTACCAGCGGTTTGACACCTTCGTTATCCTGGTTACGGTCGCCATACTGATTCTTTTTGTTCAAGGCATTCAGTCGGCGGGGAACCTTCTGTCCCGCAAAGCGCGCCGGGAATAGCGAGTAAGGCACGGCGAGTAGTGTGGAGAGGGTAGGGCAGAGCGGCAAGATACAGGTAGGATGGCAGGCACGTGCCACGGCTCAAGGATTTGGTTTGGAAAAAGGAGGGAAAAGCGTTGGAGACTAAAGTGATTGTCCGGGCGGCACCGCAGGAGTATGTATGCGGACAGGGCGCCTGGGGGGAATTGCAGGGACATCTGGAGCGCCGGGGTATTGACTCCGCGCTCGTCGTGCATGGCGGGCGCTCCTGGGAGGCGGCCGCTCCTTATTTTCCGGACGTTCACACCGTCCGGCTGGAGTACTACCGGTACGGCGGCGAATGCACCTATTCCGAACGGGATACGATTGCTTCGAAGGTGACGGAGTTTGGAGTGCAGGCCCTTATCGCCGTGGGCGGGGGCAAAGTCAGCGATTCGGCGAAAGCGGCGGCCGCGCTGCTGCGCATACCCGTTATTATTTTGCCGACACTGGCAGCGACTTGCTCACCCTGGTCTTCATTAAGCGTCATGTATGACGCTTCGGGGACGGCGGTTGGATATGAGGTGTATCCGAACAGCAATGCGCTCGTGCTGGTGGAGCCGCTTGTGCTTCTGGAATCGCCGAAGGAGCTCCTGGTAGCCGGAATCGGCGATACACTGGCCAAATGGTATGAAGCCGATGCGATTATCGCCCATCTGCCGAGTGTCGCCGAAGAAATTGCCATCGCTCATTACGCCGCGCGCAGATGCCGCGACAATCTGCTTGCGTTTGCTGCGGAGGCTCTGGCAGCCCAGGAAGCCGGAACGCTGAATGAGGCGTTTGTCCGGGTCGTAGAGACCATCTTCCTCACCGCCGGACTTGTGGGCGGATTCGGGGAAAATTACGGCCGCACCGCAGCAGCTCACTCTATTCACGACGGCCTGACCGTTCTGCCACAGTCGCATGATCTGCTTCATGGCAGCAAGGTGGCTTACGGCGTAATCCTGCAGCTGCTTCTGGAAGGCAAGCGGGAAGAGATCGCCTCGCTGCTGCCCTTCTATGAGGCGTTAGGCTTGCCTGCTTCGCTGGAAGATATGGGGCTTGGCGGACTTAGCCGGGCCGAACGGCTGGCAGTAGGAGTCCGGGCCACCGAACCCGGGGCCTCCATCCATCGGATGCAGGGGCATTTTGACGCGGAGCTGGTGGCAGATGCGATGGAGGAACTCGAGTCTGTGGTGACTGAGCTGCGGGACAAAGCCGGTGTCGGTGGTCAGCCCGGACAGCCTGGACCCATCCGGAACTCTGTCCCGGAGCAGAAGCAGGTAAGCGCGGGGAGTCGTTAATTCCCGAAGCAAGCGGAGGAAATGCAAACAACTATGCTGCGTCCGGGTTATCCGGCCGCCGGCGCATGCGGACCGGGGCCTTTCACGGTTCGCATGCGCCGATGAAGGAGAGAACGATGGGAATCGCGATTATCGGAGCGATGGAAGAAGAGATTGCGTGGCTGCGCAGCCGGGTGGAGCAGCCGAGCCAGACAGAAGCCGCAGGGGGAACGTTCTACAGCGGAACGCTTGCGGGCCGAGAGGTTGTGCTGCTCCGGGGCGGAGTCGGCAAAGTCAACGCGGCGCTGACCGCCGCGCTTCTGATCGAGCGCTGGCAGCCTGAGCTGATCGTGAATATCGGCTCGGCGGGAGGCATCGGCGACGGTCTTCGGATCGGCGACGTTGTAGTCGGTACGGAACATGCATACAGTGACGTGGATGCGACAGCGTTCTCCCGTTACGAGTACGGGCAGGTGCCGCGCATGCCTGCACGCTACAAGGCAGCGGAGCAGCTTGTGGCGGCGGCTCTGCGGCTAGCGGTTACGCAGCCGGATCTCAGAGTTGTGTCCGGTCTCATCACGACCGCCGATTCCTTTATCGGAAACCGGGATGCCGCCGACCTTATACGAACCCGGTTTCCGGAGTCGCTGGTCACGGATATGGAAAGCGCGGCGATCGCCCAAGCCGCTTATTGGTTCCAGGTGCCTTTTCTCGCGGTTCGGTCGGTGTCGGATATCGCAGGCGGCGGAGCCGGAGAGCTGTTCGAAGGCAATCTGGAGCTGGCGGCGCTGAATTCGGCAAAGTTCGCGCTGGAGCTGATTAGTAGGGGCCTGCCGGATGTCGGGGCAGAGGCTGAAGCCGTTGTGCCGCTTGAAGGCGGCGAGCGGGTGTCCGGCCAGGTCACAAGCTGAAGAATCGAGACCCGGCTTCAAGCCGGTATAGTAAGACATAGCAATATACAAAGGAGCGCGGAACTCGCTTATTGCGGTTTCGCGCTCCTTTATATTTGACCGGCCTTTGGCCCGACCGTCCGTATAAGCTGATCTCAGAGACACCGCAAGTTACAACCGTAAGTTACAACCGCAAGTCTCCACTGCAAGCTGTAACCCGCCGCAAGCTGCATTCTCAAGTCCGCTATTAGATCGTCTGCAAAATAAATTTATCGATAACTTGCTTGACGCCGTCTTCGTTGTTGCTGGCTGTCACATAGTTTGCAATTTCCTTCAGCGCCGGAATAGCGTTCGCCATCGCTACGCCGAGACCGGCGGTTTCAAGCATTTCATGGTCATTCCAGGAGTCGCCGACGGCAATTGTCTGGGACAGGTCGCATTTAAAATAATCGGCCAGGAACTCCAGCGCCAGCCCTTTAGTTCCTTCCTTATGCATAATTTCGAGAAAATGCGGCTTCGATTTCGTAATATGGACTTCTTCGCCCAGCAGCTCGTGAAGCTTGGGGGCAAGCTCATCCAGGAAATCGGGATCATCAATAATGAGCAGCTTGGGCGTCTGGTAGTCCAGAAGCTTTTTCCAATCGGGCTCGATATAGTATTGGGTCTTGTTCAGGGCTGCATAATCGATAAGCTTCTGGTTCTCCTCGCGGGAGTACAGCTTGTCGTCGATGTAGGTCTGCAGGTGAAGGTTATGCTCAATGCAGTATTCGAACAGCTTGCGGACGGCATCCTGCGGCACATAGCGCTCATACAGCACCTTCTCGTCCAGCAAATTCTTGACCAGCGCACCTTGATACGTGATGATCGGCACGTTGAGTCCGGTTTGGCGGGCAATCGCCTGGGCGGAAGCGTAGGCGCGTCCCGTGGCGAGCGTCACGACAACGCCGGCGGCTACAGCGGCTTCCAGCGCCTTCTGGGTGGCGGGCGTTACTTCTTTGTCGTCATTGATCAGCGTATCGTCGATATCGATGGCAATCAGTTTATACATTCGGTTCTCTCCTTCTCGTCTCTTTACGTCTCTAATGCTGCCGGACCGGGAGCCGGGGGTGTCAGCCGGAGTCCCTCCAAGGCGGCTTGAGAGCTTGTGGCGTGAGCCGGGGTCTCTGATGGCCCTGGAGGCATGGCATGAGCCAAAGCCTCTCAGATGGCCCTGGGGGCAAGGCGTGAGCCGGAGCCTCTCGGGGCGGACCGGGAGGTCTCCGCCTCCTTCGTAGCCAGCCCGTAAGGCGGTCCGGCAGCCGTGGCAAGCTGACCAAATTGTATCCCAAAA
>RCUS01000909.1_pt1 | contig 17048 bp, 17 predicted proteins | sample 2166221 | NCBI WGS metagenome assembly RCUS01 (sample SAMN09932758, study PRJNA488358) | compost metagenome | isolation source: compost soil in cyclohexanecarboxylic | place: Germany: Experimental Botanical Garden | reverse complement strand
GCTAATACTGGAATAAACGGATAAGTAAATATATATATTTATCATAGGTGAGTTAACATATTTAGACCAAGGAGGGATATATTTGAGTAAAGAAATCCAAAAAATCTTTCAAGTCGCTGCCGTATTTATAGGAACTATAGTAGGTGCTGGCTTAGCTTCTGGTAAAGAGATAACACAATTTTTTACTTCTTACGGTATTAAAAGTTTTATTGGAATAATTATATGTGGAATATTTTATATAATTATGGGCTCTATAATATCTAAAATTAGCGTAGATTATAATTTAAATTCTTATTCTCATGTTATAAATAAAGTAAGTCCTAATATTTTAGGCAAAATATTAGGGTCAATTACAACTTTATATATAATATCAAGTGCCTCAATAATCTTAGCTGGTTCTGGTGCTTTACTTAATCAATTTTTTGGAATTCCAAAATTAGTAGGCACATTAATTATGGCAGCATTCGCAATACTAACATTACTCAGAGGAACTAAAGGACTTATTGAAATAAATTCTTTTATAGTCCCATCATTAATAACGGTCATAGTTACTATTATGCTTCTTTACGTATTTTTTTATAGAGATGCAATAAATATAAAGACCTTAGTATCATTCCCAGTTCAGAAAAGTAATTGGATTTTATCTACTATTTTATACTCAGGTTATAATATCCTTTGCTGTAGTGGTGTACTAGCTCCTCTTAGCAAAGAAATTAAAAAGAAAAGCACTTTAATCTGGGGAATTACATTAGGTGCTATCGGTTTAACTGTTATATGTATATTAATTAATATTATGCTAATGCTTAATCAGCCTTATATATACAGATACGAGATTCCACTATTATATATAGCTAATCGTTTTGGAAAAGTTATTCAAGTTATGCTTCTTATAATAATATTATTAGAAATGTTTTCTACAGAGGTATCAGATGTATATTCAATAAGTAAAAGCTTAGAGGAGAGTTTTAATATTTCTTTTAAGAAAGGAATCTTTATAGTTATTTTATTTGCTTTACCTATTTCTCAAATAGGTTTCACTAATTTAATTTCTGTATTGTATCCTGTATTTGGTGTACTTAGTCTACTATTTATTTTCCAATGTGTATTTTTCTACGTAAAGCAGTATTGGTTAAAAGCCCATTAGGATGTATAATCTTTCTGAGGTGTTATTATGAACTATATGAATGAATTAGATAGTTGTATATTATGTTTCAGAAAGTGTAGAGTAAGCAGAACAAAAGGAATGTTAGGATACTGTAAAGCAGGAGTAGATTTAAAAGTGGCAAGAGCTGAACTTCATTTCTGGGAAGAGCCTTGTATCTCTGGTGAAAATGGCTCTGGAACAGTATTCTTTTCTCACTGTAATCTTTCTTGTGTATTTTGTCAAAATCATGAAATAAGTCAAGATTATAACGGTAAAATAGTTTCTATAGATAGACTTAGTAAAATATTCTTAGAACTTCAAGCAAAAAAAGCTAATAATATAAATCTAGTTACACCAACTCACTATGTTCCTCAAATAATTGAAGCTATAAAGATAGCTAAAAATAATGGTTTATCTATCCCTATAGTATATAATTCTAATGGTTATGATTCTATAGAAACCATTAAGCTTTTAGAAGGTTATATTGATGTTTATCTTCCTGATTTTAAATATTTTAATGATAAATATGCACTTAAATATTCCGATTCTAATAATTATCATGATAATGTTATTTCTATTTTGAAAGAAATGTTTAAACAGGTTGGAGAAGTGGAGTTTGATGACAATGGAATAGTAAAAAAAGGATTAATAATAAGGCATTTAATGCTTCCTGGTCTTTTATTCGATTCCAAGAAGGTATTAGATGAGATATATTCTATGTTTAGTGATTCTGTGTATATAAGCTTAATGAATCAATATACTCCTCTTAACAGGGCCTTTAAGTTCCCTGAAATAAATAAATCACTAAACCCTAAACATTATGATTCTTTAATTGATTATGCAGTTTCTATAGGTATAACTAAAGGTTTTATTCAAGAGAGCGGCACAGATTCTAATACCTTTGTTCCCAAATTTAATAATGAAGGTGTTTAAAAGCAAAAGAACTAGGATACCCTAGCTCTTTTGCTTTTACATATTTATAATAAATCATCTGAATATACAAATGAAGGTGTTACTGGATTATAAAAATCCGTAATTCCTTTAGGTGGTACAAATATTCTATTCCTGTCATCATCTGAGCCTCTTAATTCTGCTATCTTAGTAACTCCTACGTAAATATTAGACAACTGATACCATGTAGCATAATCTACATTTCCTGTTTGCGGAAGCGAGAATATGCTTTGAAATACTCTTACTGATTCGGCAGTTTTAGCTCCATACTGTCCATCAACACTTACCTTAGGTATAAGTGGATAGTTCTGAGATATTCTATTTAAATATCCTTGTATTGTTCTTACAGGAGTACCTGATGAGCCAATTGTTAAAGTATATCCTGGATATGATTTAGGAATTCCTTGTACTTGCTCAGCTGTAGTAAGCTCAACATCACTTCCATAAAAGTTAGTTATTATTTGATAAGGAGTTCTTCCTTGATCACCTAAATATTTACTTCCCCATTGCGTAAGCCATCCTGGACATTGAACTCTAACTCCGTCACAATATTGAGCTAAAAGAGGTTGCCTAGCACCTTGTCTCTTTATATAAGTTGAAAAAATTTCATCTACAATTACGCTTATGTTCTCATATACATTTCTTCCATAATTAAAGGCATGATCAAAAGCTGTTGAGTTAGTTATATCAAATGGCTTTCCTTTTCCTCTATACCATTCAGTATAGATTCTATTTAATGTAAAAGATATTATGCAAAATATATTCGCTCTTATAGTTGTTTCAGGCCATGTTGAATAAATCTCACAGGATGCTACATTTTTTATATAATCGTTATACCTTACTGTGTAGTCTGTACCTGCAGAATTTGGTCCTCCTTGATGAACTATTATAAATTCTGGTACTACTGGTTGAGATAATACTACTCCGCTAGATGGTGGTGGAAGTGGTTTAACTGGATCCTCAGGTATCTTAGGAGGAAAGTTTCCAAAAAGAGTATTGGCTTCTATATTTATTATCTCTGCCCTTTCAGCTCTTTGCATATTTTCATCTAGATTAACTTCCTGAATAGCTGTATTCTCAGGGAATATTTGACATCCTCTTATGAAAACAGGATTAAATCCGCTTCTTTCTACTGCAATATCACATAAACTATATGGCATTAATTCCATAGGTTGTTGAGAATATTCTAAAGGAGGTGCTGTGATATCAATTTCTGGAGTCAATCCAGAGCTATCAGTTGAAAGAGTGTACGTTTGTGCCTCACCACTTTGAGGCGTAATTGTTATCTTACAATTATCAACAGGTATATATCTTCCTTTTAAAAGACATTGCATTTTTAATCTACCAATTGCCAAAACATAAAACTCCTTTATCATAATTACTATTATCCATTATATGTTTTAAATTTCATATTGTGCTAAAAGATGTTCAATTATACCGATGACCAACCCTTTAAACACTATATATAACATTTTATGTTTTTGGAAATAAATATATAATAAAAAAGATAAGAAGTCAGGAAATTTCTCCATGACTTCTTATCTTTTTATAACTTAATTTCTAATAAATCTAATTTAGCTAAAAGCTTAATTTCTTTACTATTAACAGTCTCAGTACTTATAGATCCCTTATTACTTATTAATAGAATCTTATTTCCATCTAATTTCTTTATTTGTCTTATCACTCTACTATTTTGGTGTTCAATTAAGTATATACCATTAGATTCAATTTCTTTTACAGAATGTACTAAGGCTATATCACCTTTTACTATTCTAAAGCCCATCATATCATTTTCTTCAATTGATATATAAAAAACTTTATCTACTGAATATCCATTTATTTTGTTTGAATGAATAGGCAATTCCCTGTAACCATACTCTTTATCAAAACTATAGTTGTAAATAGGTACCTTTTTTAATACCGAACTAAATGCACTGCTCCAATCTTCATTTACTTCTGATAAATTCATCTTAGGCGCTGAAACAGAAGAAATCTTTTTCTTTGGAGCTTCAATATGTTGTTCCTTTTTCAAATCTTCATCTGTAACAACCATGCTGATATCATTTAGATCTGTATTTAGAACTTTCCCTATTTTAGCTATTAAAGCTTCGCTTATAACTTTTCTACCTAGCTCAACTTCATTAACATACTTTTCTGCTAATCCAAGTTTTTTAGCTAATGCTTTTTGTGATAATCCACTACTTTCTCTAGCTATCTTTATCCTATCTCCGACTCTACTCAACTAAGCTCTTCCTTTCTGCTGACTTCTGTACCACTCTCTTTCTTCCATCAAATGTTCAACTAAATAAGCAAATGTCCAATCTATTGATGTTGGCGTAACTACTGCAAGTATACAGCCTGGTGCTACAGCTCTTATTAGTTTTATCATTCCTTGAAGTTCTTCATCAGTGAAGTTGTTAAATATAACCACTTTTTCTTCTGGAAGTTCCTTATCATTGCTCTCAAACTTATAACCATCTATAATCTCTTTAAGCTTCATATTAGCCATTTCTTTTGAGATAACAATAGTACTATAATTAGGCGCTATCAATGCCTGCTGTGCCTCTTTATCAAGACCATAAATTAATATAGATTTATGATTGTTTAACATACTATTTTCTCCTTGATTTATAGAGTTTGTGGTTCGTCGTATTTTTCTTCAAAAGTATCTACTTTAACTTCTTTCATAACTTGATCTTCATATGGCTTATCTCTGAAATCAGTTTTTGCGCTAACTATTTCATCAACCACATCTAATCCTTCTATAACTTTTCCAAATCCAGCATATTGTCCATCCAAATGTGGAGAGTTTGCTACCATAATAAAAAATTGGCTTCCTGCTGAATCTGGGTGCATAGCTCTAGCCATTGAAAGAACTCCCTTAGTATGCTTTAAATCATTTTTAAAGCCATTAGCTGAAAATTCTCCTTTAATTGAATATCCAGGTCCACCAGTTCCAGCGCCTTCTGGGCATCCTCCTTGTATCATAAATCCTGGTATAACTCTGTGAAATACCAATCCATTGTAAAATCCTTTATTAATTAAGCTTATAAAATTCTTTACTGTATTTGGAGCTATCTCTGGATATAGCTCTGCTTTTATTTCTTTTCCATTTGCCATAGTTATTGTTACTAAAGGTTTAGTCATTTTTAATCTCCTTCCAAATATAAAAAATTAATAAAATACTTAGGTTTATTTAGTTTCATAATATATTATTATATTTTTCTCACCAAATAATTCCTGTCATTTATTAATGATTATATACTATTTTATAAAAATATAAAAGCTATCCAAATGGATAGCTTCATATGGGCAAATTCTATTAATTAAATGTTGTTCCTTTTACTACTCTTGAATAGTCAGCATAATTTGATAAGTTTTTCACATTAATGTGGTTAATAATAAAGTCTCTTCCTTGGGCATATATCAAGTCATTGAACAAGCAGCATAGGAATGTAGAAGGAATTCTATCAACTCCATCAAAGTCTAGAACTATATCACTTCCAATATTGTCTGATATAACGCTTCTTAGTAATATTGCGTCCTCTATTGCAAAGTTTTCTCCTAAATAATCCGTTACTCTTATTTCCATAACAACGCACCCCTTAATATTTTTAATATATTTTAATCTTAATTCATTGCTTTTTTTAAATTTTCTGAATATTTACTTTATATTATTATAATATCAGCTTGCTAGTTTTTTGTCAATATTTTAACAAACTTTTTTCAAAAAAATTTAAGGATTTTAGAATTCCTTAAATTTTTAAAGCTTTATTTTACATTTATTAATGAAAACGATAAATCTATTTTGTCTTTTCCCAAAGTATTAAAAATTTCAATATTCCCTCTGCTTTTTCTATCACTTACTAATTTCATCTCCATTAATTGTCTTTTTAATTCCCTAGAAGTACCCTTACTACCATCAACAATCGCTACTTCATCTCCTACTATATTAGAGATTGCTTTTTTAATGAATGGATAATGGGTGCATCCTAATACAATTGATCCTATTTTACTATCAATATGTTCCTTCAATAAATTTCTTAAAAAATCATCAATTTCTTTGCCTTCTAAAATACCATTTTCTATATACTCCACTAATCCAGGACATGGGAGAGGTACTATTACATTATCCTCTGCATATTTTCCCATTAATTTCTCAAATTTCTTTTCCTTTAATGTAGCATTGGTTGCCATTATAATTATTTTTCCCTCTCTCTTTAATTCTACAGCTGGCTTTAAGGCAGGTTCTATTCCTATTACAGGAATATTCTTGTACTTCATTCTTAAATCTTCTATGGCAACAGATGTAGCAGTATTGCAAGCTACTACTATCCCCTTTACTCCTTTATCTATAAGAAACTCTATACCATTTAGAGTTAACCTTTTTATCTCTATATTTTCTTTAATTCCATATGGAGCATTTATAGAATCTCCTAAATATATAAATTCTTCTTCTGGCATATCTTCTATCGCTTTCTTCATAACACTTAAGCCACCTAATCCAGAATCAAAAAAACCTATAGGCCTATCTTTCATATTTTCGCTCATATCATATCACTCCATCAACTTATGTTCTTCTACCAATTATTTTATACCTTTATATACTATAAATAAATACATTTTTCATTATGATTATTTTACATCATTGTGTCTTAATTTTTTCATGTCTAATTATAACTAATTACCTTTCAAATTATGGCTTATTACGATAATTTATAGTATAATTATACATATTCTTAACTTATGAGGTGTTAAAATGAGGCTTATCCCTATTGAATGTGTAAAAGAAGGGTGTTATCTAGCTAAAACTATTTTTGATGAAAACGGTAGAATACTACTGAGAGAAGGGGTTAGATTAACTGATAACCTTGTAAAAAGAATAAGAAGCATAAATATATTTTCTTTATATATAACAGATGAATACAGTAATGGAGAAATTGAAGATATAATTCAGCCAGAACTAAGACAAAAATCTATTAGAGTTGTTCGTGAGACTTTTTCAAGTGTAGAAAGAATACTAACCTCATTGGACACACAAAATTTATCTTCTAGAAATAAAAACCTTTTAATAAAACAGAGAGAAGAATATTTTGATGACATATTAAATGTTGCAACTGAGTTAATAGAAAACATTTTATCTAATAAACAAATGTTAGTAAATTTAGTAGATATAAAAAGTATGGATGCCTATACCTACCAACATTGTGTTAACGTAGCTGTACTTTCCTTAGTTATGGGAATGTCCTTAAATTTACCTAAAAATGATCTTAAAGATCTCTGTGTAGGTGCTCTTATTCATGATATCGGAAAAGTATTTGTTCCTAAAGAAATTATCGTTAAAAACTCATCCTTAACTGACGATGAGTTTGCTTTAATGAAAACTCATCCATCAAAAGGATATGAGTATCTATCAAATGCTATTAATCTTAGTTCTAATTCGAAACTTGTTATACTGCAACATCATGAAAAAGAAGATGGTTCTGGTTACCCAATGGCTTTAAAAGGAGATAAGATAAGCTTACTTGCAAAAATAGTGGCCATTACAGATGTATACGATGCTTTGACTTCAGACAGACCATATCGTAAGGCACTTTCTCCATGTGAAGCTTTAGAATTCATAATGGCGGGCTCAGGAACTCACTTTGACCCAGACTTGGTTGAGGCCTTCACTAAAGTCATAGTTCCTTTTCCTACTGGAACTATTGTTAAACTTAGCAATGGTGAAATAGCTATGGTTGAAGAAACTCCACCTAACTATCCACTTAGGCCAACAATTAAAATACTTAAAAGTTCTATAGATAATGATAGAGTTGGTGTTAACATAAATCTATTAACTGAGCTTTCTTTAGTAATTTCTTCAATCCAATATGAAATATAATGAGTATCGCAAAACTACCTCGTACGTAGTTAGCGATACTCTTTTGTATTTAAATACTATTAATTTTAATTATATAAGTTTATATAGTTTTTGCTTAAAATCTCATAAGAATAAAAACTAGCAAGCTTAAAAGGATTATTGTTTATTATCTCTTCTGCTTCTCTTAAATCCTCAACTTGGAATATCATGGTTCCTCCATCTTTATTATACTTTCCACCGCATAACAAATACTTACTGAAGGCATTAGCTTTACTATTAGATCTGTTATCTTTTATATACCCCTTATTTTCCTTATCTAATTTGTAATTAATTTTAACAAATATCCCACTAGTTTTTTTCATTGTGATTTCCCCCTTATATAATCTCAATCTATTTACATAATAAATCATATGCTTAAACTTTATATATATTCCTAAAAGTTTTCTCGAACATATATTCGATATTTATATTTTAGCGAACACACGTTTTGTTGTCAACAAAAAAATCGAGAGTTCTGCATTTTTTTACAAAACTCTCGATGATAATTAATGTGCTATATCAAATACCTCTAAATCTCTATCGCATACTTTTTTTCTTTTTATATCTACTAATGCGCTGAAAGTATCTAAAGCTGTTATTACACCTATATTTCTTTCTACAGCTGCTCTTCTAAGGATAAATCCATCTCTTTTAGAATCATTTCCTTTAGTAGGAGTATTAATAACTAAATCAACTTCCTTATTCCTTATAACATCCATTATATTAGGTTCTTCTTCATCTAATTTTCTAACCACTTCTGCATCTATTCCAATAGTTCTTAAAATACTTGCAGTTCCTTTTGTAGCTATAAATTTATATCCTAATTCGTCTAGTTGTTTAGCTATTTCTAAAAATTCCTTTTTATCATGTTCTTTGATAGTTGCTAAAATCTTACCAGTATTCTTTTTAGCATACATTCCTGCTGCTACCATACCTTTATAAAGTGCCTCTTCTAAATTTCTACCTATACCTAATACTTCCCCTGTAGATTTCATTTCAGGTCCTAAAGATACTTCAACATTTGGTAACTTTTGAGTTGAGAATACAGGAACCTTAACCGAAACTAATTCTGGCTCTTTATATACATCTACTCCATAACCTAAATCTTTAAGCTTTTCTCCAAGCATTATTCTAGTTGCTATATCAACTATTGGAACTCCACTAACCTTTGATATATATGGAACCGTTCTTGAAGCTCTAGGGTTAACTTCAATTACATATAAACCACCCTCAAACTCTATAAACTGTATATTTATCATTCCTTTTATACCAATTTCTTTAGCTATCTTTTTAGTATAGTTTAGAACTTCATCTTTTATATAGCTGCTTAGATTTTGACTTGGATACATTGTTATAGAATCTCCTGAATGCACTCCAGCTCTCTCTAAGTGTTCCATTATTCCTGGTATAAGTATGTCATCTCCATCTGAAATAGCGTCTACCTCTATTTCCCTTCCCATTAGATACTTATCTATAAGGATTGGATTTTTTTTATCTTTTTCAAAAGCATTTTTTAAATAGTATTTTAATTCCTCTTCATCGTGAGTAATTTCCATACCCTGACCACCTAAAACATATGATGGTCTAACTAAAACTGGGTATCCAAGTTTCGAAGCTTCAGAAATACCTTCTTCAACACCCCAAACACCTTTTCCTTTAGGTCTTACTATTCCTAATTTCTCTAACATCTCATCAAATTTTTCTCTATCTTCTGCCATATCTATTTGATCTGCTGTAGTTCCTAATGTCTTTATATTTTTCTCTTTTAGGAAATTTGCTAGCTTTATAGCTGTTTGACCACCAAATTGAAGTATAACTCCATCTGGATTTTCTTTTTCTATTATATTTAATACATCTTCCTCAGTTAATGGTTCAAAATACAGCTTATCTGACATGTTGAAATCCGTACTTACTGTTTCTGGGTTATTATTTACTATTATAGTCTCTATGCCTAATTTTCTAAGAGCAATTACACAATGAACTGATGCATAATCAAACTCAATTCCTTGCCCAATTCTTATAGGACCAGATCCTATAACCATCACTTTCTTCTTATCTGATACTTCTACTTCATCGTATTGTTCATAAGTTGAATAATAATATGGAGATAACGCTTCAAACTCTCCTCCACAAGTATCAACCATCTTGTAACTTGGTTTTATATTCCAGATACTTCTTAATTTATTTATTTCTTCTGGAACTACAGATAACATATCAGCTATACCCTTATCTGAAAATCCCCTTTTCTTTAAATTATGAAGCCATTCTTTATCTAAATCTTCTAGAGTGCTTGCTCTTAATTTTTCTTCTTCCTGTACAATCCACTTTAATTTATCAATGAAGAAAGGATCTATTCCTGTTATTCTAGCAACATGTTCCCCTCTGTAATCTCTTCTTAACATTTCTGCAAGTGCAAATATTCTCTCATCATCTGGAGCCATAACCCACGCTCTTAATTCTTCCATACTTGAATTTACAAATTTCTTGTGAAACATAGAATATTTACCTATTTCTAAGCTCCTTATTCCTTTTAAGAATGCTGCCTCGAAATTAGCTCCTATTGCCATAATTTCACCTGTTGCCATCATCTTAGTTCCTAAAGTTCTATTAGCTGCAAAGAACTTATCAAAAGGCCATTTAGGTATTTTTACAACTACATAATCTAAAGTTGGTTCAAAACAAGCATAAGTTTTTTTAGTAACGGCATTTTCTATTTCATCTAGTCCATAACCTAAAGCTATTTTGGCTGCCATTTTTGCTATAGGATACCCTGTAGCCTTTGAAGCTAATGCAGATGAACGAGACACTCTTGGGTTTATTTCTATTACTGCATATTCAAAAGAGTTAGGATTTAATGCAAACTGTACATTACATCCACCTTCTATTCCTACAGCATTTATTATATCTATAGATGCAGTTCTAAGCATTTGATATTCTTTATCTGATAAAGTTTGTGATGGTGCTACAACTATTGAATCTCCTGTGTGTATTCCAACTGGATCTATATTTTCCATGTTACACACTGTTATGCAGTTTCCATAAGAATCTCTCATAACTTCGTATTCAACTTCTTTCCATCCCTTTACACTTTTCTCAACTAAACATTGATGGATGGAACTTAATTGCAGCCCTGATTCAAGAGTTTCGTTAAGTTCTTCTTCATTATTTACTATTCCTCCACCAGTTCCACCAAGAGTATATGCTGGTCTTACAACAACAGGATAACCTATTTCTCTAGCAACTTTTCTTCCTTCTTCAAGAGTAGTTACTATTTCACTTTGAATTACAGGTTCGTTTATTCTTTGCATCATAGATCTGAATAATTCCCTGTCTTCACCTTCTTTTATAGATTCTACTGATGTTCCTATAACCTTAACATTATACTTTTCTAATACTCCTTGATCATATAACTCAACAGCTAAGTTTAAGCCTGTTTGTCCTCCCATTCCTGCTAAAAGGGAATCTGGTCTCTCTTTTGCTATTACTTTCTCTACAAATTCAACCGTTAATGGCTCAATATATACCTTATCCGCTACTTCTTTATCTGTCATAATAGTTGCTGGATTAGAGTTAACTAAAACAACTTCTATACCTTCTTCTTTCAAAGCCTGACAAGCTTGAGTTCCTGAATAATCAAACTCTGCTGCTTGCCCTATTATAATAGGACCTGACCCTATAACTAGTACTTTTTTTATATCATTTTTTAATGGCATTTTGCTACCCCCTACTATAGTGCATATTTCATGAATTTATCAAATATATATTCAGAATCTTTAGGTCCTGGACACGCTTCTGGATGGAATTGTACAGAATATATAGGCAATGTTTTATGCTTCATTCCTTCTATTGTTCCATCATTTAAATTCACATGTGTAACCTCAAATTCTTCTGGAAGTTGTTCAACTACATACCCATGATTTTGAGAAGTTATATGCACTCTATTTTCTTCTAAATCTTTAACCGGATGATTACTTCCTCTATGTCCAAATTTTAGCTTACTAGTTTTTCCACCTAAGCTTAAAGCTAGAAGTTGGTGTCCTAAGCAAATTCCTACTATTGGTTTCTTACCTATCAAGTTCTTAATGTTTTCTATTGACCCTGGTAAATCCTCTGGATTTCCTGGGCCATTTGATAAAAATATTAGATCAGGATTTACAGCTAATACTTCATCTGAAGATGCGTCATAAGGAAATACACTAACTTTACAGCCTCTTTTCACAAAATTTCTTACTATATTTTGTTTTATTCCAAAATCTAATATAGCTACATGTTTGCCAGCGCCCTCTACTTGTTTTACCACATCTGTTGACACTGATTTTACAGCATATTCATTAGAAAAGCTTTGAAGTTTTTCCTGAACATCTTCTAAGACTAACTCTTCTAAGGTTATTATTCCTTTCATTGTTCCATTGTTTCTTAACATTTTAGTTAAAGCTCTTGTATCAATTCCCTCTAAACCTATTATTTTATTTTGCTTTAGGTAATCTTCTAATTGAAACTCGCATCTAAAATTACTAGGTGATGAGCATTTTTCTCTAACTATAAAGCCTTTAACTTTAATTGATTTTGATTCTGTATCTTCTATATTTATCCCATAATTACCTATGAGAGGATAGGTCATAGTAACTATCTGTCCATAGTAAGATGGGTCTGTTAAAACCTCTTGATATCCTGTCATTCCAGTATTGAAAACTACCTCTCCAACACTTTCTTCTAGATAACCAAAAGCTGTACCTTCAAATATTGTTCCGTTTTCTAATATTAGCTTTGCTTTCATAATAGCCCTCCTAAATAAACTATTAAAGCCAAAAATACACCTTATATTTTATAAAGTCTTTTGTTTTTGCGAAAAGAAAAGGATAATAAAGAGATTAATTAAGTTATAATCTCTCTACTATCCTCCATATATCTAACCACAAAAATGGGTATAAAGACAAAGCTGTTAAGTTATTAATTTTTAATGATACCATAACAACATACTCCTTTCTGGCCTCACAGGACCAATTTAAAGTGTATTCAAACTTTATTTTTAAACCTATTGTATTTGATATGACATACTTTGTCAAGAAGCCAATCAAAACCAAACTCTTGGTACAATACCCATTCCTAAACTTAGAGGATACCTTAAGACTTAATAAAATATACATCTTTTATACATAAATGTAGTATTAAGATGTATAGCCCCAATTATGTTTTATAGCTATATTATATATTTTCCTCTTCATTTATTCAAGCTTTTAATTATATTTATGCTATTATCGTGCATAAATATTCCGATTAATAATTTTATTATTACATCTAAAACAATACTATTTTTTCATAAAAATGTTTTCCAATTAAACATAGCTACTTAGAGGATTCGGTATATGTTTAGATTTACACCTAAATATATACAAAAAAATGGTTACTTCCTTGTTTATAGAAGTAACCATTTTTTGCCTTTAGTCTTAATAAAGGTCTTGTCTTAATTTAAAGCCATCTTTATTATTATCTATTCCACCAATTATGTCAAATAAATTTTAACTATATCACCATATCAACTTTTTCATTTCCTCTTTTTGTAACATATTAAGGTATATAACATATATTGTTTATGAGATTAATTCATAAGGAAGCATTTATGTACATTTCAAAAGACAATTGTAATTTTGATTCTGCAAGTGTAAGATATTTCTCTTTAGATGAGGAAGTTGATGAAGTAGGCGAATTTGAAATGGATGTTAATTATGTAATTCCAGCACTTTTTAGCATTGTTGATTCTGAAGAAGAATTTGGCGGAGATTTTAGAGAACAACAAGCTCCTCCTCCATTTCTAGGAAATCCTATTTCTCAAGCTCCTTTTGACGCTCAAAATCCTCAAGGTGTTCAAGGTCCTATGAGTAAACCACCTAATTTCATTCCATCCAAAAATGATAAAAAAGCCGTTAGTTTAACAAGTTCTGCTCAAACTAAAGCCGTAGATCCAGGGTCTATGAAACCTTGTATACGAAAGTTTGTTTATATTTGGCAAAAAAACGACTACTCCTATTGGTCTTACTTAACTTATGTAGGCCCTAAATCTATTGCTGGGTGGAGATGGGCTGGCTGGAGATGGGTCTATTTCGGTTTAGATTTAAATAGGATAGATAGTTTTATCTGCTATTAGACATGTACATTAATAGATTTAGATGATTAACATTTCTACAACTTAAAATGTTAATCATCTTTTTCTTTTTATCTAAATATCTACTTTTTGGATACATAAATATTGTTTTTCACATAAAATCTCCATGGAAAGTCAACAGCCTCTTCTGCATAGTCAATTCCAACCCTAGTTGTTTCAACTATATCAGATGAATTAATTATATCTCCATCCTCTATATACAGTTCTTTGGATATTACTAAATCCATAAAATTATGCACCTTCTTATTTATATCCAGAGCTATACACAATTTAGAGGGTCCATTTGTAAGGTTTTTTATTTCTTTAGCAGTAAGAGTATCATAGGATTTACGAAATCTATTTTGAGCTATTTTCTCAAGTCCATCTATGGGTTCAACTGCCCTTATAAGTATCCCTTCTGGAGATCCTTTTTCTTTTGAAATGACATTAAAGCATTCATACATTCCATATATTGAAAAAACATAGCTGATCCCAGGCTCTCCATATAAGGGCTCCACCCTAGGAGTCTTTTTACCTCCATAGGCATGAGAAGCTTTATCTATAGATCCTATATATCCTTCTGTTTCTACTATTTTCCCAGATAATCTTACACTATCTATTTCTCTAACTATAACTTTTCCTAATAACTCTTTTGCAACAATCAAAGTATCTCTTGCAAAAAAATCTCTTTCTAGTCTCATAATCGCTCCTTAACTTTAGATTAAGATCTAAAAACAACCTCTTCCTTTGAAAACATATATTTTGCAAACAATACTGCCGCTATTATATATATAACATGCCACCCCAAGACTAATCCTATGTGCATAGGATCAAAAATTCCTGCCATAGCTTCTTTCATAACAACCACAGAATTAACTATAGGTATATTGAAAAACACAAAACCTATACTTTTTGCATCCATCATAAATGGAATATAAGTTAAAATCATTACTGGTAATAATAGACCGCCTAAATAAGTATTGGCCTCTTTCATAGAACGAGCAAATATACTTATTGCTATTTCTAAGGAACTTAAAGCTATTAAAACAAATATAGCTACTATTCCTATAACACCAAATGCACCTATTGGAATGGTCATCTTACCACCACTTGAGAACATATATATAGTGGTTCCAATCATAGTTGCTAAGCTAGTTATCAATGTTATTAATGCTATGGACGCTATAGCTATAAGCTTACCCCAAAATATAGAGGTTCTTCCCACAGAAGTAGATAATAAAGGTTCAAAAGTTCCTCTTTCTTTTTCTCCAGCAACTAAATCAGCAGCTATTCCTACAGTAGGGCTTATCATAAGTATGATTATTAAAGTTGGAAGCATACTCAAAATAGCATAAGCCATGGCATTTTGTTCTTGCTTGCTTAAAGTTTCTTCTTTTATTTCAAACGGAGTCAAGATTTCACTATCTATGCCCTTTTGTTGTAATCTTGTATTTACTATATTTTTACTGTACTCATTAAATACTTCTCTTATCATTGATGAAGCTATTTTAGACTTATTTGAATCATCGTCATAAATTATTTTAACATCACTCTTTTTCTCATTTACAACTTGGTTATCAAAATCCTTTGGAACATCTATTATAAGAGATATGTCTCCTTTTTTTAATTTATCTTCTTCACTTCCACTCTCATCTATAGTTATGTTATCCATACCGTCAATAATCTTGTATAGCGAAGACTCTTTGTCTCCTTTATAGGCTAATGTAACATTTTTCTCTACAGAACTAACAGTATCCTTCATTGTCACATCTAATATTTTAAACATAGCTGGATATATTATTACTGGAAGTAATATAGTGAATATCAAAGTTTTCCTATCTCTGAATATATCTTTTAATTCTTTCTTTAAAATAACCCAAAAATTATTCATTATTTTTACCCCCTATCAGCCCTACAAAAACTTCTTCTAAGTCTTCATTTTTGTACCTTGTTTTCAACTCATTTACAGTACCTTGTTCTACAAGTTTTCCTTTATTAATTATTACTACTCTATCACAAAGTTTTTCAACTTCTCTCATAGAATGAGATGATAAGAGAATTGTTTTATTTTCTCCCTTACACTTAATTATAAAGTCATGTATAACTCTAGCAGCGGAAACATCCAAGCCTGTACTAGGTTCATCAAACAACATTACCTTTGGTGAATGTACTATTGTTCTTGCTATTGAAACCTTTTGTTTCATACCTCTAGAAAACTTACCAGCTCTCCTATCTATATATTCTTTCATATCTAAATCCTTAGCTAGCTCCTCTATTCTTCTATTTATTTCATCATCAGCCATTCCATATAATCTGCCAAAATACTGAATGTTCTCTTTAGCAGTTAATCTATCATATATACCTACATCTCCTCCAAATAAGATTCCTATTTCATTCCTAACCTTATCTGACTGTTTTATAACATCATATCCATTAACCACCACACTACCTTCTGTTGGTTTTAGCATAGTAGATATCATTCTTAAAGTTGTAGTTTTACCTGCACCATTTTCACCAAGTAGTCCTACTATTTCTCCTTCATTGACTGTAAACGAAAGTTTATCTACTACATTTACACTCTTAAATCTTTTACTTAATCCCTTTATTTCTAACATTATTTCACCTCTTATCAATTATTTATTAAGTTAAGTCTATCAATATTTACCAATTATATCAATGACCAAAAGAATTTTCTCTTCTTTGTATATTTAAATTATTTTATTTAATACAGCCATTATTATACATATTATATGGTATATCATGGATATACTAATAGTGTTATATATTTTTAATAATAAAAGGGTGATATTATGGGTAAGTTGAAATTAATTTTAGGTGATATAACTAAAGAAAACTATACCGCCATCATAAATAACGCAAACTCTTCTTTATTAGGGGGAGGTGGGATAGAC